>ERZ808037.1002-NODE-1002-length-21136-cov-3.863764_pt1 | contig 21136 bp, 19 predicted proteins | sample MGYA00380190_ERZ808037 | MGnify/ENA primary metagenome ERZ808037 (study PRJEB31490, sample SAMN06133399) | mouse gut metagenome | isolation source: J9 | host: mice | place: China: Chengdu | collected 2015-05 ... | reverse complement strand
ACGTTTTCTTCGCGATAAAGCCTGCGACAAAAAACGACAAAGGTGTCACCAGCACAACGACACCCGTGACGGCCACATTGACACTGAGCATAAAGCCAAGCGTGCCCAGAATCGTGATCACTCCGGTGAAAAACTGGGTAAAGCCCATCAACAGACCGTCCGCAAACTGGTCCACGTCCGCGATCACCCGGCTCACCACCTCACCGTAGGAATGCGCGTCAATGTACTTTAGCGGCAGGATTTCTATCCTGCGAAACGCCTCGTTGCGGATGTCCTGCACGATGCGGTAGGTCATCTTATTGTTGCACACATTCATGATCCACTGTGCAAGCCCGGTCGCCGCGGCGATCACCGCCATCAGCTTCAAAATGGCGAACACGCCGCCGAAATCCACCTGCCCCGGTCCTAGCACCAAATCAATGACTTTTCCGGTCAATATCGGAAAGTACAGAGTCAACGCCACCGTCACGCTCGCCATCACGATGGACGCCGCCAGATACAGCCAGTATTTTTTAATATAATGTAACACCCGCCGGAACGTTTCCTTCTGCCCCATGTCATCCTCCCACATCATATTGCCGTGCTCATTCATAAATTGTCTGCGACAATTTCAGGATATATTCAAGTTTGCACGGCATTCTGTTTCTCAAATTGAGAGTAGTATATTTCTTGGTATACCTCGCACCCCGCCAGCAGCTCCTCGTGGGTGCCGCATCCTGCCATCTCGCCATCCTCCAGCACGATAATCTGGTCCGCGTGCTGAATCGAAGAGGCACGCTGCGATACGATAAACACCGTTGTCTCTCCGGGCAGATCCTTAAGCGCCCTGCGCAGCGCCGCGTCCGTGGCATAATCTAACGCCGATGCGCTGTCGTCCAATATCAGAATCTCCGGCTTCGCCACCAGCGCCCGCGCTATGGTCAGCCGCTGTCTCTGCCCGCCGGAAAGATTGCGCCCTTCCTGCGCCACAGGTGCATCCAGTCGCCCTTCCTTCGTCTCCACAAATTCCTTTGCCTGCGCCAGCCGCAGCGCTTCCCACAGTTCTTCATCCGTGGCGGCACCGTTGCCCCACAGCAGGTTATCCCGAATCGTTCCCCTAAAAAGCACCGCCTTCTGCAGAACAATCCCAATCTTTTCCCGCAGTTCTTCCATCCCATAGGTTTTCACGTCCCGTCCGTCCACGCGCACCGTGCCGGACGTGGCGTCATAAAAGCGGGGAATCATATTGACCAGAGACGACTTGCCCGAACCCGTGCCGCCTATGATGCCGACGGTCTGTCCTTTCGGCACCTGTATGTGGATATCGCTTAAGGATTCCGCGCCCGCGCCCCCGTAAGTCAGATGCACGTGGTCGAACTCCACGGCAAGACTTGCGCCCTGCTCTGCCAATGCGTCCATCCCAGAATCTACAATATTCCCTGCTGCCAGATTGTCCAGCTTGGTCAACTGATTCTCGTCCGCCGCATCCCGCCACTCCATAGACGACTCCACCTCAAACACCGCCTCAATCCGGTTCGCGCAGGCGAGCGCCTTCGTGATCGTGATGATCAGATTCGCCAGCTTAATCAGCTCCACCAGAATCTGCGACATGTAGTTGACTAACGCCACCACCTCGCCCTGCGTGATGCTGCCGTTGTCCACGCGCACCGCGCCCGTATAGAGCAGAAGGATGGTTGCCGCGTTGATGATAATATATGTGACCGGATTGGTCAATCCAGAAATTTTTCCCACGACGAGCTGTAGGTGGGTGAGAAATTCATTTTTCTCCTCAAACCGGTCAACCTCTTCTTCCTCTTTATGAAAAGCGCGAATCACCCGCGCGCCCGTCAGGTTTTCCCTTGTGGCGCCAAGCACCGCGTCCAGTCCTGCCTGCACCTTCTTGTACATGGGCATGGTGAGCGCCATGATCCCGAACACCACCACCGCCAGAAGGGGGATTGTCACCACGAAAATCATTGCCGCCTTGACGTCGATCGTAAACGCCATGATCATTGCGCCAAACACGATAAAGGGTGAGCGCAAAAATAAACGCAGCACCATATTGACGCCGTTCTGCACCTGGTTCACGTCAGAGGTCATGCGGGTAATCAGCGTAGAAGTACCCAGCGTATCGATTTCCGTGAAAGAAAGGCTCTGGATATGGTCAAACAGCGCATGTTTTAAGCCCGTAGAAAATCCCACCGCCGCCTTCGCCGCGAAATACTGCGCCGTGATGGAACACAGCAGCCCGATCAGTCCGAGCGCCACGAGAATGCCGCCCATTTTCAGAACATATCCTGTGTCCGCCTGCCCGATGCCCCGATCAATGATTGCCGCCATCACGAGCGGCACAAACAGCTCAAATGTTGCCTCCAGCATTTTAAAGAGCGGTGCGAAAACCGTCTCTTTTTTATAATTCTTTAAATAGATAAGCAGTTTTTTCATAATGACTTGTTTCCGTTCTTGTTTGTCTGATTATGATACGGCTGAACTGTTATTGTAAATACTCATTTGTCTGCGCTTTGATTTCCTCATCAATCTGTCTGATGCGGGACGAAGGGCTGTAGCGCTCTTCCGGATATAAAATCTGATGGAGCTGCCTTACATTCTCCTCCAAATCCACAGGAATCACACAGCTTCCCTTGCTTCCCACATTGGCGCCGGCTCTGCCTCCCTCAAAAGGGAAACCGTCGCTCTCCGTCATCTGATAGCCCGCCACGCTTCCCAGCACGCTCAAAATCTCATTCACATCGAGAGAGGTCTCCACCTGCGGCAGCACTGCATTAACCATATCAGTCAATGTACCGACTGACGCGCCGCCAGCCTTGTCCATCATAGCCCTGAGCACTTCCCGCTGCCTTTCCGCCCTTCTGAAATCATCGCCCTTTGTGTAACGGATCCGACAGTAAGCCGTTGCCTGCATCCCGTTTAAAAGCTGCCTGCCGCTCTGCTCCACCGGGATATAATCCACGCCCAGTTCCTCCGCCATACAGAGCTGATAATTATTCAAATGGGAAATTTCCGAGTCTGTCACCTCAATCTCCACGCCGCCCAGCGCATTGACCGCATCAATCAATCCTGAAAAACCGATGGTCACATAATCCGTAATGTCCAGATCCATATTCATGTTGAGCATATTGATTGCCTGCTCCGGTCCGCCCTGCGCATATGCCGTATTACATTTATTATAAGAATCATTGCCCAGATTCAGGTAGGTATCCCGAAACACGGAAATCAGCTTAATCTCCTGCGTGTCCTGGTTAATACTGGCAATCATAATGGTGTCGCTTCTGGTGCCTCTCCCCAGCTCGCCGTCTCTGGCATCCACGCCGAAAAGCGCAATGTTGCGATATCCCTTTTTCTTTTCCTCTTCCTTCTTCTCACTCTGCTTCACATCGGTTGTCTTTTTCCTAACAATCTCCTCATTGATGCGGATATTTTCCTCATCAATATCCTTGTGGTTCACCTCACCTGTCATTGTGACCACCACATACATGACGCCGATTGCGATAAGCAGAACGCAGATTTCCAAAATCAGAAGAGGGATGCTTCCGCGAAAGCCGTGCTTTCTCTTATCCATACTGACTCCTTTGTCAGATTACCGTTCTCTGCTTGTAGAAACCATCGCCAGACAGCGACGATTCGGTTTTACGCTGTCGCAATTACCTATACAAAAAAATGGAAATAACCTCGAATATCGTACCACATAAATGCCCTTAAATCAAGTCAACGGCGTCCCGCACCGTCTTGACGCCGATAATCTGAATCCCTTCTTTCGTCCGGATCTGCCCTGCATTGACCGCCGGCAGAATGCAGGTGGTAAAGCCCAGCTTCGCCGCCTCCGCCACCCTCTGGGATGCCTGTGAGACGCCGCGCACCTCCCCGCTTAAGCCGATTTCGCCAAAGACAATGGTCCTGTCATCAATCGCCCGGTTCTTAAAGCTGGAGACCGCCGCCATAGCCACCCCCAGGTCGATCGCCGGCTCCGCAATCCGCATACCGCCCGCCAGATTCACATACGCGTCGCAGTCCGACATCTGCAGATTTAACCGCTTCTCCAAAACCGCCATCAGCAGATTCAAGCGGTTGAAATCCATGCCCGTCGCCTGTCTTCTCGGGATGCCGAAATTGCTGTGGCACAAAAGCGCCTGAATTTCCAAAAGAATCGGTCTTGTCCCTTCCATGGAGCAGGAAACCACGGAGCCGCTGGCGCCCTCCGGCTTGCCGCTCAACATAAACTCGGAAGCGTTCTCCACCTCCGCAAGCCCCTCCTCCTTCATCTCAAAAACACCAATCTCATTCGTGGAGCCGAAACGGTTTTTCACACCCCGCAGAATCCGGTAAGAAGCGTGTCTGTCTCCCTCAAAATAGAGCACCGTGTCCACCATATGCTCCAAAACCCGCGGTCCCGCCACGGTTCCCTCCTTCGTCACATGACCCACGATGAAAATGGAGATGCCAAGCCCCTTAGCAAGCTGCATCAGCACATTGGTGGATTCCCGTACCTGGGAAACGCTGCCCGGCGCGGAAGAAATTTCCTCCCGGTACATCGTCTGAATGGAGTCAATGACCGCCACCACGGGCTGCTCCCTGCGGATGGTCTGCTCCACGATTGCCAGATTCGTCTCGCACAGAAGGAGAAGCTGCTCTGAAAAATCCCCGAGCCGGTTGGCGCGCATTTTAATCTGCTGCAGAGATTCCTCTCCTGATATATAGAGGAGCTTACGTCCGTCCGCCGCCATATGCCTGCAGACCTGCAAAAGCAGCGTGGACTTGCCGATGCCGGGGTCGCCGCCCACGAGCGTAAGCGATCCGGGCACGATTCCGCCGCCAAGCACCCTGTCAAGCTCGGCGATATGCGTGGTCATGCGTTCTCCCTCCCGCAGCTCCACCTGCGTTAAACGCACCGGCGCTGCCGCCCTTCTGTCCGACACGCTGCTGCCCGCGCCGCTGTTTCCTTTCGGACCGGCAGGCTCCTCCACCATGGTATTCCACTCCTTGCAGCCGGGGCACTGTCCCAGCCATTTGGAAGATTCGTAGCCGCAGCTCTGACAGAAAAACACCGTCGATTTTCCCTTCGCCATTTCTGTTTCCTTTCTTTTACCGTACATTCGCAAACACGCGCTTCCACAATTTCCTATCAAGTGAAAAACAGGGGTTCTCCGCCCAACATGACATACATGTCAGCTGAAACCCCTGTTACCACCCAGCCATATCCGATTCTGCGGCTAAAATCGCCCCGACCGCCTACTTGACGATCTTCACTTCCACCGCGCCGACGTTTGCAAGCTCCACGCTGATACTCAGCTTGCCGCTCAGGTTCGTTTTCATCTCGCCCACGTTGGCGCCGTTCACATACACTTTGTAAGCCGTGTCTTCCTCAAGTCCCACGGTAATCTGCGCATCCTCGTCGCCTTCCACCGTAAAAGTAAGCCCGTTCTCTGTCTCCTCGAAACGGTTCACACTCGTGCCCGGCTCCGATTCATAGGCAAACATGCCGTTCTTTTCCAGCTTCGTCAGCTCCTTAAAGGTCTTCACCTTATAAAGATTACCGCCGTGCTCATAATCCTCCAGCTTTGCCTTTGCCGCCAGCTTATGATTCCCAAAGCTGATCGTCCTGTCACCCTCTGCGCGCAGCAATTCTTCTACTACAGCCATCGCTTTTTCCTCCTAATGTCCCTTGGTTATTTTTTCCGGCATCTGTGAAACGGGTTTTACCGTAAAGGTAATCTTCTTATTTTTCAGCCCCACAGACACCTTATCGCCGCTCTTTACTTTACCGGCAAGGATTTCCTCCGCCAGCGCGTCCTCAATCTCCGACTGGATGGCACGTTTCATGGGTCTCGCTCCCATTTTGGCATCCATATGCTTCTCAATCAGATACTCCTTTACGGCAGTACCGACCGACAGCTCGATATCCATCTGCTCCTTGCACCGCTTTGACAGATTTTTGCTGAGCAATGTGATGATTGCTTTCATATCGTCTTTGTTTAACGGGTGGAACACCATGATTTCATCAATTCTATTAATAAACTCCGGCTTGAAGAGGCGCTTGACCTCTTCCATAACCTTATCTTTCATTTTATCATAGCTTTGCTTCTCTGTCTCCGCCGCACCGAAGCCCAGATTTTTCGGGTCAATAATCCGCTGCGCTCCGGCATTGGAAGTCATGATCAAAATGGTATTCTTGAAGCTTACCTTCCGCCCCTTGGAATCGGTGATATGCCCGTCGTCCAACACTTGCAAAAGGACGTTGAACACATCCGGGTGCGCTTTCTCTATCTCGTCAAAGAGCACCACAGAATAGGGGTTCCTGCGAACCTTCTCGGAGAGCTGTCCTCCCTCCTCGAACCCCACATAGCCCGGCGGCGAGCCAATCATCTTGGACACCGAATGCCCTTCCATGTACTCCGACATATCCACGCGGATTAAGGCGTTTTCCGAACCGAACATAGCTTCCGCAAGCGCCTTTGACAGCTCGGTCTTTCCCACGCCGGTAGGCCCCAGAAACAGGAATGACCCAATCGGTCGATTTGGATCCTGCAGTCCCACCCTGCCGCGGCGCATCGCCTTCGCCACCGCCACGACCGCTTCTTCCTGCCCGATCACACGCTTGTGGAGAATGGATTCCAGCTTCAACAGCCGCTCGCTCTCCTTCTCCGCCAGCTTCTTGACGGGAATCTTCGTCCAGAGCGCCACCACTTCCGCAATCTCGTTTTCTCCCACGACATAGGCGCGGTTCTGCTCTTCCTGCTCCAGCCGCTTCACCATGCGCTCATATTTCCTGATGCAGCTCTCCTGCTTCTTTTTCAGCTCCGCCGCCTGCGTGAACGCTTCCATGCGAATGGAGCGCTCAATCTGCAAATCGATTTTATCTATCTCCTCCGACAGCTCCTGCAGCTTGTCGGGCTGTTTCGTCACATGCAGCCGCACCGCCGCCGATGCCTCATCAATCAGGTCGATTGCTTTATCCGGCAGGTTTCTATCGTTAATATAACGCGCCGACAACGCCACCGCCGCGCTGATTGCTTCCGGCGTGATGGTAACCCGGTGATGCTCCTCGTATTTGTGGGCGATGCCGCGCAGAATGTTCTCCGTCTCCTCAAGGGTCGGCTCCTCCACCGTCACCGGATGGAAACGCCGTTCTAACGCCGCGTCCTTCTCCACATACTTGCGGTACTCCGCGATGGTAGTCGCGCCGATCAACTGAATTTCCCCTCTTGCAAGGGACGGCTTCAAAATATTGGAAGCGTCGATCGCGCCCTCCGCGCCGCCCGCACCGATAATGGTGTGCATCTCGTCCAGAAAGAGGATGATATTGCCGTCCTCAATGACTTCCTTGATAACCTTTTTAATCCGCTCCTCGAACTCGCCGCGGTACTTGCTGCCTGCCACCATACCGGAAAGATCCAGCGTCAGAAGCCTTTTATTCTGCACTGTAAAAGGCACGTCCCCAGTCACAATCCTCGCCGCAAGTCCTTCCACCACAGCCGTCTTGCCCACGCCCGGCTCTCCCACCAGACAGGGATTGTTCTTCGTGCGGCGGGAAAGAATCTGCACCACCCGGGTAATCTCCTCTTCCCTGCCGATCACCGGGTCAAGCTTCCCCTCTCTGGCAAGCGCCGTCAAATCCCTGCTGTAATGGTCAAGGGTGGAGGTGTTCCCCTTTTTCTTATTCTGTTTTCTGCCTAAATCTTCTTTATAGAGCGCGCCGTCCTCTCCCATTGCCACCAGCACATCCACATAGAGCTTCTGCACCGAAATGCCCATGGTGTTCAACAGTCTGACCGCTACATTCTCCCCCTCCTTTAAAAGCGCGAGAAGAATGTGCTCCGTCCCCGTCTTGTCGCTGCGAAATCTGTCCGCCTGTCTGTGCGCTTCCTCCAAAATCGCCTGCGCACGCGGGGAATAGCCGTCCCGCTCCGCAATCAGCACGGATGTCTCCGGCACGATCAAATCCTTTATCATCTCCTTAAGCTTTCCCACATCCACGCCGTTATTCAAAAGCACGGTCGCCGCAACGCCTGTATTCTCCCGTAAAAGTCCCAACAGAATGTGCTCGCTTCCCACATAACTCTGCCGTAAGCTTCTGGCGGCCCTCTCCGCTAAAATCAGCGCCGCCTTCGCCTTATCCGTAAATTGTGGCTGCATTTACTCTCTCATTCCTTTCCCATATTCCTCATAGATTTCGTCTATAAGAGCATGCACTTCTTCTCCGGAAATATTCTTGCAGCTTGCCTTTGCCAGAGTGACCATCAAATCTTCTCTGATCTCCTCTATGGCACGCATCCTGTCAATGTCCACGGCAACCATCACACCCCGCCTGCGATCCACTTTCACATAGCCTTCCTGCTTTAAAACCGTGTACGCCTTGTTGACCGTATGCATATTGATGCCGATAGCGTCTGCAAGCTGTCTGACGGAGGGGAGCATATCTCCCTCCTGAAACCGGGAAGAAGCGATTCCCATAATAATCTGGTCCCGAAGCTGCATATAAATCGCCTGATCGCTGTTAAAATCTATCTCGATATACATAGTTATTTCAAATCCTTATCATCCATATTTAAGAATTCAAACTCAAATTCATCATCGTCCAGCAGGAAATTCTTTGCCTTGCGCGCTCTTGCGGGTCTGACCGGCTCCTCCGCCTCCTGCTCCTCCTGATAAGCTGCTTCCCGCTCACGCCGCCTGCGTTCCTGCCTGTCCGTCCCGGCTCCCGCATCCTCTCTTCTGCGCGCCCGACGTTCCTCCTCCGCATACATTCTGCGACCGGACTCCCGCTCTCTCTCCGACGCTCTCCTTGTCGACGGGCGTTCCTCGGACGTCTCTTCCTCCTCGTCGTCCTCATAATCCTCATAGTACGCGTCGCGCAGCTTAAACGCCATAATAACCGTCACAATCGCAAGAATTGCCAGCAGCACGGCAAGCACGACAATCACAATCCTCTGTTTTACGATAGATTTCGTGTCATCCTCATCGTCGCCTAACGACTGGGAATAGGAGGACTCCAAAAGGGGCACGAGCTTCTGCTTCTGTTCCGTCACATTATCATAAATATACCACACTTCTTCCCCGTCGGAAGTGGTTTCTATTTTCAACTCATAATCGTTTCTCGGCGCGGCTGCCGGCTCTTCCGGCTCCTCCTCCGGCGCTTCCTCCGGCTCCTCCTCCACAGGCAGCATCTCGCCAAGCTCTAACAGATCGGAGCGGATATAACCCGTCTTTTCCGAACCGTTTGCCGCGGTGAAAGTGACATAGTACCAAGTCTTGCTGTCGCTTCCCTCGGATTTTCCGCTCACCAGCACCTGCGTGCCGGGCGCAAGGGAATCCACCGGATTGTTGGACGTGGAAGGATCCGGACGCACTTTCGCCTGCACCTTGGTGCTGGCGTACTGGCGATCCATCGATTCCTGCGCCTCCACCTGCGCGCCGCCGCCCGAGCCACCGTCTGCCGCCGGTTCCTGCGTATCCGCGTCCCCGCCGTCTGATGCCTGTGACTGCTGGCTTTCTGCCTCCAAAGTAACCGTGGGGATATCTCCATCCCCCTTTTTCTCTATCATATCAGCGCGGACATAGCCTAACGTGTTCGCATCGATATACACCTGATACCATGTAATCCCGGAAACGTCTACCTTGCCCCGAATGCTGATTTCTTTCCCGACAGTAGAGCTGCCAATCACATCGCTCTCCTGATTGGGCTGCTTCCTGATATTGACCGAGTTGGGCAATACGGTGCCGGCAGCTTCCGCCAGACTTACTATCGGATTGCACCATACAAGGAGAACCGCCGCGCCGAAAATGGCTGCCGCCTTCCATACATATCCCTGTCTTCCTCTTTGCTGCTCGCTCTTTCGTATTTTCATGCTGTTCTCCATTTCTGTATTTTTTCTGCCGGTTCGTCGTACCTTGCTTTTACTCGTTCCTGGTAAAGCGCTTGGCGCCTTCCTCGCCCCTTTTCCGCTCGGTGCTGTAACCGAACGTATCGCCGTGGTGCCTCGACTTTCTCGCCATCTCCTCCAAATCATGGTGATAATTCAGCTCACATTTGGGACAGTATCTGCCGCTGCGAATCTTTGTCCCGCAAATCTCGCATTTTAAGAAAATGGCTGAGTTTTGGGAGACTTCAAGCTTTCCCTCTTTCAGCATATCTCTGATGGATTTCTGGGTCACGCCGACAGCTCTGGATGTCTCCGCCGTATTGGCTCCCGGATGCTCTTCCAGATAATTGCGCACCTTCCCGTAATCGTCATACGCGATAAATCCGCACTTTTCACATCGGTATTCACCCACGCCCTTAAAAATCATAACACCGCCGCACTCACTGCAGTAAATCGGCATGTTATAGGTATTCACCTCGGTAAACTCTTTCTTGAGCATCTGAATCCGTTCTTCCCTGCTCATAATTCCACTCCCTTTTACGCATCTTATATCTATTGCTTGATTCCACTTGTAACTCCACTGCCAAAGTTCCCTGCGCGGTACTTAAGCCTCGTCAATGGCTTTGCCGATATCATGCCGCATATACTGGTGGTCGAAATGCACCCACTCTGTTGCCGCGTAAGCGTTTGCCCGCGCTTCCTGCAAGGTCGCACCCTTCGCCGTGACGCCGAGCACCCTGCCGCCGTTTGTGACAATCTTGTCGTTCTTTAACGCCGTCCCTGCATGGAAGCAGTAATACCCGTCCTTATCTTTAAAGTTTTCCAGTCCCTCAATCGCAAAGCCTTTTTCATAGGAAACGGGATAACCTTCCGATGCCAGAATCACGCAGACCGCTGCATTGTCCTCAAAAGAAAGGGTAATCCGGTCAAGCGTCCCGTCGATGCACGCTTCCACCACGTCGATCATATCGTTTTTCATACGCGGCAGCACTACCTGCGCCTCGGGGTCTCCGAAGCGGGCATTGTACTCAAGCACCTTCGGTCCGTCCTCTGTCAGCATCAGCCCGAAGAAAATCACGCCCTTGAAAGGTCTTCCCTCCGCCGCCATAGCGTCCACTGTCGCCTGATAAATATACTTATGGCAGAATGCGTCCACCTCGTCCGTATAAAAGGGGCTTGGCGAAAACGTGCCCATACCGCCTGTGTTCAGTCCCTGATCGCCGTCCAGCGCACGCTTGTGATCCTGCGCGGAGGACATAATCTTTATCGTCTTTCCGTCCACGAAGGAAAGCACGGAAACCTCGCGTCCCGTCATAAACTCTTCGACTACCATGCGGTTGCCCGCCGCGCCAAACTTTTTATCCTCCATAATAGTGCGGACGCCTTCCTTCGCGTCCTCCAGCGTCTCGCAAATCAACACGCCCTTGCCCAGTGCAAGACCGTCCGCTTTGAGCACCACCGGCATCTTCGCCGTCTCCAGATAGGCGAGCGCCTTCTGCGGATCGTCAAAGTTCTCGTAGGCTGCCGTCGGAATATTGTACTTCTTCATCAGATCCTTGGAGAAAGCCTTACTGCCCTCCAGAATCGCCGCGTTTTTCCGGGGTCCGAACACACGAAGCCCCGCCGCCTCCATCTCGTCCACAAGACCGCCCACCAGCGGGTCGTCCATCCCTACAATAGTCAGGTCGATGGCGTTCTCTTTTGCAAAAGCCGTAAGCTTGTCAAATTCCATGGCGCCGATCGGCACACACTCTGCAATCTGCCCGATCCCCGCGTTGCCGGGCGCACAGTAAATCTTATCTGCTTTCGGGCTTTTTGCCACCGCCGCCGCAATCGCGTGTTCCCTGCCGCCGCTTCCTACGATCAAAATTTTCATAATACCCCGTTCCCTTCTTTTCACTCTGTGACCGTCACCCGTCCGTTTTCCACTTTAACCTGACCCGCCGCAATCAGATTGATGCACCATGGCAAAATCACCCATTCGGCTTCCTCCATCACTCTCCTCTGCAGCGTCTCCGGCGTGTCGTCCTCATGCACTTCCACCGCTTTCTGCATGATGATCGGTCCGGTATCCATCCCCTCGTCCACAAAATGCACCGTCGCGCCGGTAATCTTCACGCCGCGCTTAAGCGCTTCCTCATGCACCCGTAACCCGTAATAGCCTTTTCCGCAAAATGCCGGAATCAGTGCCGGATGCACATTGATAATCCGATTTTCATACTTTCTAATCAACTCTGTCGGCGCCTTCACCATAAAGCCCGCCAGCACAATCAAATCCGGGCTGGCTTCTTCCACCGAGCGGCAAAGAGCCGCCTCAAACGCGCCCCTGTCCTTGAAATCCTTCGGAGATACACACACGCTCTCAATCCCCGCCGCTTTCGCTCTCTCCAGAGCGCGGGCGCCGGGATTGTTGCAAACTACCCGCACAATCTCCGTGTGAAAGACAGATCCATTCGCAATGCCGTCAATAATCGCCTGTAAGTTCGTGCCTCCGCCCGACACACATACCACTACTCTAAGCATATTGCTCCTCCCATTTTGATGCTTACACGATAACCGCCTCATGTGCGCCTGCCACAGCCTCGCCTACAGTCCACGCATTTTCACCTGCCGCTTTCAGCGCGGCAACGGTCCGATCCGCATCCGCCGCATCCACCGCCAGCACCATGCCGAGTCCCATGTTGTAGGTGTTGTACATCATCTTCTCTTCCAAGTTACCGGTCTTCTGCATCAGCGCAAAGATGGGCGGTATCTCAAAGCTGCCCTTCCTCACCTTCGCCCCGACGCCGTCCGGCAGCATTCTCGGAATATTCTCGTAAAAACCGCCGCCCGTGATATGACTGCAGCCCTTTATGGTAACGCCCGCCTTCTTTACCTCACCGAGCGCCTTCACATAAATTTTGGTGGGCGCAAGCAATGTCTCGCCAAGCGTCGCGCCAAGCTCGTCATAATATACGGAAAGCGTCTCTTTGCTTACGTTGAATACCTTTCTGATTAGGGAAAAACCGTTGCTGTGCACTCCCGAAGAGGCAATGCCGACCAGCACATCGCCGGGCTTTACATCCGCGCCCGTAATCAAGTCCTTCTCCTCGGCAACACCCACCGCAAAACCGGCAAGGTCATACTCCTCTTCCGGCATCAGTCCCGGATGCTCCGCCGTCTCGCCGCCGACTAACGCCGCGCCCGCCTGCCTGCAGCCCTCAGCCACGCCCTTCACGATAGCGGCAATTTTCTCGGGATAATTTTTGCCGCACGCTATGTAATCTAAGAAAAACAGCGGTTCCGCGCCCGCGCACACCACATCGTTGACGCACATCGCCACACAGTCGATTCCCACCGTGTCATGCTTATCCATCAGATACGCAAGCTGTATCTTCGTACCCACGCCGTCCGTGCCTGACAAAAGCACCGGCTTCTCCATATTCTTAATCTTCTCAAGAGAAAAAGCGCCGGAAAATCCGCCGATTCCGCCTAACACCTCCGGACGCATCGTCCCCTTCACATACTGCTTCATCAGCTCCACCGAGCGGTACCCCGCCTCGATATCCACACCCGCTGTCTTGTAATCCATTTTACCCTCCGTGTCGGAGCGCTTTTGTCTGTCCTGCGCTCCGTAGTTTACATAAGTTTTCCGTGCTGTTTCTATCTTTCTACGCTTTCAGATACGTCTTGTAACCGACCTCCTGCAGCTTTGCGTCCTTCTCCTGCACGCTCTGTTTCAGGCTTTCCGAATATTTCTTCAACCGCTCCAGAAGCGCCGCATCCGAAACCGCCAGAATCTTCGCCGCCAGAATTCCGGCGTTTTGTCCGCCGTTTATCGCCACCGTCGCCACCGGGATACCCGAGGGCATCTGCACAATAGAATAGAGAGAGTCCACTCCGCCCAAATCGGAAGTTTTCATCGGCACCCCAATTACCGGCAGGGAAAAAATCGCCGCGCACATACCCGGCAGATGAGCCGCTTTTCCGGCTCCCGCGATAATCACCTGAAAACCCTTTGCCTCCGCACCCTTCGCATACTCGAAGAACACATCCGGCTCCCTGTGGGCGGAAATAATCGTCATCTCATAAGAAATACCGAGCTCTTCCAGAATATCCGCCGCCTTCGCCATAACGGGCATATCCGAATCGCTGCCCATCACGATGCCTACCTGTGCCATCCGCCATTACCTCCTCAACCACAACATCTTGTATCAAAACAAAGTTTCTTACTCTACAGTGTACTAGATTTTCTTCTCTTTTTCAACTATTCTTTTCTTTTATATATTACATAAGTGCTTTGTTCAGCTCCTCACAGCCCGGCAGCACAAATTGACCGTCTTGGATAATTACATGCTTTTCACCCGACACAGTCAACACCGAAAGCTCTCCCAACTCATCATAAGGGATGGTAATGTCCGTGTGACACTGAAAATATGCCTTGCTGACATCCGTGTCACGTAAAACTGACACTTCATTCTCTTTTGCGACAATCTCCTTGCCGTCCGGATTATAGCTCTTTACCTCCTCCTCGTGAGAATAACAGGTGTCCCCCAGCGCAAAATGCGGTCCGGTCTTTTCCGCAATCAGAATCGGCAGCTTATCCTCAATCCCATACTTTCTCGCGACGGAAAAAGCCGTCGTATTCGTGCCAATGGCAAACTCTCCAAGCGGCAGCTTCTCATGATGATGGAATACGTTATCCCTGATATACTTGCGGTTTTCCTCCTCTTTTGCGAAATTGCCGCAGCCGTAATCCGTCACAAAACCGTCCTGAAAATGCAGCCGCAGCTCCCGGTATTCCAGCTCATTTAAGAACACCCGCGGCACATGCAGAAGCCCCTCCGTACCCGTCAGTCTTGGCGAAGTGAATACCTCGCCCACCGGGATATTGACGTCCGCCACACAGTTTTCGAAATTCGTCTGGGTTTCCGGGTCATCCAGCTTATGAAGCTGCACCTTGATATCCGTTTCATTCCCCTTCATCCCTTTGACCAGTACAGTCACTCCCTTGTCCAGCACATCGATAATCTTCTGCTGGATATCCCGATAAAGCATGTAATCCAGCGTATTGATGCGCACCACGTCGTCAAAAATTTCCTCATACCGCTCCCCAATCTCCGGCATAGGAAACGCAATGATCGTAAAGCTGTGCTCCTCGCCCTTGATATATTCGTTCTGGATATCGGCTATCTTTGCCGCATTAGAAACGGAAAGCTTCTGCTGCTTCTCGCTTAAGCTGCATGCCGCCGCCTTATTTTCCGGCACAAAAGGCGCCTCCCCGAAGCTCTCCACCACAGCGGGACCGCCGTAAAGCGCCGCCAGCTCCTTATACCGCTCGAACACGTTCCGCACCGCTTCCGTCTTTCTCTCAGCGAGCGCCCCATCCAGGAAAAGTGCCATATCCTCTTTATGGTCATAATCATACTGCTTATTGGGATTCGCGCCGCAGTATCCGTTCTTGTTCACGCTCCTGCCCTGAAAGATATTCGCGCCTGCCCGGTAGAAGGTTGACTGTAGACCGATTCGTTCAAAGTTCTCCACCGCCTGCCGGATTACCCGTTCGAAGCCGAGGAAATAGCGGATGGTCACCGTTTCCTTGATGGAGATATCCTTGTTGGTCACCTCGAAACCGATGCGGTAGCCTTCCGTGTAAGTGTCCGCCATCAGCTTTATTTTTTCCGACGGCATTTCGTTCAGATGCGCCGCCGTTTTCAGCTCATTCTCCGTGATATACTCCCCGAACCAATAAAGATAACGCAAATCCGACAGGTCGCTCTCCATGATAATGCGGCGGGCAAAATCCCTGTCCGCGTCCAAAAGCGCCAGACTCTTCTCCTCAAACTCCGTCTCGTAATAATCGCTCACATACCAGTAGAGAATCTGCCGCAGCTCCTCCGCGTCCGGCTCCTTATCCTCCTCCGCCGCGCAGACAAAAAGCTGGTAAACCTCCAGCAAAAGCTCCGCCCGCATCGTTATGGCAGACAGATTGCTCTCATAAGCCGCCGGGATCATGCCGCGAAGCTCCGCATACAAAAAGGACAGGCATTTTCCAATTGACTCCCCCAGTCGATTCACTGCATAGTTAGGGTTCGCATAGCTTTCCCTGTAATGTGTCGGCAGAATATCCGCATAAAGCGAGCGGTTCTGCGCTTTCAGTTCCTCCAGTCCCATCTGACGAAGCGTTCCGCCCTCCACCAGCGCGTATGTCTGATCCATCATCAAAACAAAATCAGCCATCTTTCTAAAATAATCTTTGTAAGTCTCCCCGCAGATTGACTCACTCGGTATTTCTTTGATCCGCGCCAGAGCAAGCTCATAACGCTCCGCAATTAACTTTTTCTGTCTCATTGCAATCTCCCTTCCCCATCATCAAATAACAATGCCGACACAAACTTCCACTTGGGCATCATATAAATAAATTTATCCTCCATCAAGACATACGCATGAAGCTTCCACCAATTCCCGGCTGCCGTCAGGCATACGCTCCCGCATACAAAATCACGCTGAGCGCCGCCAGCACCAGTACATTTAATACAATACCCAGATAACTGAAAAAATAAAACTTATCCTTTTCGGACTTGGACAAAACGCCGAGCACAATACCTACAAAAGCGAAAATCATCGTCAAAAACGCCACTGCCCCGTACTGCAGAGGAACCTCCCCTGCTTTTGTGTAACTGTCTATAATAATGTAAGCTAAAGAAGCCAGCGAGATTACCCCCAGAATCGTAGCCATAATCCCCTTGCGCGTGTGCTCCTTATTCGTAAACATGAAACTGTTCTTTTTCACATGAACCTCCACATATGCACACATTGATAAAGAGGGCATCCTCGTCCCCGCCGAAAACGCCCTCCTGCTTTTTAAAATAAAATTTTGTTTCTTCCCGCCAGAAGTTTCGCGCCGCTGATGACTAAGAGCACGCCCCCGGCTATGCCTACCACCATAATCACCACGCCAAACGCCAGATTTAAAGCGCCTGCCCCGCCCATGATCTTATAAGTTCTCTCTTCCATAATTTGACATCGCTCCTTTCACAGATTACCGCTTTTCTAACGCCTTCAAACACATCGAAACCGCCGCAGGTTTTACTTCGCCCCGTAAGTTTCATAGTAGGTGTCAATCCGCCCCTTTATCTCGTCGTCAATATAGACCGTGCCGTCAATAGGCTTATTGTAAAGGCACTCCACGACTTCCTCCATGGTGACGATCGCGCCCGTCTCGAAGCCGTATTTTTCTTTTATCTCATCCAGTGCACTCTTGTCACTCGAAAGCCCCTTCTCCATCCGGTTTAAGGACACCATCAGCCCCTTAACCGTGACGTCCGCCTGCGCCTTGATGATCGGGAACGTCTCCTCGATGGATTTCCCGGAAGTCGTCACATCCTCTATGATGACCACCCTGTCGCCGTCCCTCAGTTTTGAGCCGAGCAGAATCCCGGTATCGCCGTGGTCTTTCACCTCTTTCCGATTGGAGCAGTAACGGATTTCCTTGCCGTAAAGCTCACTGATTGCCATGGTTGTCGCCACCGTAAGCGGGATTCCCTTGTAGGCGGGACCGAACAGCACATCGAAATCCAGCCCGTAATTGTCATGAATCGCCTTCGCATAATATTCGCCCAATTTCCTAAGCTGCGCACCCGTCACATAGGCACCCGCATTCATAAAAAACGGGGACTTCCTGCCGCTCTTTAACGTAAAATCTCCAAACTTTAATACCTGACTGTCCACCATAAAGCGGATAAATTCCTGCTTGTACTGTTCCATTGTCTTATCCTCATCTTCCTCTGCTGACACTCGCGTTATGTTTGAGATTTGGAAATATCTCTCACACAACCCACTGTACCATATCTCGAAGCTGTTTTCAATGCGGAATTCACCACCTAAGCGGCAGGACTAAACCCAATGCCAACCAATATGTATATCCCAATTTTGTAAAACATCCATTCCAATCAGAATGTTCCCGCTCCGATCATAATTTAAACATATTTTATCGGATGATATCCCTACCCCGCCTATTACAAAATCTGATATTCCATGTTCAAACTTCATTGCCGGACATTCTATCTTTTCTTCAATGAACATAAGTTATTTTAAAAGAAAAGTGTAAAGCCCTTGCCCGTCCAATAGACTTTACACTTTTTCTATCACATGACTTACCTCTTAAATCCTATCAAATCACTCCGAACTACCTTATCACACCCTCCGCTAATCTCTTGACTTTAGCCTGCTTCTGAAAAAAGGAAAATCCATAACAAAATATCTGTGTATATCCATAAAGCCCCTCCGCATATCTCTCTGAAACAATCTGGGCGATTGCCGCCTCACAGTCTTTATCCATATCAGCCTCCCTTTTTGATCTCTTGGCTTCAATGATAATCGCCCGACGGTTTCTTTTATCCCTGAGCAGGATATCCGGTCTTCCCAATCCTTTCTCCTTATTTGACTCAACGCTATATCCGCGCCCAACAAAGATACTGGTCAAAAACGCATGGTAATAATCCTCGTGATAATCGTTGTAACTGATCGTATTCCATAAGAGATCCGATATCCGCTTAGCTGCCTCCGCCTCATTGCTTTCCCACAATGCATTGATAAGCTTATTAAGCTCTGCAGTATCTGTCGTGTTCCTGAAATGTATGACTACCGTGTCCTCAAATATAGACGCAATCTCCCTGTTCGGAATTTTAAGAGAAACGGTTTCTCCCTCTTCGTCTGGGTCTGCCTTAGTGATATATCCGGTCATAAGCAGTACGCTCCACAGATTATCTTCCGATGCGTGAAGTGTGTCATAGGTAAGTTCATCGGAAATTGACTGCATTACCGTGCCGCCATTTAAAAGCGTCTCGAATTTCTCCGCCACATCGAAATCTGTCCGCTCTACAAAAGTAAGCAGAACACCATTATGGCTTGTGAACTTCCAGTAATTTTTGGGTTTCGCATCTTTCCGCTTTTTTAAAGCTGACATATAATTCATAACATCCCACGGACAATATACATAGCTATCACCAAACACATAGCCGTCATACCACTCTTTTATGACATCTGCCTGCTCCCTCCGGTCAGCTGCGCATAATATCTCCCCCACTTCATCTTCCGAAAATCCAAAATAGGAAGAGAAATCTGCATCCAACACAGAATACGAAGCAAAATTATTAGCGCCTGTAAATATGCTCTCCTTCGCAATGCGAAGACATCCCGTAATTACGGCAAGCTCCAGAAATTCATTATCCTTGAGCGCTGTGCCCATGATACCTTTGATCACATCAAGCATAGATGAATAATATTTATTCATCTTTGTATCTTTCTCACTTGCCTTTGCCAGAGGTACATCATATTCATCAATCAGAAGTATCACTTTTTTACCATAAACATCATGCATCAAACGCATGATCGTTTTAAGAGCCCCCTGCACTTCCGCATCAGAAGCCTCGTTAAACATCAGCCTCTCAAAAATCTGCGCATCAGCGCGATTAACGCTTGGTTCTTCCACTAAATCAGCTACTGATTTACAAATATCCGCAATGACATTTTTTAATTTATCGTACGCAATGTCAAACTCATCTGCCTCGGCATCCTTAAAGGAAACAAAAAGTACCGGATACTGATTCATCCACTTCTCACAAAATTCCTTATGTGCCGTAATCTTAAGACCTTCAAATATACTTTTACTGTCTTTTCTTATACTGAAAAAATTTGACAGCATACTCATCATCAAAGTCTTGCCAAACCTCCGCGGTCTTGTAAACAGCGTGACCTGATTGTCCGTCTCTTCTACAAGCTCATACATGATATCCGTTTTATCTACATAATAATTATTGGATTTACGCAGAGCTTCAAAGTCTGATTTTCCTACACCAACCTTAAATGTCATGCCAGACCGCCTTCCCCTAACGATATTTCCATTTATTTATACTCTACCATAGGAGACTGGAAATGGCAATTCACTTTCACCCCACCTCTCTCCTCATCCGCAGCAAAATCCTCTTCTCCATCCGGCTGACCTGCACCTGACTGATGCCGAGGCTCTTCGCCACCTCTACCTGCGTCTTATCCTGAAAATAACGCATCCGGATGAGTTGTCTTTCCGTCTCCGAAAGCGTCCCCATAAGCTGCTCCAAAAGCATATGATTTAAGATTTTTTCCTTCTCCGCATCCTCGCTCGCCCGGTTTAAGCCTGCCGTACACCCCGAACCGTCTCCCACCACTTGGTCCACGAGATAAATCTCGTTGCCGTCGGACTGATAGACAGACTTGTAGATGGACTCCACCTCCACGTTGGCATCCAGCGCCATCACGATATCTTCTATGGAAAGTTCCGTCTCTGCAGACAGCTCCTGCAGCGTCGCTTCCCTGCCGTAAAGCTGGGACAGCCGCTCCGCTGCCTGCTTGATCTTCCAGCCGTTTTCCTTCAAAGTACGGCTCACCTTCACCATACCGTCGTCCCGCAGAAACCGCTTGATCTCCCCCTGAATCATCGGTACGGCATAGGTGGAAAAACGCACCCCGAACTGCAAGTCAAATTTGTCGATTGCCTTAATGAGTCCGATGCAGCCGATTTGAAACAAGTCCTCCGCATCGTACCCTCTGCCGGTAAAACGCTTGACAATATGCCGCACCAGCCCCAGATTCTCCTCTATCAGTACCTCTCTCGCCGCTTTATCTCCTGCCTGTGATCGTTCGATTAATACGGCAGTTTCCTCCATAGGCTACTCCTCATCTACAATCCAGCCGCCAAGCCCGATTTTCTTATACATGCGCACCGTCGTCCCCAGAGACGGCTCCGAATACACTTCCAGCTCGTCCATAAAAGCCTCCATAAATGCAAAGCCCATGCCGGAACGCTCCCACTCCGGTCTGGTCGTAAAAAGCGGCTCCATAGCGCGGTTCACATCCTCCATTCCCACGCCCCGGTCAACGATTTCCACCTCCAAAATGCTTCCCTGCAGCCCGCAGTTCATCTGCACCCTGTCAGTCACACGCCCTTTGTTTTCGTAACCGTGGATAATTGCGTTGGTGACCGCCTCGGACACCGCCGTCTTCACGTCGGAAAGCTCCTCCAGCGTGGGATTTAAGGGGGCGATAAACGCCGCCACCGCCATTCTCGCAAAGGCTTCATTATCCGACACTGCCGCAAACTCCAGACGCATCTCATTGGTCACCAGCCTGTAATCCTTTTTCTCTGTAACCTCTATCATATCTTCCTCCTTTTACGCTAAATTTTTATTGACAATTGCGAAACGCTTCTTTACTCTTGATTCGTTGTGCATATTGTATAATCCATAAGCAGACTCTCAAAA
>ERZ808037.1001-NODE-1001-length-21171-cov-5.413056_pt1 | contig 21171 bp, 12 predicted proteins | sample MGYA00380190_ERZ808037 | MGnify/ENA primary metagenome ERZ808037 (study PRJEB31490, sample SAMN06133399) | mouse gut metagenome | isolation source: J9 | host: mice | place: China: Chengdu | collected 2015-05 ... | reverse complement strand
AAACCTGGAACCCGGTATTTCAGCTTTACTTTATGGAGCGGAAATGTACAGGGTGTGGAAAATGCGAAAAGGTCTGCCCGGTGCAGGCGATTGGACCGGCATCGCAGGGAAAGGACAGGATTAAGCGGGATCTCTGTACGCTCTGTAAATCCTGCCTAAATACCTGCCTTTTGGGGGCATACCGGATTTCCGGCACGCTGTATGAGGCGAAGGATTTGTTTCGGAAAATCCAGAGAGATAAGCCGTTTTTCGGTGATAACGGGGGACTGACCATCAGCGGCGGCGAGCCGTTAAGCCAGCCGGAGTTTGTACGGGAATTATTTTCCATGTGCAAGGAAGACGGGATTTCCACGGTACTCGATACCAGCGGCTATGGAAAATGGGAAGATTTGGAAAATATATTGCCGCTCACGGATCTGGTTCTTTTGGATATTAAGGCGATGGACAATGCGGTTCATCAGAAATGGACGGGAGTTTCCAACCAGCTGATTTTAGAAAACGCTGTCCGGATAGCAGCAAAAGTTCCGGTACGGATTTCCCTGCCGCTTATTCCCGGTGTAAATGATGATAAAGAAAATCTGCTGAAAACCGCAGAATTTGCCTGTAAAAACGGCGTGGAATGGATGGATATTAATCCCTTCCACGCCCTGGGGGCAGCAAAGTATGAGAGTTTAGGGTTAGAATCGCCTTACACACAGTTTCGGTCGATGGAAAAAGAAGAAGTGGAGCAGGCAGCAGAACTTTTCCGCGGATATGGGCTGAAGGTTTCGGTGGGGCGGATGATGTAGGCTGATAGTTACTGTTTACACCTTCACAGCAACGGTTGATACAATAAATATTTAATACAGGAGGATAAGTATATGGCAAATTTAAAAACAAATTTTTTAGGCTTTGAACTGAAGAATCCGATTGGTGTTTCTTCTTGTGATTTTGGAGGTCATGAGTACCTGGCAAAGCGCGTAATTGATCAGGGTATCGGATGGCTGACCGGCAAGACCTGCCACCGGATTGACGGGCCGCACCGCTGGCCAAGACCGTTCTTTTATTCCTTAAAGAAATTCGGGCCGGAGTTAAAGGACTCCTGGGTTTGCAGCCAGATGTTTCACAACATGCCTTACGAAGAATGGCTGGAGAAAGAAGGGCCAAAGATTGTTAAGCTCTGCCATGACAATGGGGTAATGTACATCGGAAGCGTAGGCGCAGCCGGAACCGACGGAAAGGAATGGGCGGATCTATGTAAGGATATGGAGCAGCTCGGCTGTGACGCGGTAGAACTGGATACCGGCGGCCCGCACGCAACGTTCGGTGCCGTAGAAGCGCAGGCAGACTGCGGCGCTCCTCTGGCCATGGACCCGGAAAAGGCTTATGCTGTGGCAAAAGCCTGTGTGGAAGCGGTAAAGATCCCGGTTATCTTTAAGTGCACGCCGCAGTGTGTAAACCAGGCCGCGGTAGCGATTGCCATTGAAAAAGCAGGTGCCCATGCAATTTCCGCTAACAATGCATTCTACGGAACCTGGATTGACCACGAAACGGGAACTTTCTACGGCGGCCCTTATGCGGTAGGCGGATTAATGGGACGTTCCTGGCAGCTATTCTCCCTGGCAAAACTTCTGGAAACCACGGCTACCTTAAAGGGTTATCCGGTCATTGGTATCGGCGGTATTTTTACCTGGGACGACTGTGTGCGCTACCTGATGGCAGGGGCTTCGATTACCGGTCTTTGCTCTTCGGTGTACAGCAGAGGTGTTGGTGTGCTGAAGGATTGTATTGACGGTCTGGATGCATTTATGGATCGGAAAGGTTATAAGTCCATCGATGATTTCAAGAGCTGTGTTGTCGATCAGTTTATGTATGTCAGAGATTATCCAAGAGAGCACTGGATGGCAGCGAAATCTCCGATTCTTCCTGACTTTAAGATGGAGAACTGTACAAACTGCGGACTCTGTGCAAAGGTATGTCCTTACGGGGCAATTGCAATGACGGAGAACGGGCCGCAGGTAAATACCGATGTATGTATGGGATGCGGCTGGTGTATGGGCCATTGTACGGCAAAGGAGCAGGTCATCAACATGGTTCGCCGCGATACCAAGGAATTAATCTGGAACGGGCGCGGGGCGCATGAAGCCTGGTTTAAAGATTGATCTGCCGATTAGGCACAGTTTCCCGGGCAGCAGAGATAGGCTGCTGCCCGGGAAAAATAAAAATAGAGAGAACGAAAAATAAAGCAGGAAGGAGAAGAACATGAGCAGTAAGATTATTCCAAGAGAGATTATTGGAAAGCCTTCTACACCAAGAGTTGATTTGCGGTATAAGGAATTAATTAGTAAGGAAGCTTATATTGATTCTGAGCGGGCGCAGCTTTATACGGATTATATTAAGGCACACTGGAATGAGCCGATGGTTGTGCGGGCCGGCGGAGCGTTAAAGTATGTGCTTTCCAACCTGACACCGAAGATCTGGGAGGATGAGCTTTTAGTGGGAAGCCAGTCCCGGTATTTTCTGGGTACACAGGTTTATCCTGAGTATGAAACCTGGATGTTAGAGGGCTTTAAGAATATTAAGCGCGAAGAAGAAAGCTATATGGAAGGCACCCTGCAAAAGCGCGAGGGGGAACGGCTGGGGATTTACCGGATATTCCCGGAGGACAGCAAGAAGATATTGGATGTGGCTACTTTCTGGGAGGGAAAAGACTGGAGAAGTCAGTCGGAAGCCTACCTGAAGGAAACGATGGAAGATTATGAGCAGGTTGAAAAGATGCAGCAGCAGCTGGTTTTCCTGCGGTTTATGTTTGATGTTCCTGAGGGGCGTGTGATTGTTGATTACCAGAAGATGCTGGATCTGGGGTGCAATGGGTTAATTAAGATTGCCAAGGAGCAGATGAAGAAAATCGGCAATTTACAGAACAAAGAGGATTTTGACCGCTATAATTTCTATAAAGGGACGATTCTTGCACTGGAAGGACTGATTGCCTTTGCGAATCATTATGCGGATGAAGCGGCACGTCTGGCAGCACAGGAGAAGGATGAGAAGAGGAAAGCGGAACTTTTAAGCATTGAAAAGATCTGCCGCAAGGTTCCGGCAGAGCCGGCGGATACTTTCCGCGAGGCGATTCAGTCGTTCTGGTTTACACATTTATGTATTTTTATCGAATTAAACGGAAGGGGAATGTCGCCGGGAAGATTTGATCAATATATGTACCGTCCGTATCTGAATGAAATCCAGGCAGGCAGGATTACCGATGAGGAAGTTTTGGAATATCTGGAACTTCTGCGGATTAAGTGTACGGAGCTGACCCGGGCACATGCGACCTTTACCGAATCTTATCTGGGCGGCAGCATTTACCAGAACTTAACCCTTGGCGGGGTTGACCGTTACGGGAAACCTGCGGAAAACCGTCTGTCGGAACTGGTTTTGCAGGCGGGAATTAATGTGCGCACCTGGCAGCCGACGATTTCCGTGCGCTGGCATGAGCAGATGTCCCATGAATTTAAGGAGGCCGTGGTTAATTGTATTAAGGCGGGTTCCGGTTATCCGGCAGTGTTTAACGATGAGAGCGCGACAAAGCGGTTTATGGAATATACGGGGGCTTCCCTGATTGATTCCCGCGACTGGGCACCGTGCGGATGCGTGGATATGCAGATCTGCGGAAAACGCATGCCGATGTATGCCGTGCCGCACACGAATAATTTAAAGATTTTTGAACTGGTGATGAACGGCGGCGTGAATCCAGTTACGGGCGATAAGCTGATAAACAGTGAAATTGATTTTGAAACGGCGGCCTATGAGGAGATTGAGCGGGAATACAGCCGGATGATGCACCATATCATTGCACGGGAAGAGGAGTACTGGAACGCCATTATGCTGGTGCACAATAATCTGGGCCTGGTTCATCCGATTATGTCGGTACTTTTGGATGACTGTCTGGAAAAGGGCAAACATGCCTATGAAGGCGGATGCCGCTACAATGACCCGGCCTATGTTATCTCCTGCGGTCTGATCAATGTGGCAAACAGCCTTTCCGCAATTAAAAAGAATGTATTTGAGGAAAAGAAGTTTACCTTAAAGGAATTAAAGGAAGCGATTGCGGCGGATTTTGAAGGCTATGACAGTATCCGCAAGGCCCTTCTGGATGCGCCTAAGTACGGCAATGACGATGATTATGTAGATGATATTGTGGTTCGCCTGTATGACGAGTGGGCTTCGGCATCGACCCAGGTAACGAACTGGGTGGGAGAGAAGTGGCAGCCAAGTACCCTTTCCGTAACCACACAGGTGCTTTTAGGAAAGGCGTGCGGGGCAAGCCCGGACGGACGTAAGGCAAAGGATTTCCTGGCGGACGGCGCATTATCCGCATTCCCGGGAACCGATATGGAAGGCCCGACCGGATTAATTCGTTCGGCAACCAAGATCCATACGCAAAAACTCCAGTCCACGTTATTTAATATGAAATTTAACCCAACAGCTATTGAGGGCAAGGCGGGAAGCGAGAAGTTTATTAAGCTGAATGATGCTTATTTCAAACTCGGCGGTTATCAGATTCAGTATAATATTGTGGATCGGAACATGCTTTTAGATGCCCAGGAGCACCCGGAAAACTACACCGATTTAATGGTGCGCGTGGCAGGATTTACGGCGCGGTTTATCGACCTTGGGCCGGATGTACAGCGTCAGGTTATTGAAAGAACGGAGTTTGAAGCGCTGTAAAACGGTTTAGGAAGATCAGAAAATCAGGAAAGGGAAGGGTAGACTGTTTCTGCGCAAGAAATAAAATAAAGGGAAACTCGAAGAATTAAAGAAGATCAATCGGAATAGCAGGGTCATTATCATGTGACCCTGCCTTTTTAAAAAGGGGTGAAAACAAATGAAGAATAAATTTCGGCTGGGTTATGGAATTACAGGGTTTATTTTATTGATTTTTCTGGGGATGATTTATGCGTGGTCTATTTTTATCCGGCCTCTGGAAGCGGAGTTTGGCTGGCTTCGTTCCCAGACCTCCCTGATTTTTACGATTTCAATGATTGGTTTCTGTGTGGGGAACCTGGCGGCAGGGCAGATTACGCCGAAAACCTCGCCCAGGGTAAGTATCTTAATTGCGGCGGTTGTGATTGGTATTGGCTTTATTGCTTCTTCGTTTACTTCGTCGCTTCCCTGGATTTATATTTCCTACGGCGTGGCCTGCGGATTTGCGGTGGGTATCGGGGCGAATACGATATTGAGTACAACGCTGAAATGGTTTGCCGATCGGCAGGGCGTGGCTTCCGGTGCCCTGCTGATGGGGTTTGGCTTTGGAAGCATGGTGCTCAGTCCGTTTGTTACCATGCTGTTAAATACTATTGGATGGAGAAAAACGTTTTTTGTTCTGGGGATTATCTTTTCTGTACTTTTAGTTATCGGGGCAATGATTATTAAAAATCCGTCAAAGGAATTTTCCGAAGCATTGGTAGAAAAGGCCAGGAAAAATAACGTGATTTCTTCAAAAGATTTTGAAACAAAAGAAATGCTCCGTACGCCTTCGTTCTGGCTGTTTTTTGCATGGGTGATTTTGATTGGTGCGGGAAGCCTGGCCTTAATCAGCAATGCGGTTCCGGCAGCTTCCGATATCCTGGTTGTCACCATGGGCGAGGCTGAGGCCGTGATGGCAGCCACCGCCGCGATGGGGATGATTTCCACCTTTAACGGGTTAGGACGGCTGGCCTTCGGTGTTATCTGGGATAAAAAGGGCTATAAAGTGTCCCTGTTTATTATCTCTGCAGCTTATGGAATCTCCATGGCTGCCTGCGCCGCGGCAACAATGATGTTAAGTATTTCTCTTCTGGTTGTCGGATTTATCATCCTGGGCATGACCTACGGCGGCTCGATGTCGGCAACGTCGGCGATGATTGGAAGCTTTTTCGGAACAAAGTATTACAGCATTAACTATGCCTGTGCGACCTGCAACTTAATTGTTGCCGCTTCCATCGGCCCGACGCTGATTGGCTGGCTCAGAACCTCGTCAGGCTCTTATCTTTCTTCTTTCTGGGTAATCCTGGGCCTGTCGGTGTGTGCGCTGGTGTGCTGCTTTTTTATTCGCAAGCCAGGGGAAGCAAAGTAAGAGATGCCTGTATACAGAAAGCAGGAACAACAAAAGTTACTGTGAATGTGTGCACAGTAACCAACAAAACAAAAATATATACTTCTACAACTTTTTTACATTCCCTTTTTCTCCGATTCGAGTTATACTAGAGGAAAAGAAAACGAGGAGGAAATGGGAAATGGTTGATCAAGCGATTAAAAACCTTGTAGAATATGGCTTCCAGAAAGGGCTGTTAAGCGAGGACGATAAAATCTATGCCACAAACCAGATTTTAGATGTGCTGAAGATGGACGAGTACAACGAGCCGGAGAAAGCATCGGAGAGTATCGATCTGGAAGCTGTCTTAAAGGAACTTCTGGATTATGCGCATGAAACCGGGGTATTGCAGGAGGACAGTGTCGTTTACCGTGATTTATTTGATACCCGTCTGATGAACTGCCTGATGCCCCGCCCAAGTGAAGTCGTGAAGGAATTTTGGGAGAAGTATAAACATTCGCCGAAAGAAGCTACGGATTATTTTTACGATCTCAGCCAAAATTCCGACTATATTCGCCGTTATCGGGTAAGTAAGGACTTAAAGTGGAAAACGGCCACAAAATACGGCGATTTGGATATTACCATTAACTTATCCAAGCCCGAAAAAGATCCCAAGGCCATCGCTGCTGCCAAAAACGCAAAGCAGAGCGGCTACCCCAAGTGTCTGTTATGTATGGAAAATGTAGGCTATGCCGGACGGGTAAACCACCCCGCAAGAAACAACCACCGCATTATCCCAATTACCATCAACAACTGCGGCTGGGGTTTCCAGTATTCTCCTTACGTATACTACAATGAGCACTGCATCGTTTTCAACGGGCAGCACGTTCCCATGAAGATTGAAAAAGCGGCCTTTGTCAAACTGTTTGATTTTGTCAAACTCTTTCCGCACTACTTCCTGGGTTCAAATGCGGATCTTCCCATCGTGGGCGGTTCGATTTTAAGCCATGACCATTTCCAGGGCGGACATTACACCTTTGCGATGGCAAAAGCTCCGATGGAAAAGAACTTTGTGCTGAAAGACTTTGAAGATGTGGAAGCCGGAATTGTGTACTGGCCGATGTCCGTACTCCGTCTGCGCGGAAAAGACAGCGATCGTCTGATTGAACTGGCGGATATTGTCCTGAAGGCATGGAGAGGCTATACCGACGAAGAGGCGTTCGTCTTTGCCGAAACCGACGGCGAGCCGCATAACACCATTACCCCTATTGCCCGGAAGAACGGGGAGATGTTTGAACTGGATCTGGTGCTGCGCAATAATATCACCACCGAAGAATTTCCTCTGGGCGTTTATCACCCGCACCAGGAATTACATCATATTAAGAAGGAAAATATCGGCTTAATCGAGGTTATGGGTCTGGCTGTGCTGCCTTCCCGCTTAAAAGAAGAACTTTCCAGACTGGGCGAGGCCATAGTCGAAGGAAAAAATATCCGAAACGATGAACTTCTGGCAAAGCATGCGGACTGGGTGGACGAATTTGTTCCTAAGTATGAAAGCATTACCAGGGAAAACATTACCGAAATCCTCCAGGAAGAAGTGGGTCATGTCTTTGCAAGGGTTCTTGAGGATGCCGGTGTGTATAAATGCGACGAAGCAGGCCGGAAAGCCTTTGGAAAATTTTTGGCAGGCGTTGGTTTTCAGGAAAAGCAGGGCCAATGAGTTACCGCAATGAATGGCTTCTTTTAGAAGCAGAGGATGAGATCGATGAAGTCGAACACAGGGCACCGACAGAAGAGTATTTATTTTACCAGGCTGTGACAAATGGTGATGTTGATGCAATAAAGAAAAACTGTGAGCAGCAGAGATTTTTGGACAGTGACGGGGTAGGTGTACTTTCCAGAAATCCCATTACCAATTTAAAATATCATTTTGTGATTACCACAGCAATGATTACGCGCATGTGCAAGCAGAAAGGTATGGAACTGGAACTGGCCTTTCGGATGAGCGACTTTTATATTCAGAAGCTGGATGATATCCATACGATAGAAGGACTGCGGAGCCTTCACGATGCCATGGTTTTGGATTATACGGAAAAGATGCGCCGAATCTGCCGGAGCGATACCAATTCCCGGCACATCAATATTTGTAAAGAATATATTTATTCTCATATAAAAGAGCGGATTACGGTGGAGGATCTGGCCGATGTGCTGGGGGTTTCCGCCAGCTATCTCTCCCGGCTGTTTAAAAAAGAAACCGGCGATTCGGTCAGCACCTATATCCGCAGACAGAAAATTGAGATGGCAAAAAATCTTCTGCAGTACAGTGAATATTCCATGATTGAGATTGCAAACCGCCTGTCCTTTTCCTCGCAGAGCCATTTTATCCAGCAATTTCGTGAATCCGTGGGGATGACGCCAAAGAAATACCGCGATTTAAACCATGCGATACAATGGGATATTGACAAGGAAAAAAGTACGGAGTAAAAATTCATACAAATCGATAAAAAACCATATAAATACAAAAAACCAGGCGCGGCATAATCACCGCGCCCTTAAATTGTACCCGTCCGGGCACTTGTTTCTTACCATTACATAATGAGAAGGATTTCATTTTTTTCGTGAAGAAGGCTTTCTGGAATGTAATTTTCATCAAGTTCTGTGCCGTTAAGGATCGTCTTTCGTACACCGGTTTCCTTCTGATCCGGATTTTGAATTACGATGTGAAGCTGTTTTCCGCGGAAATCTTTATGGATTTCCAGAGAGTCCCAGCTTTTGGGAATTGAAGGCGAAAGCCGGATTCCGGTTAAATCCGGGCGGATACCCAGGATACCTTCGACGCATCCGACCATCATGGTGGAAGCCGTGCCGGTCAGCCAGTGGACATGGGAACGTCCGGGATGTCTGCTCGCGATGCCTTCGGTAAACTGTCCATAGCAGTACGGCTCTAAGCGGCGGACTTCGGCGCGGTCATTCTGTGCGGAGGGTGCATTCTCCATAAAATAAGTAAAGGCGTGTTCGCCATGTCCGCACAGAGCTTCGGCAAGAATCAGCCAGCCCTGGGACTGGGAGAAAATTCCTGCATTTTCTTTGGTTCCCTGGTTATAGATAACCGCCAGAGCGCCGTCAAAGGCATGACTGTGGTAAGGAGGATTCATCAGGATGGCTCCGTATTCGGTGTTCAGATGCTGATAGACAGCTTCTAAGGCGGATTCGGCCTGTTCTTTGGAGGCAAGCCCGCTGATAACCGCCCAGCTCTGCGGATTCAGCCAGAGGTTCGCCTCTTTGTCCGATGCCGCTCCGATGCGTTCCCCTGCCTGGGTATAGCCGCGGATAAAGCGGTCATTGTCCCAGTACAGATTTTGGATGCGTTTTCCGATTTCTTCCTGCTTTTTTTCCCAGTATTCGCCGTTTTTAACGTCGTTTTGGTACAGGGCAAACTGGCGGATAACGGACATGGCGTAATAAAACTGCATGGCAACAAAGGAAGATTCCCCGTCTGCTCCCAGGCGCAGGCAGTCATTCCAGTCCGCGAAAAGCCCTGCCGGTGTGCCGTGAGGCCCAAGATGGCTGAAGGAAAACTGAAGTGCCCGGTTCAGATGTTCATAAACGCTTCCCTCTTCTTTGTCGGCAAAGGGGATAACTTCGTCAAGGAAGGCGGTATCTCCGGTTTCTGCGATGTATTTATAAACGGTTGGGAACAGCCACAGGGCGTCGTCGGCGCGGTAGGCAGGGTGTCCGGTTTCCTGGCGGTAGGCGGCGTCCTCCGGGCCTGTTTCATGTCCCGGGTGATGCGTAAATTTAACCAGGGGCAGCCCGCCCCCGTGGCTTATCTGAGCAGAGAGCATAAAGCGGATTTTTTCCTTTGCCATTTCCGGTGCAAGATGGATAATTCCCTGGATATCCTGTACCGTATCCCGGTAGCCGTAGCCGTTGCGCAGACCGCAGTAAATGAAAGAAGCGGCACGCGACCAGATAAAGGTGATAAAACAGTTATAGGCATTCCAGGTATTGATCATTGTGTCAAACTCCGGGCTGGGGGTATGAACCTGAAAGTGTTCAAGTTTTTTCTCCCAGTCATAGGTTAATTGAAAAACTTCTCTGGATACCTGCTCTTTCGGTTCGGCATAGCGGCTAAGAATGTTTTCGGCTTCCGCTGAACTTCCCTCACCGAGGAGAAAAGCCACCGTTTTGGTTTCTCCGGGCTGAAGTTCAATTGTGCAGGATAATGCTCCGCATGCGTTTTCATTATAACTTAAGGTATTTCCCAGATTTCCCGAAGAAACGCCCTGGGGATCGCCGTAGCCGTGGTATTTGCCGAGAAACTGTTCTTTATCGCCGCAGTAGGAGGAAACATCGGCACCGGCCAGGCCAAAAAAGCGTTCGGTTACCTGTTTCTTATCCACCTGTTCATCTTCGGCAAGGGTGTCGAGGTTACCATGTATCTGCTGGATAATCCGGTTTTTTTCAAATAAGGTTCGGGTGATAAACAGGGAATACTGCAGGTTTACCTGATCCTGTTCATAATTGCCGTGATTGGTAAATTCTGCATAGCCGGTTAAGGTAAGGGTTTTGGGGCAGTCTGCACGGTTGGTTACAGAAAGCGACCAGACTTCATAGTTTTTTTCCGCGGGCACATAGTACAGGGCTTTTGCATGAATAAGGGCATAATCGGAAATCATCTGTGTATAGCCCAGACCGTGGCGGCACTGGCTTTTGTAGACGGACAGATCTTTTCCCACAGGCTGCCAGGAGGCCGACCAGTAATCTTTCGTGTCCCGGTCGTAAAGATAGAGGTAACGTCCGGGCTGGTCAAAGTGATTGAATACATAGCGCAGTATTCTGCCGTTTGCCCCGGAACGGGCAAAGCTGTAGCCGCCGGCGTTATTGGAGATAATTGCTCCATAGGCGGGAGAACCCAGGTAATTCACCCAGGGCGCAGGGGTGTCGGGGCGTTCGATTACATATTCGCGTTTTTTATCATCAAAATATCCATAGTTCATGGGTTTATGCAGCCTCCTTCTAAGGTAATGGTTATGGTGTGCTGATTTCCTGGCAGTGCAGTAAGCTGCCGGCGCAAAAGGAGAACAAACGCTTCTTCATTTACTGTGAGCGCCGTGCCGTCACAGGACGCCGAGCCGATAATGTAGCTGCCGAAATCTCTGTTGTCGGGATTTTTGTAAATAATTTCCAGCACCTTCCCGGCAAAGGGAATTGTAATGGAAGCGGTGCCTGTCTGGTCGAACTGTTCGGCAAGCAGTCTGGGATGGAGAATAAGGTTTCCGGCTTCGCCTCGGACACCAAAAACTTCGGTAATCATAGTCATCATCAGCCAGCTTGCCGCACCGGTTAAGTAGGAATACATTCCCCGTCCGTCTGCCCGGAAATATTCGGGTATGCCGGGATAAATATGGCTGACGGAAAAGTTCATGGCAGTATCGATCAGGGTTTTTAATGCTTTCCACCCTTCCTTAACAAAACCGCGGCGGTACAGGGCATTGGCATACATTACAGTCATATGGGAGAACACGGCACCGTTTTCTTTTTCCCCATAAGCAAACCCGAACATCCGCCCCATATCCAGTTTTACTTCATGGAAATCGGTATTTAAGCGGTAGCCGCCGGTTTCTTTCTGATAGAGGTAGCGGTCTGCGCTTTTTACGATTTTTTGGATGTGGCTGTTTTCTGCCACACCGCTCATAATGGAGAAAACTTGTCCGGTCAGCATCATCCGTACCTGATCGTTGACTATCCCTTCTACCGCCTGTTTGTGGTTATCATAGTAGCTGTTAAACCAGCCGTCATCATGTTTACCGTTAATCCATTCCTTTCTTCGGATAAAATTCATCAGCCAGTTGGCTTTTTCGGTCAGATTCAGTGCTAGTGAGGACAGAGAAAACCTTTTTTTCTTTCCGCTGACCGTGTGTCGGCACCGAACCGTATAGTCTGCCAGGATTTCCTGCTTTTTTTCTGTGTCCTCAAAGATTTCAGGAGTATTGTCCAGCAAAAGGGAAAGCTCTTCCAGCAGATCCACCGAGGAGAGTTTGGTACTTGCTTCCAGAAGGCGGATCAGAGCAGAAAGATCCAGCAGATTTCCGGCATAGGCACAGGTAAAAGCCACGCTTTCTCCGTGTTCAGACGCCATATCCAGGGCGTCATTCCAGTCGGCGTCACGAAGGCGGCAGAGATTGTGTGCCCCGGTTTCAAAAAATGAAGTAAGATTCTGGATCAGAAGGTGTTCCAGGATGCTTCCCTGATAAACCTGGTTTTCATTCGTGCGCTGTTCATTCCCGTCCCCGGGTTTCCAGAGATGATCCACGGCAGTTCCCCGCATTGCCTGTCCATCTTTAAAATACGCCACTGTCTGGTTTAAAATTTCAATATCGCCGGTCTGGTCAATATAAAGTTTTGTGGTCATTAACGGCCAGAGTGCGTGATCCATCCAGACCCGGCTGATTCCGTTTCGGTCGGCAAAAAAGCTTCCGTCGCTGCTTCCGATAATCGTAGCATTCGTGCCGTCAATGCGCACGCCGCCGAAATTCGCGGCAATCATCTTTCCCACGCCCTGCGGTTCCATGAAAAGCAGGGAAAGGCAGTCCTGCCACAAATCCCGCCATCCGCGTCCGCCGCGCCCGTAATCGTGGTGAGGCAGGAAGGAACATCCAAAGAGTCTGCGCAGAAACGGCTGGAAGCAAACCCATTTCATCCAGCAGTCAAATGCGGGATTTCCGGTATGGAAGCTGACAGCCGTCTGGTTCTGCCAGTAAGTTTTTGTTTCGTCAAAGGCTTTTTTGACCTTATCGGAAGTAGAGTAGCGTTCGGCAAGAGAGAGGATTTCTTCTTTATCATCTTCCATACCAAGAAGGATGATGTAAGAAGTTTCTTCCCCTGGGGCAAGTAAAACCGGTGGGAAGCAGAAGGCACCCATGGCCTCTTTTCCGGCGGCGCTGCTTCCTGCCGAAGAACCCTTAAGCGGTGCATAGACAGCACGGGGATGAAGAAAGGTTCCGCCTTCGCCGATAAAGTCTTCCACCGTAGGATAAAAGCTTTCCGGTGCCCCTCCGTCCTGGGTGTAGCCTAAAACATAATAAATATGATGGTTCGGGCGATGCCCTTTTTCATCAAATGCCATGGTGGGTGAAACAAAAACACCGTGGCTTTCTGTTGTTATCCGGTGGAGCATCGAGGTTACGTTCCGGTGATCCCTGAGATTATCCGCACTGCGTCCATAGATGGGAATGGCGGCGCAGGCCGTAAGGGTCTGGGGGGTATCTGCCTGGTTTTTTATGGTAACAACCATGATTTCCACATTGGCATCCCAGGGGATAAAAGAAGTAACCGAGGAGGTCAGATGGAATTTTGGGGAAGAGCGCGTAATGCTGTGCCACATCAAACCGGCAGTCAGTTCACTTTCCTCCTGTTCATCGGTAAACCGGACGGCCTCCTGCTCGGCCGAGGCCCCGGCTGCGGCATAGACGCCAACCCCCTCCACCCTGCACCAGAAGTTTCTTACGGAGCGGTTATTGTGCAGGTTTTCTGCACTTACCGGCTCTAATAAGAAGGTTTCCTGATTGATTTTTGCATCTCCGCCAAGATTTGGCGTAACGGCGCTTTTTAATCCTTTGGTGGATGCAAGAGGAAAATAAAGATAGCTGATATTTTCCGGCTGCCTCAGACAAAAGCTTCCATGTTCATCAATAAAATGAATATCGTTCAATCGCTGTACTCCTTTCTGTTTTTATCTTATAGATAGAATAAAATAGAATTAAAGATAGAACAATCATAGTGGAAATTTCCGGTAAATAAAATAAAAAATATGAGAAAAATATCAGATTAATGACCTAAAAAAACAGCCTTGGAAAAGAGAAAAGATTACCTTAAAAAAAAATAGGGAAATAATCGTAGAGAAAGCATGAAAAATAATCAAAACCAGAAGTTGGAAACCATGTAAAATGTATCATAAATCTGATATTTTGTTAAAATCCATAATATATCCGCGGTAAAGTTTACGCTATAATTCTCGTATAAAGCAGCAAGAAAGTGATGCTAAAGCAGAAAAAGGAGGATTTTATCATGAAAAGAAAGGCATTGAGTATTTTACTGGCAACAGCGATGGCGGCAGGTTCTTTGGCAGGCTGCGGCGGTTCGGATTCTTCAGGCAGCAGCTCAGACTCTGCGGGCAGCGGTTCAGGAACAGAAAATCAGGGAGAAGCAGTGCCCGGCGGGGAAGAAGGAAAAGTAATTAACATTTATTCCTGGAATAACGAATTTAAAGAGCGTGTGGAAGCGGTGTATTCCGAAGTTGCCGAAACTTCCAAGGACGGCACGGTGACGACTTTAAAGGACGGAACAGAAATCCACTGGATTGTCAATCCAAACCAGGACGGCGTCTATCAGCAGAAGCTGGATGAGGCACTGTTAAAACAGGCCGAGGCTTCTGCCGATGAAAAGGTGGATATCTTTTTATCCGAAACCGACTATGTTAATAAATATACCGATGCCGACGCTGATGTAGCAATGCCGCTGAAGAATTTGGGCATTGACCCGGAAACCGATCTTGCCGATCAATATGCATTTACCAAGGTGACGGCTTCGGATGTCAATGGTGTACAGCGCGGTTCGACCTGGCAGTGCTGCCCCGGGCTTCTGGTTTACCGCAGGGATATTGCCAAGGATGTTTTTGGAACCGATGATCCGGAAACTGTAGGTGAGAAGGTTAAAGACTGGGATACAATGAAGGTAACTGCCGGGGAACTGAAAGCAAAAGGTTATTTTACCTTTGCTTCTTATGCGGATACCTTCCGTCTGTACGGCAACAGCATTGCCGAACCCTGGGTAAAGCCGGGAGAAAATATTATCTGTGTGGATCAGCAGATTATGAACTGGGTCAATGATTCTAAGGAATGGCTGGATGCAGGCTATCTGGATAAGACCGTTAAGGGACAGTGGAATGCAGACTGGAATCAGGCCATGGGTTCGTCTTCTAAGGTATTTGCCTTCCTTTTCCCGGCATGGGGAATCGACTTTACCTTAAAGCCGAACTGGGACGGTGAAATGGGGATGTGGGGTGTGACCAATCCACCACAGGAATACAACTGGGGCGGTTCTTATGTTCATGCATGTGTGGGAACCGATAATCCGCAGCATGTGAAGGAAATCATCCTTGCCGTAACCGCGAATAAGGAAAATCTGTTAAAGATTTCCAAGGATTTTTCGGATTTCACCAATACCCAAACCAGTATGCAGCAGGCTGCAAAGGATGATGAAAACTTCTCTTCGGAGTTTCTTGGCGGACAGAATGCATTCAAATACTTTGCACCGGTGGCAGAAAACATTGTGATGGCTCCTCTTTCTCCCTACGATCAGGGCTGCGTGGAACTGATTCAAAATAACTTTAGTGATTACTTACAGGGACAGGTGGATTTTGACAAGGCAAAAGCAAACTTTGAAACAGCAATTTTGGAACGTTATCCGGAAATCACCGAAATTCAGTGGCCGAATTAACTGCCAAAGATAGAAAAAAGGTTGCTGAAAACGGTGTAAACAGCAACGAAAAAGAAGAGGAAAGGATGGTAAGTAATGAACACAAAGCGTAAGAAAATTGACTATTCAAAATGGGGATATATCTTTATTCTTCCGTTCTTTTTATGCTTTTTTATTTTTTCCTTTGTTCCTCTGATGGATACGATAAGGTATAGCTTTTTTGAATACTATCGGTCAGGAATTAAGGAAATCGGTCCGAATTTTGTGGGTATGGCTAACTATGGAAGTCTGTTGAAATCCGATATGCTTAAATATGCAGCCAACACCCTGATCTTATGGATTATCGGCTTTATTCCGCAGATTGTTATTGCTCTGATGTTAGCAGAATGGTTTGTGGATGCCCGGCTGAAAATCCATGGCACGCAGTTTTTTAAAGTCGTAATCTATCTGCCGAACCTGATTATGGCCTCTGCTTTTGCCATGCTGTTTTTCACTATGTTTTCCACAAACGGCCCGGTAAATTCGATTCTGATTTCGTTAGGGCTGCTTAAACAGCCGGTGGATTTTTTAGGCTCCGTGACAGGGACAAGGTCATTGGTGGGACTGATGAATTTCCTGATGTGGTTTGGAAATACCACGATTATGCTGATGGCAGCGATTATGGGCATCAGCCCGGATATCTTTGAAGCTTCAGAACTTGACGGGTGCAACAGTTTCCAGAGGTTTTTCTCCATTACCCTTCCGCTGATTCGGCCAATCCTGGCCTACACCCTGATTACCTCGATTATCGGCGGTCTGCAGATGTTCGATGTTCCGCAGATTTTGACGAACGGACAGGGAACGCCGGATCGTACATCAATGACGCTGATTATGTTCCTGAACAGTCATTTAAAGAGTAAGAACTATGGTATGGCAGGTGCGCTGTCCGTATATCTGTTCATTGTCAGCGGTATTTTATGTTTCTTCGTTTACCGGATGACCACGAACGACGATCCGGATGGTTCTAAGGCAGCAGCAAAAAAAGCAAAAAAGGAAAAGAGGGGATGAGAATATGAAAGCAAAAGGACCTAATTATTTTCGGAGTGTTTTTGCCCATGTTATGCTGGTAATTCTGTCATTTATGTGTTTGTTTTTCTTTTACATCCTGTTCGTTAATGCGACACGTTCTCATGCCGATCTGCAGAAAGGTTTTTCCGCCCTGCCCGGTACCTATCTGTGGAAAAACCTGACCAGTGTTGCCAATGACGGAAGCTTCCCGATGTTTCGGGGGATTTTAAACAGTCTGATTGTTTCTGGCAGCAGCGCGGCGATCTGTACCTATTTTTCGGCGCTGACGGCTTACGGGCTGTATGCCTATGATTTTAAGCTGAAAAAGGTGGCATTTACCTTTATTATGGCTATTCTTGTAATGCCGACACAGGTTACCGCCATGGGTTTTCTGCGGTTGATTACCAATATGGGAATGTATGACTCCCTGCTTCCGCTGATTATTCCCTCCATTGCCTCACCGTCCGTATTTTACTTTATGTACAGCTACCTTCAGTCTTCTCTGCCGATGTCTTTGGTTGAAGCGGCAAGGATTGATGGTTCTGGAGAGTTCCGAACCTTTAATACCATTGTCCTTCCCATTACCAAACCGGCAATCGCCGTACAGGCTATTTTTACCTTTGTCGGTTCCTGGAATAATTACTTCGTTCCGGCTCTGGTCATTCAGTCGAAGGATAAGATGACCGTTCCGATTCTGATTGCTATGCTGCGTGGTGCGGATTATATGAACTTTGATATGGGAAAGATTTATACTATGATTATGGTGGCGATTGTTCCGATTATCCTGGTTTATCTGTTTCTGTCGAAATACATCATTGCAGGAGTTACCCTTGGAGGTGTGAAGGAGTAAGCTTTCTCTGAAAAGGAAAGTTGCAGCAGAAAAAGGCAGCAGGTTCTTGTTTGGCGGGCTTTGACGCATTTGCAGGAACCTGCTGCTGTTTTGTTTTTCTGCTTTTCTGGCTGGCCGCATAGGCTTTGCTGTTTGGAAAAGAAAAAATAAGATAGAAAAAAAAGAGAACAGGATAAAAAATTTGAATATTTGAAAGGAAATGAAGATGGAAAGATTAATACATAGCGGAACATTAGAACAACAGCCAACAGAACGGGAAATCCGGCACGGAAGATTGGCGAGGGAACTGGCGGCAGAAGGGATGGTTCTGCTAAAAAATAACGGGATACTTCCCCTTTCGGCAGGTGCATCGGTTGCTGTATTTGGCTGCGGTGCGGTAAGAACGGTTAAGGGAGGGATTGGTTCCGGGGATGTGAATAACCGGGAAACGGTTTCCATTGTCCAGGGACTGAGGAAAGAGGGATTCAACATTACCAGCACGGACTGGCTAAAGGATGCAGAACAACGTTACATTCAGGCCAGATTAACCTGGAAGGAAAAAGTTCTGGAGGATGCAAAGCATGTGGAAAATCCCTTCGACGCCTATTCTTCCAATCCTTTTGTACTGCCGAAGGGACGAGAGATTCTTGCCGGGGATGTAGAAGGCGCATCGGCGGCGATATATGTAATCAGCCGGATTGCCGGGGAGGGAAAGGACCGCAGGAAGGCAGAAGGGGACTATGATTTAAGCAGAAAAGAAGCAGAAGATATCCGGTTTCTTGATCGGAGGGGGATTCCGGTGATTTTGCTCTTAAATGTGGGGGCACCGGTGGAATTGACGGATGTTCTTGAGGAGTGCAGAAATATCCAGGCAGTTCTTCTGGTTTCTCTGCCGGGGCAGGAGGGCGGTCATGCTGTTGCTGATGTGCTTCTTGGAAAGAAGGTGCCCGGAGGAAAACTCACGGCTACCTGGGCAAGGCGGTATAAGGATTATCCTTCGGCAGAAAGTTTTGGTGCTTTGAACGGGAATTTAGTATCCGAAGAATATCGGGAAGGCATTTATGTGGGCTATCGTTATTTTGACTGTTTTGGGCTGCAGCCTTTGTTCCCGTTCGGCTATGGGCTTTCCTATACGACGTTTTCCATTGCGTTTTTGGGGATAAGGCAGATAAAAGAGGGGATTGAAGCAGAAGTTTTTTGTGAAAATACAGGAAAACAGTATTCGGGAAGAGAAGTTGTCCAGGTTTATGTGACACTGCCGCAGACAGGAATGGAAAAAGAGGAAAAACGGCTGGCGGGATTTGCAAAAACGGATGATTTAAGGCCGGGAGAGGGGCAGAAGCTGACGATTTTTCTGGAACAGAAACAGCTTGCAGTTTTTTCCGAAGAACAATGCGCATGGATAATTGAGGAGGGAAGGTACGGGATATGGATTGGGCAGGATTCGGCTTCCTTACAGATAGCGGCTTTGCTGGAGGTGGAAAAAACAGCAGTGATTGAAAAGACAAACCGGATATGTCCAAAAACGGCAGCCTTCGAGGAGATGAAAGCGCCTTTATTTGCCGGGGATAAAGAAAAAGAACGGCTGATGAAAGCGAAGGAGAAGCATGTACCGGTGATTTCTTTTCTTCCGGGACAAGAGGTTCGGGGGATAAGGGATGAATATTATGCCGGGAAACAGGAAGCGGAAGAACTGATTCCTCTGCTGTATGGAAATATTACGCAGAACAGCAGCACCCTTGGTTCTGCCGGAGTCCGTGTTCCCGGTTCCGCAGGGGAAACGACAGAGGCTCTGGAAGAAAAGTATGGGATACGTTCATTGATTATGGCTGACGGCCCGGCGGGACTGCGTCTGCGGCAGAGTTATGAGGTTGACCGAAAGACCGATACCGTCTATGGGGCAGGGGTACTGGGTTCCCTGGAAAATGGTTTTCTGGAGGAGATGGAAGAACATGAGGATGCAGATCGGTACTATCAGTACTGTACGGCATTTCCGGTGGGAACGGCTCTGGCACAGACCTGGGATATAAATTTAATGGAGCGTTTTGGTGATGCCGTAGCGGTGGAAATGGAAGAATTTCATGTGAATCTTTGGCTGGCACCGGGAATGAATATCCAGAGAAATCCTCTGTGCGGGCGTAACTTTGAATATTATTCAGAAGATCCGTATCTTTCGGGAATGATGGCGGCGGCAGTGACCAAAGGGGTGCAGAGCCATCCCGGCTGCGGTGTAACCATGAAACATTTTGCCTGCAACAACCAGGAGGATAACCGGATGGGCGTGGATGCCTGCGTTTGTGAGAGGGCGCTCAGGGAAATTTACTTCCGGGGATTTGAACTTGCCGTGAAAAAAAGCGCTCCAATAGCCCTGATGTCTTCCTATAATCGGATTAATGGGGTCTATGCGGCAAACAACAGGGATCTCTGTACGGTGCTTGCACGGGAGGAATGGGGATTTAGCGGGGTAATCATGTCCGACTGGAATACCACGGTTCCTGAGGACGGGAGTGTGTCATGGAAATGTGCCGCTGCCGGAAATGATATTATTATGCCGGGAAATTTCGATGATGATCAAAATATCCGCCAAGCCTACGAAAAAGGAGAACTTTCTGAGGAAGCAATCCGGAATTGTGCGGGAAGGATATTGGAGATGGTTCGGAAACTGGCGGGGAGAGGATAGAACGTTCACGGCTATGGAGAATATTTGGAGGAAGCACTTAAAATAAAGGGGCGTTCATTGCTAAAGAATAAAGGTGATTTAAGAGATGAATATGAAAGGAAGCCAGAGTTTGATAAAAAAATGACGAAATTTTTGTGAAATTTTTATAAAATATTGAAAATATTTCCAGAAAAATATGTATAATATACAGAAAATATATTTTTCTCTTGAAAATCTATGTGCAGTATGCTATATTATTTTCAGAAAATAAAAGACGTGCTGAGATGAGAGAGCATAGCATTACAACAGAAATGTTGTTAAGTGCTGTGCTTTTTTGTGTGAAAAAGGTAATTGTTGCAGAGTAAAACGGAACGACAGGAAAGGTGTAATCAGGGATGGAACAAAAATTTTATGATATGGTAGAGGCAAATCCGGTTATTGCTGCAATCAAGGATACGCATGGCTTGGAAAAGTGCTGCAGGCTGAAAGAAATCAAAGTTATTTTTATCTTATATGGGGATATTTGCAGTATTACAGAAATCGTAAAGAAGGTCAGACAATCCGGTAAGCTGGCGATCGTTCATGTGGATTTGATTGCAGGACTTAGTGCGAAAGAGATTGCTGTGGATTTTATTAAACAGCAGTCCGGGGCGGACGGCATTATTTCCACAAAACCTGCGATGATTCGCCGGGCAAAGGAACTGGGAATGTATACCATTATGCGTTTTTTTATTCTTGATTCCATGGCTTATGAAAATATAGAAAAACAGCTTGCTATGGTACGTCCGGATTTTATTGAAATCCTTCCGGGGGTCATGCCAAAGATTATCCGCAAAATCTGCAAAATGGTAAAAATCCAGGTGATTGTCGGAGGGCTGATTACGGATAAAGAGGATATTGTGGCAGCATTAGATGCGGGAGCAATTTCTGTTTCCTCGACCAATCCAAAGGTGTGGGGGATGTAGCTTATTTTTGGTACGAATTGCCCGTATGGCGGCAGTGTGTATAGAAACTTATTTTTTACAACCAAGAGGAGGTATTTTTATGGCAAAGTATGTAATGGCACTCGACGCAGGAACCACCAGTAACCGTTGTATTCTTTTTAAT
>ERZ808037.999-NODE-999-length-21208-cov-3.636742_pt1 | contig 21208 bp, 18 predicted proteins | sample MGYA00380190_ERZ808037 | MGnify/ENA primary metagenome ERZ808037 (study PRJEB31490, sample SAMN06133399) | mouse gut metagenome | isolation source: J9 | host: mice | place: China: Chengdu | collected 2015-05 ... | reverse complement strand
TAGCCCGTGACCACCTGGAGCGCGTCCATGGCATTCCACCCCGCCAGTCCCAGACCTGCCAGGATCAGGATGATGGACCAGGCGAGAGTGCTCTTCAATGCCCGTTTCTTCAACTCTTCAAACATGTTTTTTCCCTCCGAATTATTTATAAAAATATGTAAAAAAAGTTATTTCCATTCTATCACCGGCATTTTGAAACCGCAAGATGCAGCTTATATAATTTTTTATAAAAAATAAAGACAAATTTTACAATATCGGGAGGCATCTTAGACGGAAAGGCCCACAGAAAGGCCCACAGTTCCTCAAATAGCTTGAAAAAGCCGTGGAATCTGCTATAATGGGAAAGATGATGAAAAGCGGCTCCGGGGATCCGTAAGGAGAAGCGGAAAATAACAGGAAAGAGAGAGGAAACAGAATGAAATTCAAGGATATGCCATATGAGCGCGTGGACTTCGAGCAGGTGGAGCAGGAGATGAGGGCCCTGATGGAGGCCTTCGACAGCGCGAAGGACGGCGAGGAGCAGTTCGCGGTGCATCAGAAATATTATGCCCTGACGGACAGGGTGGGCACCCAGATGACCATCGCCCACATCCGCTACGACGCGGACACCACGGACGAATTCTACAGCGCGGAGCATGATTATTACAATGAGAAATCCCCCATCTACCACAATCTGGCCCTGGAGTACGAGAAGAAGCTCTACGCCTCCCCCTACCGGGACAAGCTGGTGGAGAAGATTGGCCCCGTGGCTTTTAAGAACATGGAGATTGCCCAGAAGGCCATGGACGAGCGGCTGATTCCCCTGATGCAGGAGGAGAACAATCTCACCACCGAATACAGCAAGCTGATCGCGGGCGCCAAGATTCCCTTTGACGGGCAGGTATTGAACTTGTCCCTGCTGCGCCCCTACACGGTGCACCAGGACAGGAGCGTGCGCGCCGCCGCCTGGAAGGCCCAGAGCGCATTCTTCGCCGCCAACGCCGGGAAGCTGGACGAAATCTACGACAGACTGGTGAAGAACCGCACCGCCCAGGCCAGGAAGCTGGGGTATGAGAATTACCTGGAGCTGGGATATTACAGGATGAACCGCAACTGCTACGGCAGAGAGGAAGTGGAAGCGTTCCGCCGCCAGGTGAAGGAGGACTTCGTCCCCTTTGCGGAGAAGCTCCATGACCGCAGGAGACAGCGGCTGGGCCTGGAAAGCTTAAGCTGCATCGACACCGCCGTATATTTCAAGGAGGGGAATCCGGCGCCTTTCGGCACGCCAGAGGAGATCCTGGCGGCCGGTCAGAAGATGTACGGGGAGCTTTCGCCGGAGACGAAAGAGTTCATCGATTTCATGATGGAAAATGAACTGTTTGACGTCCTGGGGCGCAAGACGAAGCGGGCGGGGGGCTATATGACCTACATGCCCGACTATGAGTCCCCCTTCGTGTTCGCCAACTTCAACGGCACCAGCGGGGACGTGGACGTCATCACCCATGAGTGCGGCCACGCCTTCCAGGGATGGCTCTCCGGCAAGGATCCCATCAGAGAGCACGGCGATATCACCATGGAGACGGCGGAAGTCCATTCCATGTCCATGGAGTTCTTCACCCAGAAGTGGATGCCGCTGTTTTTTGGGGACCGGGCCCAGGACTACATCGAGATGCATCTGGAGGACTCGGCAGCCTTCATCCCTTACGGCTGCATGGTGGACGAGTTCCAGCACATAGTCTATGAAAATCCTGACATGACCCCGGACGAGCGCCATGCCGCGTGGCTGAAGCTGGAGCATGCATACAGGCCCCATCAGGACTACGGCGACGACGAGTTCTTCGGCAAGGGCGGTTTCTGGCAGAGGCAGCAGCATATCTACACCTCTCCCTTCTACTATATAGACTACTGCCTGGCCCAGACCTGTGCGCTGCAGTACAAGGTGAAGATGGACACTGACTTTACGGCCGCCTGGGAGAGCTACCTGAGACTGTGCAGGCTCTCCGCCAGCGATTTCTTTACCAATATGATAAAGGAAGTGGGCCTCATGAGCCCCTTCGAGCCCGGCTGCATGAAAAATATTGTGGAAAAACTTGAAAAATATGTGAAATAGCTTCACAAATCCCAAAGAATACGGTAAAATAAGCCGGTATGGACAGTTGCGGAACTACAAACAGTCGCTGTATGGACAGGGACGGAACTACAAATAAGAGAGGAGACATGTGTCATGTCCAAAAATGAGACGCCGAATACGGAGCAAAAACCGGAAAAGGTACAGACAAAATATGACTTGAAGATGCAGAGAAGAAAAGAGGAGAAGGAAAGGGAGGCAAGGAGCAGGCGCAACGGCAACATCATCGGCATCGTGATCGTGGCGGCGCTGATCTGCCTGGTGGCATCTTTTCCTATCCGGACCTATCTTACGGTACACGGGACCTATGCGAAGGTGAACGGTGAGGACATATCCAGGGTGGAGTTCGATTATCATTATAATACAGCCGTCAACAATTACCTCAGCCAGTACGGTTATTACCTTTATATGATGGGAATCGACCCCTCCAGTGATTTTACTTCCCAGATGTATTCTGAAAACCTGACCTGGGGCGATTACTTTCAACAGCTGGCGGTGGAGAATATCGTGCGCGACAAGAGTCTGCTGAAACAGGCAAAGGACGAGGGCTTCACCTATGATGTCAGCGAGGACTACGACAGTTTCGAAACGTCCCTGGAGCGGGCAGCTTCCGAGGCGGGGGCGACAGTGAACGACTACAGGAAGCAGCTGTACGGCGTGTATGCCACCCAGTCAAGGCTGGAGCCGGTTCTGGAGGAGGCGCTGTATGTAGCGGCATACTACGATGAGCTTTCCGACCGCCAGACTCCTTCCATGGAAGACATCCAGGCATATTATGATGAGAACAAGGCAAACTATGATTCCGTGGATTACCGCATGGTGACGGTGGAAGCGGAGCTGCCCACAGAGCCTACGGAACTGGCCGACCCGGTAGACGAGGAGGCGGACGGCGAGGAAGAGTCTGCGGAGGGAGAGGAGACTGAAGCGGCTTACGAGCCCTCCGAAGCGGAAATCGAAGCCGCCATGGACAAGGCCAAAGAGGAGGCTGATAAGGCGGAAGAAACCGTGGCCGCGGAGGGCGAACTGTATGAGAATCAGCGCCAGTCTGCCATTAACAGCAACATAAGAAGCTGGCTGTTCGAGGAGGAGAGAAAGGCCGGAGACACTACGGTGATAGAGGATTCTGCCAATCACCGCTATTATGTGGTAAGCTTTGAGAAGCGCTATCTGGATGAGACACGTTCCGTGGATTTACGTGTGGTCATCACCGCGGAAGACAATGGACAGGCTATCCTGGATGAGTGGAAAGCCGGCGCGGCTACCGAGGAAAGCTTCAGCGAAATCTGTGATAAGTACAATGACCCTGCCGTCACCCAGGCGGAGGGTGGTCTGCTGGAAGGAGTGTCGTCTTCCGGCATGCCTGCCGAGATGAGCAGCTGGGCCCATGACGAGGCACGGAAACCTGGTGACACGATTGTCATTTCCGAGGAAGACCAGACCAATACTTATGTGGTGTACTATGTGGGGACGAACGACGAGGAATGGGTCATAAGCATACGGCAGACGCTGTTGAACCAGAGGATGACGGAATATATCAGCGGACTTGTGGCGGACGGCCAGGTGGAAGATCCCAAAGGGAATCTGAGGTATCTGGAGGTCCAGGCAGAAGCAGAAAAGGCAGCCCAGGAATCTTCTGAAAATGCGGAATCTTCCCAGGAAGAAAGCCAGTCCGACGGTGAGGAATCCGGAGAAGACGGAAGCCAGTCCGATGGCGGGGAATCTGAGGAAGGCGGAAGCCAGTCCCAGGACGCGGAGTCTTCTGAGGGCGAGGAATAAGCGTGCAATACAGCCTGTGAAAGACGCGGACGGTGAATGCGGATGCCTGAAAGGCCAAAGCAGAGGGATAAAAACGGAAGGCGGTGGGATTCCTCACCGCTTTTTCCGTTAGAGGCATAGACCCCATAGGGCATCCCAGACCATGGGAAACCGGAGAAAATGAGAGCTCAGGCGAAAGAAGAAATCGTCCCCAAATAACCTGCGCGGGTTCCATGGCTATCTTTAGAGTATTGCCAGTGATGTGAACGATACCTTGCACAGATTATTTCGTGCCGATTCCTGGGAATAGGACGAAAAAGAAACGGAAGGAGCCAGGATGAAAAGAAAGGTACTGGTGCTGGACATTGACGGCACCCTCACGAATTCGCACAAGGACATCACCCCGGCCACAAAGACGGGAATCCAGGCGATTCTGAAGAAAGGGCATCTGTGCGTTCTGGCTTCCGGTCGCCCGGCGCCTGGCATGCGACGCTATGAGCGCGAACTGGAACTGGAGAAATACGGCGGTTATCTGCTGGCCCAGAACGGGGCGCGGATTCTGGCAAGCCATACCGGCGAGGTGATCTACCAGAAGGCCCTGCCTCTGGAAATCGTGCCGGGGCTGTATGAGTTCGCCCGTGAAAACGGCTGCGGGCTGGCCACCCACAAAGGAAATGCGGTCATCACTGCCTTTGCGCCGGATGTTTATGTGTCTCTGGAAGCGCGCATCAACGGAATGCCCATGCGACAGGTGGAGAACTTTGGCGACTTTGTGGATTTTGATATCTATAAATGCTTTATGACTGCGGAAGACGGGAAGGCAGCGGTGCTGGAGCGGAGACTGCGGGAGATTTACGGGGACAAAGCGGCCATCTACCGCTCCGAGCCCTTTTTTATCGAAATCGTGCCCAAGGGCGTGGACAAAGGAGACTCGTTGCGCCGTCTCATGGAACATATCGGCATCCCAAGGGAGGACGTGGTCTGCTGCGGGGACGGATTCAATGACATTTCCATGCTGCGGTATGCCGGCGTGGGCGTTGCCATGGGAAACGCCCGGCAGGAGGTGAAGGATGCCGCGGACTACGTGACGGCCACCAATGACGAGGATGGCATCGCGCAGGTCATTGACAGATTTTTCCTTTCATAGATAACGGGTTGAACGGGGCAGTGGCGGCTGAGAGGGCAAGTGCGGAACGGAACTGGCCAGATAGGTGGAATCCAGCTTTGTGGCGCATGACAGGAAAGGGCACAGAAAAAGGCACAGAAAAAGGGCACAGAAAAAGGCACAGGAAAGGGCACAGGGAAGGATGGCTGACAGCATCGGAAATGGTGAGGATGATTACATGAAACAGGAAATTCGGATAACCGTGCCCCAAAAAGGGCAGTATATCATAAGAACCCTCCAGAACGCCGGTTTCGAGGCCTACGCGGTGGGCGGCTGCGTGCGGGATTCGGTGCTGGGCAGAGCGCCCCAGGACTGGGACATCACCACCTCCGCCAGGCCGGAACAGGTGAAAGCCCTGTTCCCCAGGACGATTGATACCGGGCTTGCCCACGGCACAGTCACGGTCATGCTCCAGGGGGAAGGCTTCGAGGTGACCACTTACCGGATTGACGGAAAATATGAGGACAGCAGGCACCCCAGCCAGGTGACCTTCACGCCGGACCTGAAGGAGGATCTGCGGCGCAGGGACCTCACCATCAATGCCATGGCCTACAATGACACGGAGGGGCTGGTGGATCTCTTCGGCGGGATGAAGGATCTGCGGGAAGGCGTCGTGCGCTGCGTGGGAGATGCCAGAGAGCGCTTTCGGGAGGATGCGCTGCGGATTTTGAGGGCTATCCGTTTCTCCGCCCAGCTGGGATTTTCCATAGAGGAGGAGACGCTGGCGGCGGTGGAGGAGCTTGCCCCTACTTTGAGCCGAATCAGCGCGGAGCGTATCCAGGCGGAGCTGGTGAAGCTGATGGTCTCCCCTCATCCGGATTATCTGAGGATTGCTTATGACAAGGGTGTCACAAAAGTGATTCTCCCGGAGTTCGACAGAGCCTGTGAGACCCCTCAGAATCATCCCCATCACTGCTACAGCGTGGGGGAGCATATCCTGCATTCCCTGTGTCTGGTGGAGGCGGAGAAGACGCTGCGCCTAGCCATGCTGCTGCACGACATCGGGAAGCCCGCAGTCATGACCCTGGACGAAGAGGGCAGGACCCATTTCCACGGTCACGCCGCTGTCAGCGCGGACATGGCGGAGAGGATTTTAAGGCGGCTGAAATTCGATAACGATACAATCCGCATGGTGTGCAGGCTGGTGAGGTACCATGATTATGGGAACGGTGTAGATATTGATATCCGTCTGGCCCGCAGGGCCATGAATAGGATTGGGGAAGAAGCCTTTCCCGGGCTGTTTAAGGTAAAGCGGGCCGATATCCTGGCCCAGAGCAGCTACCAGCGCCAGGAGAAGCTGGACAGGCTGGACAGCTGGCAGCAGCACTACCGGGAGATTCTGGAGAGCCACCAGTGCGTCTCCCTGAAAGACCTTGCCGTGACCGGCTCCGATCTGATCGCCATGGGCTGGAAGCCCGGCAGGGAACTGGGGGAAGCGTTGAATCTGCTTCTGGAGCAGGTGCTGGAAGACCCATCCCGCAACACGAAAGAGTGGCTGCTTGCAAAAGCCGCTGAGGAGGGCTTCCGCAATAAATCCTAGAGGCTGCCCGTACTTCCTGAACATGCTGCCCTGCTGGTACAGGCGTTTACAGCATTTTGCCCTCTGGAATTTCCCGGCACAATGCATGACACAGAAATTTCCGGCGAGCGCGCTTTGCGGCCCAGAATTTCTCCCCATACTTCATACTTTCAGAAATCTTCTCATATGATAGGGTAAGAGCCGGACTGAACACAGTGCGGCGACAGGGACTGTAAACGGTCAGGGACGGTTTGCAGCTCTAAGAAGCCGATCAGGAGGGGACTAAGGTGAACGACAGAGCAGTTGAGTTGCTGGGACAGTATGAAATCGAGGTGCTCCGCACCAGAAAGGGGCGGGGCGCCATTGTGTGCGACACCGATCGGGGATGTCTGATTTTCAAAGAATATTCGGGAAGCCAGGACAGGATAGAGCTGCAGGATAGGCTTCTTCGGCAGATAGCGGCCGCCGGGCGGGTGCGGGTGGAGGCCATCATACCTGACAGAGAGGGCTCGCTGCTCGTTAAGGATATGGACGGCACTGCGTATGTGCTGAAGACCTGGCAGGAGGGACGGGAGTGCGGCATCCATGACAGGGAGGAATGCCTGGAGGCGGTGCGGCTTCTGGCCAGGATGCATGGGAGCATGGTGCTTCCCGCGGACATGCCGGATATTCCGGTGGCATTTTCGCCGGAAAAGGAGTATGATAAGCATAATAAGGAGCTGAAGCGGGTGCGCAAGTATCTGCGCCAGAAGGGGCAGAAGAGCTGGTTCGAGACCAGTCTGCGCAAGGCGTTCGATCCCTTCCTGGAGCAGGCCCTTGCGGTGACGGAGGAGTGGAAGGAGTATTGCCGGGATGCAGAGCCCTCCCAAACCCCGGGCCAGGGCAGCGTCTCGCTCTGCCATGGGGACTACCAGTACCACAATATCCTGCTGGGCCCTGACGGGTGGTTCGTGGTGAATTTCGAGAAATGTCTCTGCGACGACCCTGTCAGGGATCTGTATCTGCTGCTGCGCAAGCTCCTGGAGAAAGGGGACTGGTCCGTGCCTTTGGGAGAGGAACTGCTGGAAGCCTATGGAAAGGAACGGTCCATTTCAGCCCGCAGCTGGATCGACCTGTATTACCGGCTTGCCTATCCGGAGAAATTCTGGAAAATAGTGAACTTCTATTACAATTCCGGAAAGGCCTGGATTCCCGGCAAGAACCAGGAGAAGTTGGAAAGGGTCATAGAACAGGAGAAGGAAAAGCAGCATTTCCTGGATCAGGTGTTCCGAAATGTGGGACGGCTGCGCTAGAAGAACACGGGACGCTGCACCGGCCTGATTTCATGCTCACGGGAGATGAAATTAGCCTCTCTGTTCCCGCGCCGTTCGTTCGTGAGTCGGGTCCAAATGAAGAAAGGCCTTCATATGAAGGCAAGTGCGGCTTCCTATAATTGAATGCGGCGCTAAGGGAGGAATACAAAGAGGAAGATATGAAAAAGAAATGGAATGTGGGAAATCGGATAAGGCAGAAAGGGATAATGGCAGCGACATGGATTCTGACACTCCTGTCAGTTTCTTCCTGCGCTGTCCCCTTCCTGAAGACAGAGGGAGAAAACAGTCCCTCCAGCGAACCCTCCCGCGTAGATACCGGCTTCGTGGTTCCCGGACCGGAAAGCTACGATTCGGCGGACACGGCCATTTTCATGGACCGGGACGAGGAGAACGACACGGTGACCTTTCGCAACCTGGAGCTGGGACGGAACTACACCCTCTCCATGGACGGCACCACCAAGCTCTTCGATAAGTACGGAGAGGGGGTTTCCATCGACCAGATTGGCAAGGGCGATATCGTGGACATCACATTTCTGAAATCCAAGAAGCACCTGACCACCATGCGGCTGTCGGAGCACAGCTGGACCTATGCCGATATAGGACGGTATGAAATCAACGCGGCCAGGGGGGAGGTGAGCATCGGCTCCGAGACCTACAAGCTCACTTCCAACACCCAGTATCTGTCGGAGGGCAGAAATGTGGAGCTGATGGATCTGAACGCGGCGGATGTGCTGAGCTTCCAGGGCATCGACAATCAGATCCTGAGCATCCGGGTGGAGAAAGGGCACGGGTATCTGCGCCTGGAGGGCGACGAGAAGTTCGTGGGGGGATGGATTGAGATAGGGCAGTCCGTCATCCGGCGGATTACGGAGGACATGCTGGTCCTGGTGCCGGAGGGAAGCTACCAGGTGAACATCTCCAACAAAGGCGGCGGGGGCATCAAAAACGTGCAGATCAGCCGCAACGAGGAGACAGTGCTGGATATCAGCGACCTGGAAGTGCCTGAGCCGCAGACGGGGGTGGTGCTGTTTTCCGTAAGCCCCTCTGAGGCGGAGCTGTATGTGGACGGAGCCAAGGTGGACGCGTCGGCGCCCCTGACGCTGGAGTACGGGCTGCACCAGCTGATCGCCAGAGCGGAAGGCTACCATTCCTTCACCCAGTATATCCGGGTGGCCCAGGAGTCCCTGGCCTTTGACCTGGCGCTGGAAGCCGTACAGGCAGGGACGGAGGAGGAAGAAAGCTCCTCTTCCGGCACGGAGAGCAGCTCCACAGAGCCTGCGGACACCACCACGGATTATTACAAGGTCTATGTGGACACGCCGGTGGGCGCGGAAGTGTACCTGGACGGCAACTATGTGGGGGTCGCTCCCTGCAGCTTCAGGAAGACGGCGGGCTCCCATGTGATCATCCTGAGGAAGTCCGGCTATGAGACCAGGAGCTACACCGTGGAGATCGACGGCGAGGAAAAGGACATCTCTTTCTCCTTCGCGGATCTGGCCAAATATGCCACGGAATCCTCCGGCAGCTCCTCGGGCGGGAGCTCGTCCCCAAGCAGCTCCTCCGCCAGCGAGAGCACGTCCTCAAGCAGCTCCTCCGCCAGCGAGAGCACGTCCCAGAGCAGCTCCTCTGCCAGCGGGAGTTAATCCCAAAGCGGCCCCTCTGTCAGCGAGAGCACATCGGAAAGGGGCAGCTCCTCCGGCGAGGGCGAATCCTCTTCTTAATTTTAAGTTTGTGGCGAAAATGCCTTGACAAACCTACAAAAACCAGATATATATATGTATAGACGTTTCAGAGGGACAACTTAGAAATGTACAACAAAGAAAACTCATTATAGGAGGAGTTCGATATGAACAAAACTGAACTGATTGCGGCAATGGCTGAGCAGGCAGGTATTTCCAAGAAGGATGCCGAGAAGGCGCTGAAGGCTTTCACGGATGTCGTTGCTGACGAACTGAAGAAGGGCGGAAAGGTGCAGCTGGTTGGCTTCGGAACCTTTGAAGTGGTAGAGAGAGCAGCCAGAGAGGGCAGGAACCCTCAGAATGGCGAGCCCATGCCGATTGCTGCTTCCAAGGCTCCTAAGTTTAAGGCCGGCAAGGCTTTGAAGGATGTAGTGAACGAATAAGGCACCGCTTATATGTGATGAGTCACAAAGCCCGGTCAGGAGATGGATCCCCGGGCTTTTTGTGTCCTCTGGGAAAGATATCCCACTGTTCAGGGCAGAAGAGGCCGGAGGACTGAAAGGAGTCCTGTTCAGGATCGGAGAGGCCGGAGGACTGAAAGGTGCCGTGTCTTACAGAAAGGCAGGGTTTATTATGAGATTGGACAAATATCTGAAGGTCTCCCGACTGATCAAACGGCGCACCGTGGCCAATGAAGCCTGCGACGGCGGCCGCGTGACGATCAATGACAAAGTGGCGAAGGCCTCCGCGGAGGTGAAGCAGGGCGACATCATCACCATCTCCTTCGGGAACCGGGAAGTGAAGGTGGAGGTGCTGGACGTCCAGGAGACCGTGAGGAAAGACGAGGCCAAAGAGCTTTTCCGCTACCTGTAGACCTTCTCTTCAGAGGGTTCTATCCTGAGCTTATCCCACATATATTAATGTGAAGAGATTCTTCGAGGCGCCGGAAGGATTGCGGGGCCGCAGACCATGGGCTGCCTTGAGAATCCGGATTTCATAAAAGGGAGGGGCTTATGGAAGATTTAAGCGGAAGCACGCGCATGCACAAGGTGTCCATGACCAATCGGAGAAGCTGCGTCATAGGCGGCGTGAACGACGTGCTCTCTTTTGATATCCACGAAATTCTTCTGGAGACGGAGCAGGGGATGCTGATGATAAAAGGGGATGAACTGCATGTCAGCAGGCTGACCCTGGAGAAGGGGGAAGTGGACATAGACGGGCGGATAGACAGCCTGACTTATTCCGACGCGGGCGGAGCAGGCAGTAAGAGCGAGTCTTTGCTGACCAGGCTGTTCCGGTGAGCCTATGGTAAGCGAGAACGAGTTCCTGCTGCATTCCCTGTGCATGGGGGTCTTCATCCTGTTTCTGTACGACTGCCTGCGGATATTGCGCAGGGTCCTGCCCCACGCCCGGTTCCTGGTGCCCCTGGAGGATTTCGCTTTCTGGGTCTACTGCGGCGCCCAGGTCTTTCTGCTGATGTATCATGAAAGCAACGGCACTCTGAGATGGTTCGCCGTTCTGGGGGCGTTTACGGGGATGTTCTTCTACAGGAAATGGATAAGCCCCCTGTTGGTGAAATACATATCCCTGCTGCTGTCCAGAATCCTGTGCCTGGCCGGAAAGCTACTGAAATGGGTGTTTCGGCCTTTTCGCTACGTGGGAAGGAAGACGGGGAGGGCTCTTGGCAAAGCCCGGGGCCGTTTCCGGCGCAGAATGAAAAAAGTCGCCCGTTCCCTCAAAAGACGGTTGACGTTTTTCCTGAAACTATTTAAAATGAATATAAAAGCTTGAAAGGGGGTATCTCATGGCGAGAAGGAGGCGGGTCGCATATCGGAAAAGGCAGCAGAATCGCTTCAGCATGTTCCTGGTCACGCTGGTGGTGGTGATGATCCTGGTGCTGGTGTGGGTGAGGAGCGTGGAACTGCACAGCAAAATCGATGCCAAGGCAGCGGAAGTGGAGCTGCTGGAAGAACAGATAGAGGCAGAGCAGCAGCGCGCCATCGAGATTGAAGCCCTGGGCAAAGAAGTCCAGACCAAAGGCTATATCGAGGACATAGCCAGAGAGAAGCTGGGACTGGTCTATGAAGATGAGATTCTTTTTAAGCAGGAGAAATGAGGTCCTTTAAGAATATCAGAAGCGGTAGCAGAAAGCTGCCGCTTTTTTTGTCGCAAAACTTTAAGGGGCAGGCCACGCGTTTTTGACAAAAAAGCGTAAACCTGTTTCTTATAATACATCCTATGAGAACTTGCTGTTTCCTTCGCAGCCCGATTACAGGGTTCGCGAAGCGGTTCCTGTAATACATCTATAGAAAAATAATGCCGTGAGACCTGGCGGAGCCGGGCCGGCGGAAGAAAGGTGTGGTTGATGTGATGAGACGCAAAGGGGAAGAGCGGGGGCTGCAGACGGCGCAGGTGTCTGACCTGTGCAGGCGCAGGCTCTTAAGCTATGCGGACAGCTTCCATGAGCTGGCCAGAAGCTACGACCGGCAGTTTGAACCGGAACAGAGCGATCGGGAGACCGTTCTGGTAGAGAGGAGGTTGTGGGAAAACAGACAGATCATCAGCGGCCATCTGGACGAAATGGCGAAGATCATGACAGAAGCCGCCTGTGAGGTGCTCACCTTCAGCCCCATGGAAGGCAGGAAGAAGCGCCTGCTGTCCCAGGCACTGGCGGAGGAGGGCATCCAGGTGGAGGGACCCTGCTATCTGCCCAGGGAGGACGGCCGTCAGGCCATAGCGCTGACCATGAGCACCAGGAGAGGGGCCAAGGTGTCCGCGGAGGACGCGGCAGACATGATTTCCGTGCTGCTGGACAGGAGGCTGGCGCCTGCCGGGGGCAGCCCTTATGTGGTGGAAGCGGCCCCTCAGAGCTTTATCCTGGAGGAGGAGGCCAGGTTCCTGGCGCTGACAGGCTTTTCCAAGGCCGTGAAGGAGAACGAGACAGTCTCCGGGGACAATTACGCGGTGTTGGAGTCGGAGAAAGGCCGGGTGACAGTGATGCTGTCGGACGGCACCGGCTCCGGGGAGAAGGCGGGAAGGGACAGCGAGCGGGTGCTGGATTTGATGGAGAAGATGCTGGAGGCAGGCTACGGCATGGATGCCGCCGTCAACATGGTCAATGCGGCCCTGTTCGCGGCAGGGGAGGATGTGAACCATCCCACGCTGGACATCTGCGACATCGACTTATACCAGGGAAGCTGTCAGATCCGGAAAGTGGGCGGGGCCGTCACCTTCCTGAAGCGGGCCCAGGAAGTGGAGCAGGTGCCCGGCGGAAGCCTGCCCCTGGGCATCTTCGGGCAGGTGGATCCGGAGCCAGTGTGCCTGCAGCTGCAGGACGGTGACTACATAATCATGGTCTCCGACGGGGTGGTGGACGCCTTCGGAGGAGAGGATTATGAAAGCGCGCTGTCAGGTCTCGTGGCCGGGATTCAGGACCGAAATCCGGGCGAGATTGCGGAGCGGCTGCTGCGCATGGCCGTCTGCGCGGGGGCGGGGAAAATCCGTGACGACATGACCGTGGGGGTTGTGGGCGTATGGAAGGCATGATTTTCGCAGAACGGTTGACTTTTTCCCGGTTTTGGGATAACATTTGAACCATGGGAATCAGGGAAGAGACGGAAAAAAAGGTATTTACCTATATAGAGGAACAGGGCATGATCGCACCGGGCGACCGCATCGTGGCGGGGGTGTCCGGGGGCGCGGACTCGGTCTGTCTGTTGCTTTTGCTGCAGGCCTATGGGAGAAAAGTGCCTCTGTCGCTGACTGTGGTCCATGTGGAGCACGGGATCCGGGAGGACGCCATGGAGGACGCCCGGTATGTGGAGGGACTGTGCGGACAGATGGGAATCCCTTTCGTCCTGACGAGACAGGATGTGCGGAGCCTGGCGATGGAGGAGAAATGCTCGGAGGAGGATGCCGGCAGAAGGGCGCGCTATCAGGCGTTCCGGCAGGCCGCGGAGAAGATGGGCGGGGGAAAAGTGGCCGTGGCCCACAACAGCAATGACAATGCGGAGACCATGCTGTTCCACCTGTTCCGGGGCAGCGGCATAAAGGGAATCAGCGGGATTCCCCCGATGCGGGAAGAAGGAGGGACAAGCATCATCCGGCCTATCCTCTGCCTGGAGCGGGAGGAGGTGGAGGCCTATCTGCGGGAGCGGCAGATGCCCTGGCGCACGGACAGCACCAACAGCGGGGATGATTATCGCAGAAACCGTATCCGCCACCATATCCTGCCCTACGTGCAACAGGAAATCGCAGCGGGAGCCATCCGCCATATGGATCAGACCGCAAGACAGCTGCGGGAGACGGAAAGCTATCTGGCGGAGCAGACGGAAAGCGCCCTGAGGACATGTCTGTTGGGGAGAGAAGATATCCGGGAGGGCAGCTGCCTGACGGAGCTTGCCGGAGCCCCGTATATTGGCCATGCAACGGAACTCGCAGAGCCCGGCGCGGGTCGTTATATGCTGGATGTGGAGGCTTTCCGGGAATTTCATGAGGTGCTGCGCAAGCGCATGCTTTTCGCGCTGATGAAGCAGCTGTCCCCCACGGGCAAGGATATTTCCGCAGTGCATGTCCATGACGCGCTGACCCTGTTTAACCGGGAGGGGAATCGGACAATCACATTGCCCTTTGGGATTACCGCCCGGCGGCAGTACGGCCAGGTGGTGCTGGAGCGCAGGGGAGAATACATGCTGCCGTGTCTGCAAGATGGGGAGGCACCTCAGTGGAAGGAGCAGCCTGTCCCGGTGCCTTTGGGGGAGGAAATCTTCCGGACGCCCTTCCTCTGCCCGCTGGGAGACCAGGAGAAATTGGAATTTTCTGCCTTTTTTATAAAAAAAGACCGGGAACTTCCGAAAAATCAGTATACGAAATGGTTCGATTATGATAAAATGGAAGAATGTGTAGTGGTTCGTTCCCGCAAAGAAGGAGACTATCTCACCATAGCCGACGGGGCAGGAAATATGGTGCGCAAATCCCTGAAGAAATACATGATTGGGGAGAAGATTCCCAGGCAGCTTAGGGACGAAATGCCCCTGGTGGCCATGGGGAGCCATATCCTGTGGCTGGTGGGACGGCGGATCGGTGAGTACTTCAAGATAGACGGGGACACGAGACGGGTTTTACAGGTAAGATGGTGCAATGGCTGCAGGGACAGCAAAACGGAGGAAGAAGATGTCAGAGCACATTAGGGTACTTTTGCCGGAAGAGGAAGTAGATGCAAGGATTCAGGTCATCGGGGAACAGATCAGCAGGGACTACGCGGGGAAGCAGGTCCATATGATCTGCGTGCTGAAAGGCGGGAGCTTTTTCATGTGTGAGCTCGCGAAAAGGATCACCGTGCCCGTGTCCCTGGATTTTATGGCGGTGTCCAGCTACGGGAGCGGCACCGAGTCCAAAGGCGTGGTGAAGATCGTGAAGGATCTGGACGAGCCGATCAAGGACAAGGATGTCCTGGTGGTGGAGGATATCGTGGACAGCGGCAGGACCTTAAAGTATCTGCTGGAAATGCTGAATGCCAGGGGGCCGAAATCCCTGCATCTGTGTACGCTGCTTGACAAGCCTGACCGACGGGTGGTGGATGTGGACGTAGATTATACGGGATTCCAGATACCGGATGAGTTCGTGGTAGGCTACGGTCTGGACTATGACCAGAGATACCGCAACCTCCCCTATATCGGCGTGATAACATTCGATTAGGACACATGTGCCCATGGCGGCAATGCCATCGGCATGGCGGAAAAGGGAGAGAAACAGGAGGCTTGCAAGTTGAGGCAGAACAATAGAGGATTCAATTCATATATTCTATTCATCATGCTGCTGCTGTTGGGGGTGGCGGTGCTGACTTCCTTGAACGGGGCGGATGATGCATATACCAGGGAGCAGTTCATCGCCGACATGGAGGCGGAGCGGGTCCAGGAGATAGTGGTGCGGCCCAACAGCGAGGTGCCCACGGGATATCTGGACGTGGAACTGAAGGGCGGTATAGACAAGAAGCTCTATGTGACGGATATCGTGGAGGCGGAGCAGCTGGTCAGGAGCTACGGCTTCGATCCGCTGGTGAAGGACGTGCCCAGGGAGGGCTGGGTGCTGACTACTTTGGTTCCCATGCTGATCGTGCTGGCAGTGGGCATCTTTCTGTTCATGATGATTAATGCCCAGAACGCCGGGGCCGGCAACGGCAAGATGATGAATTTCGGCAAAAGCAGGGCCCGGCTTTCCATGGGGGACAAGAACATCACCTTTGGGCAGGTGGCGGGCCTGAAGGAAGAAAAGGAAGAACTGGAGGAAATCGTGGATTTCCTGAGAGAGCCTGGGAAATATACCAGGGTAGGGGCCAGGATTCCCAAGGGCGTGCTGCTGGAGGGCCCGCCCGGCACAGGCAAGACCTTGCTGGCCAAGGCGGTGGCCGGGGAAGCGGGGGTGCCGTTCTTCAGCATTTCCGGCTCCGATTTCGTGGAAATGTTCGTGGGCGTGGGCGCGTCCCGTGTCCGCGACCTGTTCGAGGAAGCCAAGAAGAACTCCCCCTGTATCGTGTTCATCGACGAGATTGACGCCGTGGCCAGAAGGCGGGGCACCGGCATGGGAGGCGGCCACGACGAGAGGGAGCAGACCCTGAACCAGCTGCTGGTGGAGATGGACGGGTTCGGCGTCAACGAGGGCATCATCGTCATGGCGGCCACCAACAGAGTGGACATCCTGGATCCCGCCATCCTGCGTCCGGGCCGTTTCGACCGGAAAGTGGCGGTGGGCTCGCCGGATGTCAGCGGCAGGGAGGATATCCTGAAGGTGCACGCCAGGAACAAGCCTCTGGCGGAGGACGTGGACCTGAAACAGGTGGCCCAGACCACGGCGGGCTTCACCGGCGCGGACCTGGAGAACCTGCTGAACGAAGCGGCCATCAATGCGGCAAAGAAGGGCAAGGGCTTCGTGGCCCAGGAGGACATCAAGAAAGCCTTCGTCAAAGTGGGAATCGGCGCAGAGAAGAAGAGCCGCATCATCTCCGACGAGGAGAAGCGCATCACGGCCTATCACGAAGCGGGGCATGCCATCCTGTTCCATGTGCTCCCGGATGTGGGGCCGGTCTACACCGTGTCCATCATCCCCACCGGCACCGGAGCCGCAGGCTATACCATGCCGCTGCCGGAGAAGGATGAGATGTTCCTGACCAGGGGCAGGATGCTCCAGGAGATCATGGTCTCCCTGGGCGGGCGCATTGCGGAGGAAATCATCTTCAAAGACATCACCACCGGCGCTTCCAGCGACATCAAGAAGGCCACCAAGGTAGCCCGCAGGATGGTGACCCGCTTCGGCATGTCCGAGAATATCGGTGTCATCTGCTATGACGATGACGACGACGAGGTGTTCATCGGCCGCGACCTGGCCCACGCCAAATCCCACAGCGAAGCAGTGTCCGGGGAGATCGACCGGGAAGTGAAGGCCATCATCGATGAATGCTATGCCAAAGCCAGGGAGATCATTCTGGAGAAAGAAGCGGTGCTCCACGGCTGCGCGAAGCTGCTGCTGGAGAAGGAGAAGATTGGCCGGGATGAGTTCGAAGCCCTTTTCCAGGAGGAAGGTTCCGTTGCGGATTCTGTATGATTGGTTGGCGGAAGGTTGGTTCAGGCACTTCCAATGTGCAAAATACACAAAAATATGTCTCGTTTTTTGTCAAGTTTGTTGGTTTTGGAAATTGGCAAAATCGCTCCCGGATGGTATTATAATACTTGTAACCCCCAATACATTATATAGTTTTTGCTATACCCCATAAGAAATACCTTCTCTAAAAAAGGACAGTCACCCCATGGCTGTCCTTTTTACCTTTGTAAGGGGATGTTCAGCCATGTCAGGACGCATCGCTGGCTGAGGTCGATCTGCTGATTTTTTTCAGATAGAGGATTCCTGTCACGTCCGCCAGGAACCATCCGATGGGGATGGCGCTCCAGATGCCCAGCACTCCTATCTGTGGAATCGGCGCCAGCACATAAGCCAGGAACACCCGCGTCCCCAGCGAGATTACCGTGAGAATCAATGACATTTCCGGTCGGTTGATGCCCCGATAATATCCGTACAGCAGGAACAAGATGCCGATGCCGCAGTAAAAAGCACCTTCCACCCGCAGATACCCGACTCCCACAGAGATGATTTCCGTTTCCTCCGGACGGATGAACAGCATCATGAGGTAGGGAGCGGCTATGAAAATCAGCAGGGACACTGCCGCACAGAAACCCATGGACACGCCCAGAGCGCTCCGCATCCCCTGACGCACTCTGTGGCGCTTTCCTGCCCCGTGATTCTGGGAGATGAACAGGGAGAAAGCATTGCCGAATTCCTGGGCGGGCATGTAGGCGAAGGAGTCGATTTTCACAGCTGCCGCAAAGGCCGCCATCACCACCGCCCCGAAGCTGTTCACCAGGCCCTGGATCATCAGGATGCCGAAATTCATCACCGACTGCTGGATGGAAGAGGAGAAGCAGAAGCGTAGGATTTCTGCCAGAGCACCTCCTTCTCTGCGGAAATGCTGTCTGCGGAAGCGAAGCCCCGGCTCCCTGGCCCAGGTATAAGCCATGAGCCCCAGGCCGGACACTGCCTGGGCTATCACAGTGGCCGATGCCGCTCCGCCGATTCCCCAGCCGCAGACTATGACGAATATCAGGTCCAGTACAATGTTCAAAAGCGCCGTGCTGCCCAGGAAGTACAGAGGGACCACGGAATTTCCCACAGCCCGCAGCAGGTAAGCAAAATAATTATACAGGAATACGAAGACCAGTCCCAGGAAGATGATCCAAACGTATGTATGCATCATGTCCAACAGCTCTGCCGGAATCCGAAGAAGCCGCAGAATCGGACGGCTAAGCAGCATGACCGTGGCATTCAGGATCAAAGTGGTCCCGCCGACGAGCAGAAAGGAAAGCTGCATACAGTTCTTCATCCGTCCCTCTTCGTTCTTTCCGAAATAATAAGAAAACAGAGCCCCGCTCCCCATGCACATTCCAATCAGAATAGAAGTCAAAAATGTCATCAAAGTATAGGCGGATCCAACAGCCGCTAAAGCGTCCGGCCCAAGAAAGCGGCCTACAATCAGAGAATCCGCGATATTGTAGAACTGCTGCAGCAGATTGCCCGCAATCATAGGGCCTGCGAACAAGAGCAGGTTCTTTGTCACATTTCCCTGTGTCAGATCTTTTTTCATCTGTGCCATAATGCCTCCGTCCGCGCGCGTTCGTATTCCACATGCTTTTACGCATATTTAGGTTTATCGAGTTGTTCGCGCATTAATATATATTTATATAGAAGAAACCCTGGAAAGTTTTGTAATCGTCAGTATATATTCTAGCATAGCTGAGAGGAATGTGCAAAAGTTACTCGTATTTTCAACCTTTTGTAGCAAAAATGATGCAAAGATAGTTTATACTGGCAATGTATTTAGATAAGCAAAGATTATTTTCCGTGACAAGGGGGGCTTTCAGAGCAGGCTTATAGCGGCCTGGCGGTGAGAGGAGGAATTGCCGGTGGGAAAAAAATGGACAGGCATGCTGCTTGCGCTGGCAAGCATGGCGGGGATGCTGCACGGTTCCATGGGGGTGTCAGCCCAGAACGAGACAGTGACGCTTCTGGTGCAGAAATATGAGACCTATCAGGAGGAATTCGAAAGCATACAGACCCTGGCAGATGTGGAAGAGGCAGGATATGAAATCATTGAGAGCCAGAAGTTCCCGGTCCTGCTGGAGACCTTCAGCCAGGAGGAAGTGACCTTTGTGCCGATACTCCATCAGGAGTACCACAGACTGGGCGTGCTGATTGCGGACGGCCAGGGAAAGGTGCTGTATAAGACCAATCAGCTGGAGGCCAATTACAAATATATGGAGCAGTTGGAACAGCCCGTCAAGGGACTGGCGGCGGTTTCCTTCCAGGACCTGAACCATGACGGCCTGACGGACATCATATTGATAGCCAACTGTGAAAATGAAACGGGGGACTATGCAGGAAGGACCTATAAGGTAGGGGACGTGCTTTTCCAGCGGGAAGGGGGGTTGTACCGGGACTGGCGCATATCGGACAGACTGAACCGCTTCAGCATGAACAAAAGCGCGGATTTCATCGCTTCCCATGTGCGGGACGGCAATTCTACGGAAGTGCTGTACACGGCTACCACCCTGGAGGAGCTTCTGGAGAACGGCTTCAAAATCGTGGAGGAGCATAATTACGCCCGGGAGTTCGAGAAGCAGGGGCGCCTACGGGTGGTGCCGGGCGTCATCAGCATGGCGGAATATGATATCTTCATGATTTACCTGGTGAACGAGCAGGGCTATATCGTGTGGAGCTTCCAGCCCATGGAGGACTATGACAATCTCTACGCCCTGAAAGGGATGACCTGCCGGGACATGGACGGAGACGGCATGAAGGATATCGTGGTTCTGGCCCGGTACAGCTACTCCGGCCCCGAGGGGGAGCTGCTGATCGACACGAAATGTGACATATATTACCAGCGCACGGACGGATTCGAGGAAGACACGGAATTCGCCAAAATCTATCAGTGCACTGAGGAGGATACCGTGGGAGAACTGGTGGAGATCATCAGGGAATATTGGGGGTGGCCAAAAGAGGAATGATCAAGATACTGATTGTGGATGACGAGAAGCCTATCTGTGATTTGATAGACATCAACCTTTCGGCGGCGGGATACCAGTGCAGGTCCGTCCAGGATGGGCTGGAAGCAATCGACCTGATTGAGTCGGAGAGCTTCGACCTGATTCTGTTGGACATCATGCTGCCGGGGGCGGACGGCTTTGACATCATGGAATACATCCGACCTCTGCGGATTCCCGTGATATTCATCACGGCGAAGCATGAGGTGAAAGACAGAGTGAAAGGGCTGAAGCTGGGGGCGGAGGACTACCTGGTGAAGCCCTTTGACGTGGTGGAGCTGGTGGCCAGGGTGGAAGTGGTGCTGCGCCGCTACAACAAGACGGAGACCCTGCTCACGGCGGGGGACGTGGTGGTGGACACGGAAGCCAGAAAAGTCACACGGGCGGGGAAGCCGGTGATACTGACCAACAAGGAGTACGGGCTGCTGGTGCTGTTCATCAGCAACAAGAATATAGCGCTATTCCGTGAGAATCTATATGAAAAAGTGTGGGGAGACGAGTATCTGGCGGACAGCCGGACCCTGGATTTGCATGTCCAGAGGCTGCGCAGGAAAATGGGCTGGGAGGAGAACCTGGTGGCAGTGTACAAGATAGGCTACCGGCTGGAAATCTGATATGAAGTTCGTATACAAGATTCTGCTGTGGACAATCATCCTTATGGCCGTGGCTTTCGGGCTCAGCGGGTACCTGTTCGTGAACTCGGTCTTCCAGAAATCCCTGGAACGGGAGGTGGGCCAGGCCCTGGACGGCAGCAACATCCTTCGATTCGCCTTCGAGACGGCGGCCCTGAACGTCCCCACCAAGTACAATGTGCTCCAGGACATCGCCGTGGAGCAGATTGGAGCCAAGCTGGAGAGCAGCGGCCAGGGGACGGGGCGGCATCTGCGGCTGTCCGACGAGAAACGGGAAGTCCTCTACCGAAGCGAAGGATTTCCGGAGGACACCTCCCTTCTGCAGCAGATCACGGAGGAAGCAAAAGTCTGGCAGGTTATCCCTGAGGGAGACCGTTATTATATCCACACCG
>ERZ808037.997-NODE-997-length-21287-cov-12.888025_pt1 | contig 21287 bp, 18 predicted proteins | sample MGYA00380190_ERZ808037 | MGnify/ENA primary metagenome ERZ808037 (study PRJEB31490, sample SAMN06133399) | mouse gut metagenome | isolation source: J9 | host: mice | place: China: Chengdu | collected 2015-05 ... | reverse complement strand
CAAGAAAATTCAACGCAGCATGGCGGAAAAAGACCCGCCCAGACGGCGTTTGAGGTTGTGAATACAGGTTCTAAAAACCTGTATTTCCAAAATAAAACCACTTTCCGGGAGGCCGCCAAGATGAACTGGAACGCCCTGTATGACCGCCTCCGGGCGGAAGCCCCCGGCCTGGAGCTGCGCCGGGACGAGCCCATGAGCCGCCACACCACCTTCCGGGTGGGGGGGGCGGTGCCCATCATGGCCCTGCCCAAAAACGAGGAGGAGGTACAGCGGGTTTTGTCCGTGGCCGCGATGGAATTCGGCATAAAGCCCTTTTTTATGGGAAAGGGCAGCAACCTGCTGGTGAGCGACGGGGGGGCGGACCTGCTGGTGATGAAGTCCTGCGACGGCCTCAGCCGCCTGGAGCTGCTGCCGGAGGGGGAGCGGCCCGGCCATCGGACCATTTTGGCCGGGAGCGGCGTATCCCTGGCCCGGCTGGCCAATTTCGCCCTGGAGTGCGGGCTGACGGGGCTGGAGTTCGCCCACGGCATCCCCGGCAGCGTGGGGGGCGGTGTGTACATGAACGCCGGGGCCTATGGAGGAGAGATGGGCCAGGTGATCTCCAGCGTGTCCTCTGTGAGCTGTCCCGACCAGGAATTGGTGCGGGAGCATGTGGACCCGGAATTCTCCTACCGCCACAGCCAGTTCCAGGGGGGAGACGGCTTCATCCTGCGGGCCTGCTTCAGCCTGAGACCGGGGGACCCCGCCGAAATCAAAGGGAAAATGGACGACTTCGCCGCCCGCCGCCGGGAGAAGCAGCCCCTGGAATACCCCAGCGCCGGCTCCGCCTTCAAGCGGCCCGCCCCGGCGGACGGCCAGCCGGTGTACGCCGCCGCCCTCATCGACCAGTGCGGCCTGAAGGGCCTCACCGTGGGCGGGGCACAGGTGTCGGAGAAGCACGCCGGCTTTGTGGTCAACCGGGGCGGGGCCACCTGCGGCGACATCGTGGAGCTCATGGCCCAGGTGCGGGAGCGGGTGCTCCGGGAGACGGGCGTCACCCTGGAGCCCGAGGTCCGCTATCTGGGAATGGAGGGAGAAGAATGGAATTTCTGATTGTATCCGGCCTGTCCGGGGCGGGCAAGTCCACCGTCATGTCCATTTTGGAGGACAGCGGCTTTTTCTGCGTGGACAACCTGCCCCCGGTGCTCATCCCAAAATTTGCCGAGGTGTGTCTGGCGGGCATGGGCTCCTATGAGCGGGCGGCCATGGTGTGCGACATCCGGGGCGGGGAGAACTTTGAGAGCCTCTTCCAGGCCATGGACGCCCTGCGGGCCATGGAGTTCCAGTACAAGGTGCTGTTTGTGGACGCGGACGACAGCGTCATCATCAAGCGGTACAAGGAGACCCGCCGCAGCCACCCCCTCATGGCGGAGCTGGGCGGCCTGACCCAGGCGGTGGAGCACGAGCGGGCGGTGATGGAGCCGGTGCGCCGGCGGGCGGACTGCGTCATCAACACCACCGCCCTGCCGGTGCAGAAGCTGCGGGGGCAGGTGCTGGACATGTTCGCCCCCTACCGCAAGAGCGCCGGGGAGATGAGCGTGACGGTGACCTCCTTCGGCTTCAAGTACGGCGTGCCCCTGGAGGCCGACCTGGTGTTTGACGTGCGCTTTCTGCCCAACCCCTTCTATGTGGAGGCGCTCAGGCCCCTCACCGGCCTGGACCAGGGGGTGGCGGACTACGTCTTTGCCAGCCCCACCGCCCAGGAGCTGCTGGACCACCTGCGGGGGCTGATGGACTTTCTGCTCCCCCACTTCGTGGAGGAGGGGAAGAGCGCCCTGGTGGTCGCCGTGGGCTGCACCGGGGGGCGGCACCGCTCGGTGGCGGTGACCCACGCCATGGCGGAATACATTCAGTCCCTGGGCTACGCCGCGGGCGAGACCCACCGGGACATGACGAGGGCGTGAGCATGACGGCGGGAAAAGGACGCCGCGGCCCCGCCATCGTGGCACTGGGGGGCGGGCACGGCCTGTCCGCCATTCTGCGGGGGCTGAAGCTGTACACCGACAACCTCACCGCCATTGTCACCGTGGCCGACGACGGCGGCGGTTCCGGGGTGCTCCGGGAGGACCTGGGGATGCCCCCGCCCGGCGACATCCGCAGCTGCATGGAGGCGCTGGCGGACACCGAATCGCTGATGCAGCGGCTGCTGGCCTACCGCTTCCCGGACGGGCGGCTGGCGGGGCAGGCCTTCGGCAACCTGCTGCTGGCGGCGCTGGACGGCATCTCCGATTCCTTTGACCAGGCGGTGGCCCGGATGAGCCAGGTGCTGGCCATCACCGGGCGCATCCTGCCGGTGACCAACGCCAACGTGCAGCTGGAGGCGGTCTTTGAAAACGGCTCCAGCGTGCGGGGGGAGTCCAAGATTTTCGCCGCCAAAAAGGAGCAGAACTGCCGCATTCACCACGTGCGCCTGCGGCCGGAGCGCCCCCCGGCCCTGCCCGCGGCGGTGGAGGCCATCCGCTCGGCGGAGGTGATTCTGCTGGGGCCGGGCAGCCTGTACACCAGCGTCATCCCCAACCTGCTGGTGGACGGCATCTCCGAGGCCATCGCGGACAGCCCGGCGCTGAAAATCTACGTGTGCAACATCATGACCCAGGACGGGGAGACGGAGGGCATGACCGCCCAGGACCACGTGGCCGCCCTGCTGGAGCACGGCGGGCCGGGGCTGGTGGACCTGTGCCTGTGCAATTCCGACCCGGTGGGCCGGGAGCTGCTGGAGCGCTACTCCGCCGAGGACGCGGAGCCCATGCGGGCCGACCGCCGGGAGCTGGAGCTGCTGGGGGCGGAGCTGGTGTACCGGCCGGTGCTGGACATGGACTGCGGCTACGCCCGCCACTCCGGGGGGAAGGTGGCCCGGGCGGTGGTGGAGCTGTACCAGCAGCGGGCGGACACCAAGATTTTTTGATTTGCAAAAGGAGTGAGACACCGTGGCCTTTTCCGCCGACGTAAAGCAGGAGCTGTGCCGCCCAGCGGTAAGCCGCAGGTGCTGCGCCCAGGCGGAGGCCTACGGTATCCTGCTGTTCTGCGGGGCCTTCCACCCCCGGCAGGCCCGGATTGTCACCGAGTGCGCCGCGCTGAAGGAGCGGCTGCCCCTGCTGTTCAAAAAGGCGTTCAAGCTGTCCTTTGACCAGCTCCCCCAGCCGGGGGAGGGCAAGGGAACCTTCCTGGTGGAGGACCCGGCCAAGCTCAGGGCCATCTTCCACGCCTTCGACCTGGAGTGGGACGGCGCGGTGTCCCTGCACATCAACCTGGCCCCGCTGGAGGAGGAGCACTGCCGCGCCGCCTTCCTCCGGGGGGCGTTTCTGGCGGGGGGGTCGGTGACCGACCCCATGAAGGGCTACCACCTGGAGCTGGCCACCTCCCACTACCACGTGGGCCGGGAGCTGCCCGCCCTGCTGCGGGAGGCGGGCTTTGAGCCCAAGGAGACCCAGCGCAAGGGGAACCGGGTGGTTTATTTCAAGCACTCCGACCACATCGAGGACTTTCTGACCTTTCTGGGGGCGCCGGTGTCCGCCATGGCGGTGATGAACGCCAAGCTGGAGCGGGACCTCCAGGGCCGGGTGAACCGGCAGGTGAACTGCGACAGCGCCAACCTGGACAAGACGGTGGCGGCGGCCCGGGAGCAGCTGGTGGCCATTGAGCGGCTGCGGGCGGCGGGGCGGCTGGACTCCCTGCCGGACAAGCTCCGGGAGGCGGCGGCGCTGCGGCTGGACCATCCTGAGCTGAATCTGGCCCAGCTGGGGGCGCTGTGCGCCCCGGCGGTGAGCAAATCGGCGCTGAACCACCGAATGCGCAAGCTGCTGGAGCTGGCGGAGGCTGCGGCCCGCAGAGGGTGACCGCCGGTCTGCCTCAACCGTGCGCGGCGCCAAACGGCGCCTACCTTTTACACAAGCAGAAGGTAGGCCACCGGAGGCCATCCCCCTGCGGGGAAAAATAAAGAGAAAGCCGGGGTGGCAGGTATGCCATTTACACATCTGCATCTCCACACCGAATACTCCCTGCTGGACGGCGCCTGCCGCATCGAGCAGCTGGTCCAACGGGTGAAGGAGCTGGGCCAGACCGCCGTGGCCATCACGGACCACGGGGTGATGTACGGCGTCATCGACTTCTACCGGGCCTGCAAGGCCGCCGGGGTGAAGCCCGTCATCGGCTGCGAGGTCTACGTGGCCCCCCGCACCCGGTTCGACCGGGTCCACGAGCTGGACGCCTCCGCCCGGCACCTGGTGCTGCTGTGCCGGAACGAGGAGGGCTACCGCAACCTGAGCTATATGGTGTCCATGGCCTTCACCGAGGGCTTCTACGTCAAGCCCCGGATCGATATGGACCTGCTGCGGGCCCACAGCAAGGGGCTGATCGCCCTGTCCGCCTGCCTGGCCGGGGAGATCCCCCGCCGCCTGAGAAACGGCGACTACGAGAGGGCCAAGGCCCACGCCCTGGAGATGCGGGAGCTGTTCGGGGAGGACGGGTACTACCTGGAGCTCCAGGACCACCAGATCCCGGAGCAGCAGGCGGTGAACGCGGGCATCCTGCGGCTGAGCCGGGAGACCGGCATTCCCCTGGTGGCCACCAACGACTGCCACTACCTCACCCGGGAGGACGCCGCCATGCAGGACGTGCTCATGTGCGTTCAGATGGGCAAGCTGGTGGAGGACCAGGACCGGATGCGGTTCGAGACGGACGAGTTCTTTGTGAAGAGCGAGGAGGAGATGCGCGCCCTCTTCCCCAACTGCCCCGAGGCCATCGACAACACCCAGAAGATCGTGGATTTGTGCAATGTGGACTTCCAGTTCGGCACCTACCACCTGCCGGAGTTCAAGCTCCCGGAGGGGGAGACGGACGGGGACGCCTACTTTGAAAAGCTGTGCTGGCAGGGCTTCGAGCGGCGCTACCCCCAGGGGGGGGAGGAGCTGGAGGACCGCCTGCGCATGGAGATGGGGGTTATCCGGCAGATGGGCTTTGTGGACTACTTCCTCATCGTGTCCGACTTCATCGGCTACGCCAAGGAGCACGGCATCCCGGTGGGGCCGGGCCGCGGCTCCGGGGCGGGGTCCATGGTGGCCTACTGCCTGCGGATCACCGACGTGGACCCCATCAGGTACGGCCTGATCTTCGAGCGGTTTTTGAACCCGGAGCGGGTGACCATGCCCGATATCGACATCGACTTCTGCATCCGCCGGCGGCAGGAGGTCATCGACTATGTCTCCCGGAAGTACGGGGAGGACCACGTGGTGCAGATCGTCACCTTCGGCACCATGAAGGCCAAGGCCGCCATCCGGGACGTGGGCCGGGTGCTCAACCTCCCCTACGCCGAGGTGGACAACATCGCCAAGCAGGTGCCCTTCGACCCGAAGATGACCCTGGACAAGGCGCTGGTGCTGTCCAAGGGGCTCAGCGACCTGTACAACGGGGACGAGCGGGTGAAGGAGCTGGTGGACATGGCCCGGAAGCTGGAGGGGATGCCCCGCAACGCCTCCACCCACGCCGCCGGTGTGGTGATCACCAAGCGCCCGGTGTACGAATACGTCCCCCTGGCCACCAACGACGGCCAGCCCGTCACCCAGTACACCATGACCACCATTGAGGAGCTGGGCCTGCTGAAGATGGACTTCCTGGGCCTGCGCAACCTCACCGTGCTGGACGACGCGGTAAAGATGGTCCGGCAGGAGCTCCCCGGCTTCCAGCTGGAGGATATCCCCGACGACGACATGGCGGTGTACCAGATGCTGTCCGAGGGCAAGACCTCCGGGGTGTTCCAGATGGAGTCGGCGGGGATGACCGGGGTGGGGGTGGGCCTCAAGCCCAAGAGCATTGAGGACATCTGCGCCATCATCGCCCTGTACCGCCCCGGCCCCATGGACTCCATCCCCAAATTCCTGGCCTGCGCCCAGGACCCCACCAAGGTGACCTACAAGCATCCCCTGCTGGAGCCCATCCTGGCCAACACCTACGGCTGCATCGTCTACCAGGAGCAGGTGATCGAGATCTTCCGCAAGCTGGCGGGCTACTCCCTGGGTCAGGCGGACATGGTGCGCCGGGCCATGAGCAAGAAAAAGGAGAAGGACGTGCAGCGGGAGCGGGGAACCTTCATCCACGGCGACCCGGACCGGGGCATCCCCGGCTGTCAGGCCAACGGCATCCCCGAGGCGGTGGCCCAGTCCATCTACGACGAGATCAACGACTTCGCCCACTACGCCTTCAACAAGTCCCACTCCCTGGCCTATGCCATCGTGGCCTACCAGACCGCCTGGTTCAAGTGCCGCCACCCCAGGCAGTACATGGCCGCCCTGCTCACCTCGGTGCTGGACTCCCAGGACAAGGTGGCGGAGTACATCGCCGAGTGCCGGGACAACGGCATCGCCCTGCTCCCCCCGGACATCAACGAGTCGGGGACGGCCTTCACCGTGTCGGGGCCCAACATCCGCTTTGGGCTGGCGGCGCTGAAGGGGGTGGGGATGGGCTTCACCGCGGCGGTGCTGGCGGAGCGGGAGAAGGGGGGGCCCTTCGCCTCCTTCCCGGAGTTCTGCGCCCGTATGTATGACGCGGACCTGAACAAGCGGGTGCTGGACAGCCTGATCCGCGCCGGCTGCTTTGACAGCCTGGGCTGCCGCCGCTCCCAGCTGATGCGGGTGCACGAGCAGGTGGTGGACGCCATCGCCCGGGACCGAAAGAAGAACCTGGAGGGCCAATTCGACCTGTTCGGCGGGGGCGGGGACAGCCTCTCCGTGCCCGCGGTGCACCTGCCCGACATCCCCGAGTTCTCCCCCGGGGAGCTGATGGCCATGGAGAAGGAGACCACAGGGCTGTACCTGTCCGGCCACCCCATGGACGAGTACCGCAAACAGGCCCAGAAGTACGGGGCGGTGCCCATCGCGGCGGTGATGGGGGCGCGGGAGGAGGAAAACGAGCCCTCCCCCTACGGCGACGGGGCCCGGGTGACCCTGGCGGGGGTGGTGGCCTCGGTGCGCACCAAGACCACCAAGAACAACTCCCTGATGGCCTATGTGATGCTGGAGGACGCCACGGGGTCCATGGAGCTGCTGGTCTTCTCCCGGACGCTGACGGAGAGCGGGGCCTACCTGAAGGCGGGCCGCCCGGTGGCGGTGTCCGGCCGGGTGTCCATCCGGGACGAGAAGGCCCCCCAGCTCATGGCGGACCGGGTGGCCCCCCTGTCCGGCCGGGAGCCGGCGGAGGCCGCGGCGGAGCAGGGGGAGCAGGTGCTGTGGATCAAGCTGCCGGACGGGGGGGCGTCCCTGGCCTGGCTGGGCAGGCTGATGAACATGTTCCCCGGGGAGTCCGCCGCCATCGTCTACCTGGCGGACGTGAAGAAGAAGCGCCAGACCCGGTGCCTACTCCATGAGGCCCTGCTGTGCGAGCTGCGGGAGACCCTGGGGGAGGAGAACGTGGTGCTGAAGACAACGTAGAGACAGCGGGGGCGGCGGGGCACAGCCCGCCGCCCCCAGGTTCCAAGGAGAGACCATGAAAAAGAGACGAGTTCAAAGCAGGATCGGCAAGCTGCTGTTCCACCGCATGGGCATTGTGGCGGTGCTCATCATCGCCCAGATCATCCTGTACGCCGCGGGGCTGGTGGTGCTGCGGGACAGCGCGTATTACAACGGGGTGGAGTGGCTGTTCCTGGTGCTGTCGGTGCTGTCCGCGGCCTGGATTGTGGGGGACAAGAGCAATCCGGGCTACAAGATCGGCTGGATCATCATCGTGCTGGGGCTGATGCCCTTTGGCTCCCTGGCCTATCTGCTGCTGGGGGGCAACCACCTGTCCGCCTTCAACCAGCGCCGCCTGCGCTCCATGGAGCGGAAGATCCGCAAGAACCTGGGGGACGAGTGCGGCCGGTCCGCCTCCCTGGGGGAGCTGGCGGGGGAGGACGCGGGGCGCATGGCCCGCTACCTGGAGCAGACCACCCACTGCCCGGTGTACGGCAACACCCGCACCAAGTACTACCCCCTGGGGGACAACTGCTATGACGACATCCTCTCCGCCCTGCGGGGGGCCCAGCGGTATATCTTCATCGAGTACTTCATCATCGAGGAGGGCAAGCTGTGGAACTCCATCCTGGACATACTGCGGGAGAAGGCGGAGCAGGGGCTGGAGGTCCGGGTGATCTATGACGACATCGGCTCCATGTCCACCCTGCCCGGGGACTACCCCGCCCGGCTGGAGGCGCTGGGGGTGCGCTGCCGGGTGTTCAACCGCTTTGTGCCGGTGGTGTCCCTGCGGCAGAACAACCGGGACCACCGAAAGTATATGATTATAGACGGCCGGGTGGCCTTCACCGGGGGCATCAACATGGCGGACGAGTATATCAACGTCAAGCCCCGCTTCGGCCACTGGAAGGACTCCGCCATCCGGCTGGAGGGGGACGCGGTGTGGTCCATGACGGTGTCCTTCCTGTCCATGTGGGACTTCACCAACAGTGAGGAGGAGCACTTCACCCCCTTCCGCCCCCAGCCCGCCCGGGGGGGGGCGGCGGGCTACGTCCAGCCCTACCACGACTGCCCCTGGGACAACGAGCCGGTGGGCCAGTCGGTGTACCTCAACCTGATCTACCGGGCCAAGCGGTACGTGTATATCACCACCCCCTATTTGGTCATCGACTACTCGCTGACCATGGCCCTCACCAACGCCGCCAAATCCGGGGTGGACGTGCGGATCATCACCCCCCACATCCCGGACAAAAAGACGGTGTTCGAGCTCACCCGCTCCTATTACCAGGAGCTGCTGGAGGCGGGGGTGCAGATCTTCGAGTATGAGCCGGGGTTCATCCACTCCAAAAACTTTGTGGTGGACGACCGCTTTGCCACCGTGGGCACGGTGAACCTGGACTACCGCAGCATGTTCCTCCACTTCGAGAACGGCGTGCTGCTCTACGATACCCCGTCGGTGGCCGACATCCGGGAGGATTTCCTGGACACCCAGCTCAAGAGCCTGATGGTCACCCTGGAGGACTGCCGGTCCATCTCCCTGCCCCACCGGCTGCTGCGGGACCTGCTGCGGCTGTTCGCGCCGCTGCTGTGAAACAAAACGCGGGCGGAGCCTGAAGGGCTCCGCCCGCGCTTGCTTGTTATGGAGATGAGCCGGGTTACACGTCCCACGTGAGGGGGCCGCCCTCCTTGTCCACCAGGGGGCACAGGCCCCCGGCGTAGCCCGACTGGGTAAACAGGTACTGCACCCCGGTGACGGAATCCATCAGCACCATGATCTGGGGGCTGGAAAGGCCGTTGCCCTCCTTGTGAATGACCTGGAAGCGGTCGTTTTTCGCCATGATGATCCTTCCCCTCTAATGATTTGGTGAACAATATTATACGGCATATTATATTCTGTGTCAATACGCTGCTGCCCATCTTTAGGAATTCTTCACCTTTAGGGAAGCACTGATTCAATGCGCCTGCGGCATCCTGTGGAAATTTTGGGCCATAATTTTGTTGCGATTTCTTGAAATAAACACAATTATTCCCGCGAAATCGCGCCGCGTTATGGCGCAAAATTTCTTCGCAGCCTGCTCTTGCCGATTTAATCAGTCCTTCCTTAGCCGGATGCTGGCGAAGGTCAGCAGGGCCATGGCGGTCAGCATAACCGCGCCGTTGGCCCGCACGGCCCAGTCGGGCAGGGTGAAAAAAATCCGCCCCGCCGTCCACAGCAGGATGGACAAATCCAGGATCACAAAGCTTACAATCTGTAATTTTTTCATATGATATTCTCCTCTGGAATCAGTCTCGCCAGGTCGGCGGGGAGGGGCGCGGCGAGGCGGAGCCGCTCCCCGGTGATGGGGTGGTCCAGCTCCAGCCCCGCGGAGTGGAGGGCGGGGCGGGGGATGAGGGCCCGGTCCTCCCGGCCGTACAGGAAGTCCCCGGTGAGGGGGCAGCCGATGTGGGCCATGTGCACCCGGATCTGGTGGGTGCGGCCCGTCTCCAGCTCCAGCTCCACCAGGGACCGGGGCCCCAGGGCGCGGACCACCCGGTAATGGGTGCGGGCGGGCCTGCCGCCGGGCCGCACCCCCCGGGCCATGAGGGAGCCGTCCACCGGGCCGATGGGGGCGTCGATGACGCCGGCGGGGGCGGGGGGCGCGCCGTCGCACACCGCCAGGTACACCCGCCGGAAGCCCCCGGTGTGGAGCTGTTTTTTCAGCTTCTCCTGGGCGTGGGGGTGCTTGGCGATAACCAGCAGCCCGGAGGTGCCCCGGTCCAGCCGGTGGACGGGGTGGAAGTCCGACTCCTCCCCGGACCTTTTGTAATAATCCATCAAAAAATTACCTATTGTATCGCCGAAGTGGCCGTGGCCCGGGTGGACCGGCACCCCAGGGGCCTTGTTGAGCACGATGAGGTCCGGGTCCTCGTACACGATGTCCAGGGGCCCGGGGGCGGGGACCACCCCGGAGGCGGGGGCGGGGAGGGTCAGCCGCACGGAGAGGGTCTGCCCCTCCGACCCCCGGACCCGGACGTTCACCCGCGCTCCGTCCAGGGTGATGCCGTCCTCCAGCCACTTCACCCGCCGCAGCACCGTGCCCGACAGCCCCAGGGTGCGGCGCAGGAGGGTGTTGACCTCCAGCCCCGCCAGCTCGGGGGTGATTTTCAGGGTGAGATACCGGGCGCTCACAGCGTTTTGGACAGGCAGAGGTTGGCGATCAGCCAGGTGACGGTGTACACCGCCACCACCCCCAGCACCGCCAGGGCGGCCTCCATGCTCACCGCCACCAGCACGAACATGGAGGCGGCGGAGGCGAAGAAGGTGAATATGCCGGCGAACTGGAAGGACTGGTTGACGATGGCCCTCTCCCGTTCGTCCTGCTCCTTGATTTTGGCCTTTTTCCGGGCCGACGGGTTGGCCAGCAGGTAGGTGGACCGCACCAGCAGGATCACCGCCCCGAGGGAAATGCCGCTGGCCCCGCCCAGGTAGAAGCCCCGGGCGAATTCGGGGAAGGTCTCGCTGTCGTGGATGAGCAGCAGATAGCACAGCTCGCCGATGATGCCCACCGCCAGCAGGCCGAAGGCCAGCAGGCGCCGCCGCCGCAGGCAGCGGTCGTAGTCCGATGTGTCAAACATTCGCATCAGCATGGTGGTTCCTCCTCAAACAGAAAAATTTCCTCAATGGTGGTTTCAAAATATTTGGCGATTTTGTGGGCCAGCAGAAGGGAGGCGTTGTACCGCCCGCTCTCCAGCGAAATGATGGTCTGCCGGGTGACGGCCACCGCCTCGGCCAGCTCCGCCTGGGAGATTCGCCGGGCCTTGCGCAGCGCGGCGATGCGGTTTTCCATGTCATCCCTCCTCGTGGCGCAAACGCGCTGTTCCATGGGTATTCCTCCTCAGTGAGGTTTGATGTAAAGTTCGCTTTACGTGTTTAGTATAGCACGCTTGACATTTCGTGTCAAGCGTGTTTTACATTTTCGGCAAAAAAACTTCCCCGGGCTTTCACCCGGGGAAGCTTCATAAAAGCCTCGCAGAGCTTCGCCGCCCTTTTCGGCGAATTCACTCCGCGGAGATCATATAGTAGTACACGGGCTGTCCGCCGGACAGCAGGGTGATCTCGGCGTTGGGGCACTGCTTCTGGAAGATGGCCAGGGCCTCCCCGGCCTGATTCTCGGTGACGTCCTCGCCGTAGAAGATGCTGATGAACTCGGCGTTCTGCTGGGTGTCCGCCTGGGCCAGCCGCTCCAAAAGGCTGCCGATGGCCCGGTCGGTGCCGAACAGCTGGCCCTCCGCCAGGGCCATGTAGTCGCCCTCGTGGATCTCGAAGCCGTCGAAGTCGGAGTCCCGGGCGGCGTAGGTGATCTCGGAGGTGCGCACGTTGTTCCGGGCCTCCTCCATGGCGGCGGCGTTGGTCTGGGTGTCCGCCTCCGGGTCCAGCACCAGCATGGCGGAGATGCCCTGGGGCACGGTGCGGGTGGGCACCACCACCACCTCCTTGCCCTCCACCAGGCCCACGCACTGCTGGGCGGCCATGATGATGTTTTTGTTGTTGGGCAGCACGAACACCACCTCGGCGGGGGTGCGGGCGATCTCCCGCAGAATGTCCTCGGTGGAGGGGTTCATGGTCTGGCCGCCGGAGATGACGCCGTCCACGCCCAAATCCCGGAACACGCTGGCCATGCCCTCGCCCGCGCTCACCGCCACCACGCCGAATTTCTTTTCCGGCGCGGCCACGGCGTCCCCGGCCTCCTGGGCCTCCAGCTCCGCCTCCACCTGGTCCAGGTCGTCGGTGGACTGGGCCTGCCTGCCCTCGGCCAGCTCCTGGGCCTGGGTGCGCATGTTCTCGATCTTGGCCAGCTCCAGGGTGCCGTACTTCTGGGCCTCGGACAGGGCGGCGCCGGGGGTGTCGGTGTGGACGTGGACCTTGAAGGCCTCGTCGTCCTCGCCGATGACCAGGCTGTCGCCGATGCTGTTCAGGTAGGCGCGGAAGGGCTCGATGGACCTGCCGGGGGTCTTGCGCACGATGAACACCGTGTCAAAGGTGAAGGTGATGTCCTCCTCGCTGAGGGCGGCGAAGTCGGCGGACTCCTTCACGTTCAGGGCGTCGTCAGTCTCGGCGGGGAGGGGGAGGCCCCGCAGCTCGTCCAGCATTCCCTGGAGGATGATGAGAAAGCCCTTGCCCCCCGCGTCCACCACCCCGGCCTTCTTCAGCACCGGGTTCTGGTTGACGGTGTCGGCCAGGGCGGTCTGCCCCTCGGCAATGGCCTCCTCCAGCACCGTCTCCACGCTGTTGTGCTCCTGGGCGGCCTGGGAGGCCCGGGCGGCGGCCAGCCGGGACACGGTGAGTATGGTGCCCTCGGCGGGCTTCATCACCGCCTTGTAGGCGGCGGACACCCCCTCGTTCAGGGCGGCGGCCAGAATGACGCCGTCGGCGGTCTCGTGCTCCTTCAGCGCCTTGGAGACGCCCCGGAACAGCAGGGACAGGATCACCCCGGAGTTGCCCCGGGCCCCCCGCAGCAGGGCGGAGGCGTTGATGGCGGCGGCCTGGCCGATGGCCTGGGCGGGCTTTTTCCGGGCCTCGGCGGCGGCGGTGCCGATGGTGAGGGACATGTTGGTGCCGGTGTCCCCGTCGGGGACGGGGAACACGTTCAGATCGTTGATGGCCTGCTTCTGGGCGTTGATGGAGGCGGAGCCGTGGATCACCATGCGCTGGAACAGCGCGCCGTCAATGATATCTACCATATTCGGAAAATCCTCTCTTTCTGGGCCGGCTTCAACCGATCACCATGGAATCCACGCAGACGTTGACGCTGCGCACCTCCACCCCGGTGAGGCGGTGGACATTGTACTTCACTTCGCTCTGGATGGACTGCCCCACCGCCACCAGGTTCACCCCGTTGTCCACAATGATGTGCAGGTCGATGGAGATGGATTGGTCGTCGTTGTAGACGATTTTCACGCCCTTGGACATGGATTCCCGCCGGAGGAGGTGGACCAGTCCGTCAGTACGGGAGCGGAACGCCATCCCCTTCACCCCGTAGCAGCTGGTGGCCACCGCGCCGGTGAGGTTGGAGTACACGTCGCTGGTCAGCCGGACGACGCCCTTTTCGGTTTGTATTTTCATGGGAACCTTCCTTTCTTCACATGCAAGAGGGTTGCCTTTGCTTTCATCCAATTCCTTATTGTATTCTATTTTGGCGGAAAATACAAGCCCGTTTTGCCGCCAAAAAATTTTGGGGGAAAAGTGGGCTTTTGTGCCTTCTGAACAGGGCTTTGGGACAGAAAACCGCCCCGGACAGGCGTCCGGGGCGGTGTGGGGGTCAGGGGAAGGAGTCCAGAACGGTTTTCAGCTGTGCCTCCACGCTCTCCTGGGGAGGGACGGGGCTGTGGGCGGTTACGTCGTACAGGATGCCGTTCCGCATGAAATAACCGTCGCACTGCTGGGGGCGGTGGCCGGTGGGGGTTCCGTCCTGATAGACCGTCTCGGGGCTGGTGATCTGAACCAGTTCTGCCATGGCCCCATTGGGCATGGCGTAGCTGGGCAGCTGTGTGATGCTGCTGCCGTTGACGGTGCCCAGCCCGCCTGAGGCGTTCTCGCTGGCCCAGAGCTCCGTGCGAACCTCCATATGAACCGTTGCTTGACGGCTGATGTCTGTGCTGAAGACGTCCACACCCCACAGAACCTCCGACCCCGTGTGGAACAGAAGCACCTGGAACCATTCGGTGTTCCAGTCCTGGGGCCAGGCGCAGGGGATGTCCTCGCCCAAAAACGCCTGCACCTCCTCCCAGGTGTCGAAGGTCAGGCTGACAACGGGGCCGTCCCGGCCCTCGCTGGCGGCGTTGAGGGCGGGGCTGAAGGCGCTGAGGGGATATTTTGTCATGGAGCCGCCGGTGACGGAGTAGCCGGGGTCGGCCTGGGAGGAGAAAATCTGGACGGACAGGCGCTCCACCAGCGCGGCCACCGCCTCCGGGTTGGCGGCGGCAAAGGCCGTCCCCAGCAGGGCCAGGCACAGGCAGGCGGCGATGAGCCCCCCCCGCAGCCCGCCGGGCAGGGGGCGCCTGGCGGGGGCGGAGACATCGGCCTGTTCAATCAAATCCGGCTCCATGGCGCTCATGAGGTTCAAAACGTCCTCTTTTTTCACAAAAAGCCCTCCTTTTTCAGAAATTCGCGCAGCCTGTTCCGGGTGCGGAACAGGGCGCTCTTGGTTTTGCTCACGCTCCAGCCCAGGCGGCGGGCGGTGTCCTCCACCGTGTCCGCGTACCAGTAGCGGCGCAGAAACGCCGCGCGGATGTCCTTGGGCTGGGCGCGGAGGAAGCGCTCCACCGCCCCGGCCAAGGCCCGGAACTCGGACTGGCCCGGGGGGTCGGAGCCGGGGGGCAGGCAGGCGGCCAGCTCCAGGGCGGCCTCGTCCACCGTGGGCGGGCGGCGGCTGTTCTCCCGGCCCATGGCCAGGGCCCGGTTGCGGACGATGGCGGCCAGCCAGCCCTTGAAGTGGGCGGGCCGGGCCGGGGGGATGGCCCGCCACACCGACAGCCACACGTCGTTGAGGCACTCGTCCACGTCCCGGGGGTCGGACAGCAGCCCGGCGGCGATGGCGCGGCAGTAGGGGCCGTACCGGCCGGTGAGGGCGGGGACGGCGTCCTCCGAGCGGGCGAGGAACCGCTCCACCAGCTCCTGATCGCTCATGGCGTTCGCCTCCTTTGGGTGGGGGGTTGAAAACCGGTTTCTGTCTATATAGAGTGTCCGTTTTGGCCTGGGGTTGCAGAATTTTGAAAAAAATTTCCCGCCCTGGGGCAGGGGAGCAGGAAAAAAGTACGGCCCGAACGGCGCGCCCCGGAGGCGCGGCCCGTGGGCCGTATCCGTAGAGCATATCCCAAAATTATCAGCACACGGCTTGCTTGCAGGTTTTCCGCTGTGCGGCGTTAATTTTCCTTGAAATACACAAAGTATTTCTGCGTCAAATTGCCTTGCACAGCAAAAAACCTGCTGCGCAATCAGCGCACTTCTAATTTCGGGATAAGCTCTTAGAACCTGTATTCACAGCCTCAAACGCCGTGTGGACGGGCGGCGCGGAAGCCCCGGGGGCGCTGGGTGCGCCGCCCAGGCGCTTTTGTGAGATCCGCCGGCGAAACGAGATGGAGAAGGGCAGGCCCCTGTGGGCCGGCCAGAGAGGGGGCGGGGACGACGCGCAATAGGCAGGCAGATAAAAGGTACGGCCCGAACGGCGCGCCCCGGAGGCGCGGCCCGCGGGCCGTATCCTTATTACATATGTGCGGGGAGCGGCAGCGGAAATAGGGGGGCCCGCGTCGTAAACCCCGGGCGCCGGGAGGGTCAGCGCCTTCTGTCCGAACCGGGCTCCCCCGTAAACCGGGGGGTTCTTAGGGGGGGCACGCCTGTGAGAACCGAACGCGTCCTTGGCGTTCGGATTTGAACCGGCGGGCTGCCCCCTAAGCGTGTCTTTGGGTACTTTCTGCACGAGCAGAAAGTACCGCCCCGCCCCGGCGCGGCTGGGCTTTTGCCCTGGCTGCGCTCCATCCGCGCCGCGCGCGACGGCTCAGCGCATGAGCTGCTACGCTTCGCCTGCTCGCGACGCGCGGCTTCGCTGCGCCTCGGACAAAACCCGCCCCCGCTGTGCGGTGGCTGGGCTTTTGCCCTGGCTGCGCTCCATCCGCGCTGCGCGCGGCGGCTCAGCGCATAAGGGAGCACACCAGCTCGGTGTACGCCGCCGGGTCCTCGATGGGCAGGCCGGCGATAAGCAGCGCCTGGTGGTAGAGCACCTGGACGTACTTTGCCGCCCGGTCCCGGTCCTCCCCCTCCAGGGCGGCCCTCAGCGCCCCGAAGGCGGCGGAGGCCGGGTTGAGCTCCAGCACCCGCTCCGCCTTCATGGCCCCCATGGGGGAGGCCCCCTCCAGCCTGGAGAAGTACTTCTCCATCTCCAGCGACATGGGGCCGTCCGCCGTCATGCACACCGGGGCGGTCTTCAAAATCCTGGACACCCGGGCCTCCTTGATCTTGTCCCCCAGGGTCTCCTTCACAAAGTCCAGCACGTCCTTGGCCTCCTGGGCCTGCTTCTCCTGCTCCGCCTTCTCCTCGTCGGTCTCGGGCAGGGCGTCCGGGTCGGACACCGGCTTGAGCTTCTTCCCCGACACCTCCTGGAGGGCCTGCATGACGAACTCGTCCACCTCCTCGGTGAGGTAGAGAATCTCCCAGCCCTTGTCGGCGATGCGCTCCACCTGGGGCAGGCGGGCGGCCTGCTCCTTGGAGTCGGCGCTGACGTAGTAGATGAACTCCTGCCCCTCGCCCATCCGCTCCACGTACTCGGCCAGGGAGGCCAGTCCGCCCTCCCTGGAGGTGGTGAACAGCAGCAGGTCCTGGAGCAGCTCCTTCTTGGCGCCGTAGCCCTCGGTGACGCTGTACTTCAGCTGGCGGCCGAAGGCGGCCCAGAACTTCTCATACTTCTCCCGGTCATCCTTCATCAGCTTGACCAGCTCGTTCTTGATCTTCTTCTCCAGGGCGGCGGCGATGATCTTCAGCTGGCGGTCGTGCTGGAGCACCTCCCGGGAGATGTTCAGCGAGAAGTCGGGGGAGTCCACCACGCCGCGGACAAAGCGGAAGCAGTCGGGGAGCAGGTCGGCGCACTTGTCCATGATGAGCACCCCGGAGGAGTAGAGCTGGAGGCCCTTCTCATACTCCCGGGTGTAGAAGTCGTAGGGGGTGTTGGAGGGGACGAAGAGCAGGGCCTTGAAGGTCACCGTGCCCTCGGAGGAGGTGGTCACCGTGGCCAGGGGGGCCTGCCAGTCGGCGAATTTTTCCTGGTAAAAGCGGTCATACTCCTCCTGGTCCACCTTGGAGCGGGGCCGCTGCCACAGGGGGACCATGGAGTTGATGGTCTTCTCCTCCACCACCGTCTCCCACTCCGGCTTGTAGTCCTCCCCGGCGTCCTCCGGCTTCTCCTTCTGGCGGTAGTCCTCCACCTCCATGCGGATGGGGTGGCGGATGTAGTCGGAGTACTTCTTGATCAGAGACTGGAGGCGGCCGGTCTCCAGGTACTCGCCGTACTTCTCGTCCTCGGTGTCCTCCTTCAGGTGCATGATCACGTCGGTGCCGGGCTCCGGCTTTTCGCACTGGGTGACGGTGTAGCCGTCCGCCCCGGTGGAGTGCCACCTGTGGGCGTCCTCCTCCCCGTGGCGGCGGGTGATGACGGTGACCTCGTCGGCCACCATGAAGGCGGAGTAGAAGCCCACGCCGAACTGGCCGATGATGTCCGAAGCCTTGTCCCCCTCCATGTCCGCCTTGAACTGGAGGGAGCCGCTCTTGGCGATGGTGCCCAGGTTCTGCTCCAGCTCCGCCGCCGTCATGCCCACGCCGTTGTCCGATACCGTCAGGGTGCGCGCCGCCTTGTCCGGCGTCACCGTGATGCGCAGGTCGCTGCGCTTGGCCTTCACCGTGTCGTCGGTGAGGGAGAGGTAGGCCAGCTTGTCGATGGCGTCGCTGGCGTTGGAGATGATCTCCCGGAGGAAAATTTCCTTGTGGGTGTAGATGGAGTTGATCATCAGGTCCATCAGACGCTTGGATTCCGCTTTGAACTGCTTCTTTGCCATGATTCGCGCACCTCATTAAATATAGTAAATTTTTGAAAACAATGGTTTAGCACTCAGATGGATTGAGTGCTAACGATATGATAATACCGTCCTGCGGATTTTGCAAGGGGTATCGCAGAAAATTCACAAATTTCCCGGAATAGCGGGGGAGCAAAGGGGCAAAATATGGTTGGTTGGGAGAAATGACAAGGACGGGCGGGAAAGATGAAAGTTTTGGTTGCCTTTACTTATCCAGGGTGGTATAATGAGGCGATGGGAATGGGCTCCCGGGGTGCTTCGGTTGAGCCGGCCCGGACATGGCGCGCCGGACCCACAGGCGCGGCGGCTTTACTGTGATAAAACAGAGGGGGAGCGTCCCTTCTTTTACGATTAAGCCCGGTGCTGCCGGGAGTCAGAGGTGCTGATTTGAAAAAGTATGTGATCCACGGCGGGCGTCCGCTGTACGGCAAGGTTGAGATCAGCGGCGCGAAGAACGCCGCCGTCGGCATTATCCCCGCCGCCCTGCTGGTGGAGGGGCCCTGCCGCATTGAAAATATTCCCGCCATCGACGATGTGGACCTGCTGCTGAATATTTTGAAGGACCTGGGCGCCAGCGTGCGCATGATTAACCGCACCACCGTGGAGGTGGACTGCACCGCCGTCCGCTGCCAGACGGTGCCCTATGAGGCCGGGCGCAGGCTCCGGGCCAGCTACTACCTGCTGGGGGCCATGCTGGGCCGGTTCGGCCAGGCGGAGGTGCCGCTGCCCGGCGGGTGCGACTTCGGCAGCCGGCCCATCGACCAGCACCTGAAGGGCATGGCCGCCCTGGGGGCCGAGGTCAAGGTGGAAAAGGGCTATATGTGCGCCGCCACCGAGGACGGCCGGATGCGGGGCAGCCATATTTACCTGGACGTGGCCAGCGTGGGGGCCACCATGAACCTGATGCTGGGCGCCGTGCTGGCAAAGGGCAGCACCGTCATCGAAAATACCGCCAAGGAGCCCCATATTGTGGATTTGGCCAACTTCCTCAACTCCATGGGGGCGGAGATCACCGGCGCGGGCACCGACATGATTAAGATCCGGGGTGTGGACAAGCTGCGGGGCGGCGAGTACTCCATCATCCCCGACCAGATCGAGGCGGGCACCTATATGGCCGCCGTCACCGCCACCGGGGGCGAGGTGCGGGTGTGCAACATCATCCCCAAGCATTTGGAGTGCATCACCGCCAAGCTGGTGGAGATGGGCGCCGAGGTGGAGGAGCAGGGGGACAGCCTGATCGTCCGGCGCAACCGGCCCCTCCAGCGCACCAACGTCAAAACCATGTTCTACCCCGGCTTCCCCACCGATATGCAGCCCCAGATTGCCGCCGTGCTCTGCCTGGCCAAGGGCACCAGCGTGATCACCGAGGGCGTGTGGGACAACCGCTACCGCTATACGGAGGAATTCCGCCGCCTGGGGGCCAAAATCCAGGTGGACGGCAAAATCGCCATCATTGAGGGCGTGGAAAAGCTCACCGGCGCGCCCATGGAGGCCTGCGACCTGCGGGCCGGGGCGGCGATGATCATCGCCGGGCTGGCCGCCCAGGGCACCAGTGAGATCTCCAACGTGAAGCACATTGAGCGGGGCTACGAGGACATCATCGGCAAGCTGTCCGGCATCGGCGCGGACATCCATACCGTGGAGGTGCCCGACCCGGAGCAGAAAAAGGCGACAATTGCGGGGTAATGAAGAAGCGCGGAGGCGTGCGGAGCAGCGGGCTAACTCCGGAGCGGAGGGAAAAGCCCAAGGAGGGGCCGGAGGCCCCGGATGGGTTTTCCCGCAGTCGGAGGAGTTAGAGCCGCGTCGCGCAGCCGCCGCAGCGTGACAGCTGAGAAGCGCGGAGAAGCGGACAGCGAGGGCGCTTGGAGCGGAGCGAGGGCAAAAAACCAAGATTTGCGGAGCAAATCTGTATTTTGCCCAAGTCGCAGCGAAAGCGCCCGAGCGTCCTGGCCGCTTCGCAGCGTGATCAGGAAGCGCCCCCTGCGGGGGTGGACGGCCTCCGGCGGCCTACTTTCTCTCACGCAAGAGAAAGTAGGCAAAGAGTGCGCATAGGGGCCTCGGCCCCTATGTACCCCAAGGGGACCAATTTACGGAATGTGAGTGCTGACCCTTCCGGCGTGTGATGATCGGGATGCGGGGGCCCCTATTGGGCTGCCGCCCGTGGGCGCGGCACCGAGAAGGGCTGCGGTCCACACTCTGCGCCTGGGGGCGGGGGTTTGCACCGTGGGCGCAAAGGCTCCAGTTCGAGATTGGAAAAAATAGGCGTTTTGCCGGAAAGAGCACCGCTCTTTCCGGCATATTTGTGAAAAAGAGAGAAAATTGAGGTGGTTTTATGCTGAGGGCGGCCACGCTGGCCAGCGGCTCGTCGGGCAACTGCGCGGTGGTCAGTGACGGGCGGGTACATATCCTGTTGGACGCGGGGATCTCCACCCGGCGCATCTCCCAGGGGCTCAAGGCCCTGGGGCTGGAGCTGCGGCACATCGCCGGCGTGCTGGTCACCCACGAGCACACCGACCACGTGGCCGCCCTGCCAGTGCTGTGCCGGCAGATGGACGCGCCGGTGTTTACCGCGGAGGGCACCGCCTACGCCCTGCGGGACCGGTGGCGGGAGCTGGAGGAGCGGTTCCGGGTGTTCGCGCCGGGCCAGCGCTTCGCCGTCCAGGGGCTGGAGGTGGGCACCTTCCCCACCTGCCACGACTGCGCCTGCCCCGTGGGGTTTTCGGTGACGGACGGAAAACGCAGGCTGGTACTTTGTACCGACACCGGGGAGGTCACCCCGCAGATCCAGGCCGGGGTGCGGGGGGCCCACACCCTCATCGGGGAATTCAACTATGACCCGGAGATGCTGCGGCGGGGACCCTACCCGCTCCACCTCCAAGAGCGCATCCGGGGGAGCCGGGGGCACCTGTCCAACGAGATGGGGGGGCGGCTGGCCGCCTGGGCCGCCCGGGAGGGGGCTGAGCGGGTGGTGCTGGCCCACCTGTCCCAGGAGAACAACCGGCCTGAGCTGGCCCTGGAGGCGGCGAAAAGGGCGCTGGCGGAGCTGGGGCTGCGGGAGGACGCCGATGTGGCGCTGACCGCCGCCCCGCGGGGCGAGGTTACGGATTGGTTTGAGGTGTGAGGGGAAGCGCTAAGAAGCGGACAGCGAGGGGCGCTTGGAGCGGAGCGAGGGCAAAAAACCAAGATTTGCGGAGCAAATCTGTATTTTGC
>ERZ808037.996-NODE-996-length-21306-cov-40.513684_pt1 | contig 21306 bp, 15 predicted proteins | sample MGYA00380190_ERZ808037 | MGnify/ENA primary metagenome ERZ808037 (study PRJEB31490, sample SAMN06133399) | mouse gut metagenome | isolation source: J9 | host: mice | place: China: Chengdu | collected 2015-05 ... | reverse complement strand
AGACGAATAAGGATGTGTCAGCCCGAAGGGTTACTTGAAATTATTTTAATTATAACTAATTTATAAGAGTTACTTATGAAGAAAAGTATGATCTATACCCGCACCGGCGACAGCGGGACCACTTCGCTTGTGGGTGGTGAACGTGTCGCCAAGAATTCGCCGCGTGTGTCGGCTTACGGCACTGTGGATGAGCTGAATGCATATATCGGGCTGCTGCAGTCGCATGTGAGGGACGTGGCGGGGGCGGAGGAGGATTCCGCTCTGCTGCTCAGGGTCAACGGGACGATGTTCTGCCTCGGAGCCTATCTTGCCACACCGTCGCCGGCGGCTTTGCCTGACGGCGCGGAGCCTGAGGGGGCGAAGTCGCCGAATGTCGGCGAGGGTGATATCGCGGAGCTTGAGCGGGCTATAGACCGGCTGGATGCGTCAGTGCCCCCGCAGAGGAGCTTTATCCTTCCCGGAGGCACTGTGGCGGCGAGCCATGCCCATGTGGCGCGGACTGTGTGCCGCAGGGCTGAGCGCGGAGTGCTCGATCTGGCGGACACGGGTGTGTATGTCCATCCTGCCGTGACGAGGTATCTCAACCGGCTTAGCGATTACCTGTTTATTCTCGCCCGCAGTCTCAATCATCTTGCGGGGGTGCCTGACATTCCCTGGAAGGGGCTTTAACGGACGGCCGGACCGGGCCGCTGATGCTGCATGCGGTTCTAAAGTTTCTTTATTGAAGGAATTACCCTTGCCACGGACTGCTGTGGCAAGGGTAATATCTTTATAATTCGGATATTATTACACGATTTTGTGGGGCATGCGGCTGTCCCTGCCGGTTCTGTAGCCGGCTGCTGCGGACGTTGCGACGTCAGGCTGACTTGATGGAGAGGATGAATGACGAGCCTTTGGTGACTTTGGGGTCGATGGTGAGGGTGCCTCCCATCTTTTCGGCGCGTAGGGCGCATATGGGGAGTCCGAGGCGGTCACCGTCGTTTATGTCGTGGGCCGAGCTGAAGGCTTTGAACAGGCCTTCGCGCTCTGACGCGGGTATGCCGGGCCCTGAGTCGGTCACTACGAACTGGTGGCTGTTGGCACCGCGCTTGCGGTAGGCGAGCGTGATGCGTCCGCCTTCGGGGGTGTAGCGTGCCGCGTTGTCGAGCAGGTGGGTGAGGATTTTTGTCACGTCGGCGCGGTCCATTTTTACGAATCCCCGTGTGCCGTCGAGGTGCAGCGTCACCCCTTTGCGCAGCTTTGGGCGAGTCTCGGCGGCGAGTTCGGCGGCGAGTGTCTCTATGTTGACGTTTTCGAGCCCCGAGGGGTCGACTGCGGGTGAGGAGTCGACTGCCGAGAGCTCTTCGACTTTCCTGACATATCCCTTGAGGGTCTGCACGGCCGGATCCTCGGGGTTGAGGCGGTCAAGCGCGGGCTCCATTGTCGACGACATGTTCTGCAGCATCGCGCTCTTGGCCGCACTGCGCATGTCGGCTTCCTCTTTCATGCGGCGGATGTGGCGGTTCTTGGCCCGTATCCTCTGGTAGAATACAGCACCGAGCCCGAGGGCTGCGACGGCTATTACGAAGAGGGTTATGAACACTATCATGAGGCTTGTGCGCGAATTGATGGTGCTCTGTTTTTTCGCCACCTCGGCTTCGCTTTGAGCCATCTCCTGTTTTACTTTTCCTATCTCGGTGTCGGTGTTTATGGCTTCGATGGAGTCGCTCCAACGGATGTAGCTTTCGTAGGTGTGTCCTACGAGGTGGGCGTCGTTGGATGAGACGGCGCGGCTTATGAGTTTCTGGTAGGCGGTGTCGGCCGCCTTGTAGTCCTTGTCGCTCTCGTATTGCTTTATGAGGCGCGCTATGCAGCGGTCGCCGAGCTGTGTGCGGTCCATTGCGTAGTAGAACTGCGCTTCGGTGAAGAGCATGTCGTTGGTTATCGCGGCATTGTCGCATTCCTTGGCGTAGGCGGCCATTTTTTTGAGCCAGGCCTCGGCCTGGGAGTCGTTGCCCATGCGGCGGTAGAGGGAGTAGCGTGTGCGTGCGTTGTAGTAGTAGGGCTGAGGCAGTGAATCGGGTCTGACTCCGCGTTCAGCCATGATTTTGTCGAGCCCTGATACGAGTTTGAAGGCTCCGTCATAGTTCTTGGCCTCGGCGCATATCCTGGCGGCCTTTGCCAGGGACTTTGCGGCGGGGAGGTATTGGCGTGAGGCCACTTGCTGATTGTAAGCCTTTATGAACATGTTGAAGTCGGCTTGCGAGTCAGCCATTGCCATCATAGTGGCGAGGGTCATGGTGATGACCGCGCATATCAGTCGTCTCATAATAGTATAGGTGTTAAAACGTGTCTTTTACGGATTAACACCTATGTGCCCCAAAAAGTTAGCATTGAAGAATGTTAAAAAACAGGGCTCCGGATTCCGGGATTAGTTGCTGAAAGTTAAAGTTTGAACCCATCGAGCGGGCGGAGGGTTTTTAATGAAAAGTTTCAATTATATTTCATTATGAGAAGGCTTCTATACATCCTGTTATCATCTCTCTTCCCCTTCGCTTCGGCGGGGGCGCAGGGGAAAGCTGTCGACTCGCTCCCGGCTGTTGATTACGGCGTGGAGATGGAATTGGCGGAACCATTTATTGAGATTTCAGATTCACTTGCAGCTGTGGATTCAGTTTATTTAGACAGTGTGCTCTCAACTTCTTTAAGCCATATCCCAGAGGTCCTTGACAGCAGGTCGATATATTGTCATCCGTATTCCACTTCATATAATATTCCTGACTGGAAGCGCATGTGGACCAATACTGCGGTGCTCGGCGGGGCATATGTGGGTACGCTGCTTGTACTTCAGTGCCTGCCTGCCGACGCCACATCGTGGAACAGGGCGGAGATCACCGAGGTGCCTCTGTTCAAGCGTTGGTACAGGAATGTGTTCAAGCTGGGTCCTGACTGGGACCATGACAATCCTGTGTTCAACTTTGTGCTGCATCCTTATGCCGGTGCGGTGTATTTCATGGCGGCCCGGTCGTGCGGGTTCAATTTCTGGCGTTCGATGCTCTACAGTGCCTGTGTCTCCACTGTAGGGTGGGAGTTCGGTGTGGAGGCGTTCATGGAGCGGCCTTCGATCCAGGACATATTCATCACTCCGCTCATCGGAAGTGCGATAGGGGAGGTGTTCTACAAGACCAAGCGGAGCATAGTGGATAATGATTACCGGCTGCTGGGGTCGCGGCTCATAGGCAATGTGGCGGTGTTTCTGCTCGATCCTGTCAATGAGCTTGTGGATATATTCCGCGGGCGCAACACACGCTGCCCGCGCCTGTCGGAGGACGGTGAACTGACTTATGTGCCCCGCGAGGGGGGTGTAGAGAGCACGCTGTCGCCTGTGATAACAGATTCCTACAAGGGGTTCAGCCTGACTGTGAGGTTCTGACCCTACGCGCTATTTGCGCACTATCTCGGAGGCCGGGACGGGGATGTTGCGGTCGGACAGGTAGTTGTAAGGACCGGTGCGGTATAGCGGCGAGGCGAGTGACAGGGAGTCGGAGAGGATGCGGGTCCTGATTCCGGCTATGTCGAGCATGGTGTGGAACACTGATGCTGACGTTATCACCCGGCTGCCGGTGTGGCGTTGCAGCTGTGAATATGTTTCGGGATATGTGTCGCGGTATCCTTTTGAGAGCCATACTATGAGCGGCACGTGGAGCTCGTAGGCCGATGGGCGAGGCGAGGCGTGCAGGAATAGGCCGTGGCTGTCGTCGAAGATGTTTTCGCCGTGGTCGGACACATATATCAGGCCGGCGTTGGCTCCTGTCGCGGCCAGATCGGTTATTATGGAGTGCAGGAAGCTGTCGGTGTAGAGTATGGTGTTGTCGTAGGCGTTCAGCAGGCTACTGCGGTTCTCGGGGATCGCGTCGGAGGGTTCGTCGGGGAGGAATGATGCGAATTCGCGCGGATAGCGTTCGCGGTATCTGAAGTGTGATCCGTAGGTGTGCAGCACAATGAATTCGCGCCGGCCGCCGTTGTCGAGGATCTCTTTGACGGGGGCATACATGTCGCTGTCAAGGAGGTTGGCACTGTCGGGGAGCTCCTCTTTGAGGAAGTCCCATGAGTGTGCCTCCTTGCCGAACAGGTCGATGAAGGAGCGGTTGGGGCGTTGGTTGGATATGAACGTGGTGTTGAAGCCGGCTTCCTTGAATGCTGTGATGATCCCTTTTTCGCGGTATATGCGGTTGTAGTCCTCGGCTGTCGCCGCCGACATGAGCATCGGTACGCTCTTGTGGGTGGTGTTGGACTGTGTGTAGGCTTTGGGGTAGGGGATTATCCCTTCGGTGGATGACAGCAGGGGCGTGGTGTTCCTGCTGTAGCCGTAGAGGCCGAAGTTGGCGGCGCGGGCAGTCTCGCCGATCACGAGCACGTAGACTTCGCGTCGGCAGGTGTCGGGGTGGGTGGCGCGTGAATCGTAGATGAATCCTGCGGAGGTCTCGGCATAACGGGCCGTGCGGCATGTGCGGTCGACTGCGAGCCCGATGTTGTAGCACACGTTGACGGGATACAGGTCGTCGGTGGCGCGGTAGTCCCTTTCAAAAGCATAGCATGCGGCGAGCGATGCGAGTCCGAGAGCCAGGGCTGCGACGCCCCATCGGCGTGCCCCGGCGACGAAGCGTGGTGTGAGCCGGTAGCTCTTGATGAATGCTCCGCGGGCGGCGCAGCACAGGACGGGGAGATATATGACTGCGACCATGGCTACGGCCGGGATGAGGCTGCCGAGCAGTTCGGACACTTCTCCTGTGTTGGTGGTGAGGAGGTTGAGGAACATGTCGACCGCGATGATGGATCCGCCGAACAGGTAGAGCAGCACGAGCTGGAAGGCCGCAAGGAATATCAGCGGGAATGCGGCCCATACCATCCTGCCGGTGTTGCGCATGAGTGTCATGAGCAGCAGGTAGGCTGGGACAGGGAGCATGACGTTGCACACCCTTGCCATCCATGACATGGGTTCGGTCACTGAGAGTGCTATGTTGGGGAGTGACATTACTGTCACTGTGGCTATGAGAAGTATGGGTGGTGTGATGCGCTTCATTGTCAGAATGCCTCGTTGATATTGAACATAAAGCCGTTCTGTCCGCTCTTGCCGAATCCGACATCAAGCCTTATGTTTACGTCCTTCTTGAATTCCCACCGGAATCCGACACCGGCGTTGGGGAGCATGCGGCGCATCTGCACCTGGCTGAATTTACTGAACACTGTCGCGGCTCCTCCCCAGGCCACTACTCCTATGCGTCTCCACAGGTGCTGCCGGAGCTCGACTTGTGCCGCCATCATGCTTTTGTCGCGGTAACGCCCTTCGTAGTATCCGCGCATGAAGTATGAGCCGCCTACCTGAGCCATCATGTGCCATGAGGGGTTGCCGTAGTTGAATGTGGCCCTCAGGTCGCCTGCGATAGTCGCGCCATGCCACAGGCTGTGGTAGCCGTCGATCTGCAGCTCGGTGGTGGAGAAGGCGTATCTGTTGCCCATGAATTTTGGTCTGAATGACTGGCTGAGGGATGCGTATATGCCCCGGTGGGGGTTGGTGAGCACGTCGCGGGAGTCGTAGGAGATGGTTGCACCGACGCCTGTGTTGCACAGCGAGGTGCGCATTCCCATGAGGAGTTCGGGGCGTTCGATCTTGTAGGCGTGTATGTAGTCGAACATCACTTTCGGTCCGGCATATATGCTTGATCCGAGATGGAAGAGGAATGAGCCGTTGATCCTCACCCCGGTTCGCTTCATTTCGGATTCGTTGGCGTCGTTGTTGTCCATCTCGTAGCCAATGCCCCAGTAGTCGCTCGGGTCGGCGAGGAATTCGGCTATGTAGGTGATGCGGTATCTGTCGGCGGGGGCGAGGTGTGTGCCCCGTATGCCTATGCTTGCGAATCCCTTTGTGCTGATTTTGCCGAAGAGGGATGCGTTGGAGGGGGGCAATACGGAGTCGGCGTCGGTGGTGCGGTAGAGTCCTGAGGCCACGAGCCCTATTCCGAGTCCCATGTCGGAGTTGTAGTAGGGGCCTCCTATGATGGTGAAGTCCATGCCCCGGGTCTTTTTGCCCTTGTTGGCTTTCCCGAAGTAGTCGATGACTTTTCCGATGAAGTTTTTGCCGTGTTTCTTCGCTTCCTGTTCAGGTTGCGGAGTCGGCACGGTGTCCCTGTCGGCGGCCGCGAGCGGTTCCGGCAGGAGCATGAGGGCTATAATCAAGCTGTGTAGCAGATGTGATTGCATAGGCTGGCGGGTCAGTAGACGAGTCGTACGTTGTCGATCCAAAGAGTGTTGCCCGGTGTGCCTATGAAGGCTCCACCGTGGGAAGAGGAGAACTGCAGGAGCATGTGAGTGGGCTTTTCGTCCGGGGCTGCCCATCCGGTCTCTTTCACGGGGACGTTCACCCCTTTGCTGTTGCGGGCGAAGTCGACCGAGCGCAGGCCCATGAGGGATGCGTCATATCCGGGTGCGCCCGTGATGTCGCCGTAGTGTATCTCGTAGGTGGCGTTGTCGACCCATGCGGGGGTGCTTTTGGAGTATTTCACCACGAGAGTGCCGACGCGCTTGGCGGTGATGTTGCCGGCGGAGTCCTCGGAGCGTTTCTGCAGCAGCAGTATCGCGATTCCGTAGTCGGGGCCGGCCACGGTGGTTTTGCGGCTGAACCCGGTCTGCTTTATGCGGTTGGGTGTGCCGGGGGTGTAGAACTTGTAGTCGTAGCGCAGGGCCTTGGGCCGCTGAGTGAACGGAATGCCCCAGTTGAGGCACTTCGGGCCGTCCTTAGTGCCGGTGATGGGCTCTTTCATGTCGCCGAGGAATATTGATCCGGCTGCGAGGACGTTGATGTTGACGAGTCCGAGCACTTTGAGTGACTCGATGTGTGTGGTCATCTTCACGCATTTTCCACCCTTGTGCGGGTCGGGGTAGACGCAGCAGTTGGTCTTTACGACTCCGGCCACTTTGGCCATCACGTTGGATGTGCCCCATGGCGATCCGCCGAGGTTGCGGTATGGGATGTTGCCTTCGATCACGGTGTCGACACCTATCTCATAAAGAGTCTTCTCTTTGCCTCCTATCACGGATGATTCCTTGATGTGGCGTGTGGTCCAGTGTTCCATGTCGCCGTAGCGCAACGGCACTACCTTTTCGCTTGCTGCGGTGAGGGCTATAATACTTGTCAGGCAGGAGAGTGCTTGTCGTTTTATTGTAAGCATAACTGATAAGTAACTCTTATAAAGGTTATAATTAAGACAATTTCATGTAACTCTTCGTGCTGACATATCCTTAATTGGTCTTTTCGGCGATTTTCGCGCTGTCGCTCAGTCGTGTGGCGGGCTACACTCCTTCGCTCCATCTCGAAAATACTTCATAATTATGCGTCAGCTAATTTATGCGAGTTACTTTAGAATCCGGAAAAACAGTGCAAAGTTACAGAAAATCTATTTATAGCGTTCCTGCGACGGGCGTGTAATTTGGCAGATTGTTCCACTAAGACTATGAATGAAGAACTTTTGCCCAACAAATTGGTCAAAAAAGGAAAAAGAGTGAGCGGCATGGGGCGGTTTATACTCCGCCGGGGGTGATGATGAGAGAGAAATTGAGTAACTTTGCGGCGGTAAAAATGATTGAAAATGGATAAAGATGTAAATTATGCCGTTGAGTTCCAGTCGGAGTCGCTCTGCTTCGGGCCTGTGAGGCTGGAGGGAGCCGGCGGACTGGGTATCCCTGCGGGGCTTACGGCCGTGACAGGCGCGAACGGCTCCGGAAAGACTACGCTCGGATATGTCATAGAGCGTGGCCGCTGGGGGTTCGGCAACCGTGTGAGGTTCATGCGGGAGGGTATGACCGTCAAGCTGATAGCCTTCACTGATATCCATTCTTTTACCGGGGTGGATGTGCTGAGGTATGACCAGCGGCTTGAGTCGAGCGAGAACGAGTATGTGCCGGCTGTGAGCGACATTTTCGGCAAGGCTATGGAGAGCGGTCTGTGGCATGACATGTGCGGGCGGCTTTCGCTCGACGGCATAACCCATAAGAAGATCAATTACCTGTCGAGCGGGGAACTGAGGAAGCTTCTGGTGATCAATGCCCTGCTTGCCGCGCCTGACATACTTGTGCTCGACAATCCGTTCATAGGGCTTGACGCTCCGTCGCGTGCGGAGCTCAGGGAGGCCCTGCTTGCGCTGCGTGACCGCGGGCTGCACATAGTGCTGCTGCTCAGCGATGCGGCCGAGGTGCCCGACGGGACTGACGCTATGCTCATGCTTGAGGGGCGCCGTTTCACCGGGATGGTCACCGGGCGTGAGGCGGTGAGGCGTAATGCCTCGGCAGTGGCTGAGGCCGACGTGGCTGCGGCATGCCGCCAGGCTCCGGTGACGCTTCCCGAGGCTCCGGACGGCATACCGGCCCACGAGGTGGCGTTCAGCATACGTGACGGCCGTGCGGGATATGGCGGGCGCGAGGTGTTTGCCGGGATCAACTGGGAGGTGCGTCGCGGGGAGCGGTGGATGCTGACAGGTCCTAACGGATCGGGCAAGTCGCTGCTGCTCAGCATGGTGTGTGGTGACAATCCTCAGGCTTACGCCAACGATATAGTGATATTCGACCATAAGCGCGGGTCGGGCGAGTCGATATGGGACATAAAGAACAATGTGGGGTATGTGTGCCCTGAGATGCAGCTTTATTTCCGGAGCCGTCTGCCGGTGAGGGGTATTGTGGCTGAGGGTATGCGCCCTGTGCTTGAGCGTTTCCGCAAGTACACTCTCGAGGAGTATGCCGTGGCCGAGGCTTGGCTTGGGTGTCTCGGCATATCCGGGCTTGCCGACAGGGATTTTGCCACTTTGTCGTCGGGGGAGCAGAAGATGGTGCTCCTTGCCCGTGCGTTTGCGCGCCAGCCGGCCATGCTTGTGCTCGACGAGCCTTTCCAGGGGCTTGATGCCTCGGCAAAGGAGCGCATGCGCAGGGTGATCGACGCGTTGACTGAGAGCCGCGGGGCGTCGCTGATATTTGTGACGCATTATCCCGAGGAGCTGCCTGCAAGCGTTGACCGTCGTTTCAGCCTCAGGTGACTCCCTGTGGTGGCGGAAGGGATCAGCATGGGGGCATATCGGCGCATAAGAAACTAAGAGCTTGTTTAATAATAAATGTTGTCGATAGGGTCGCATAGCTTGAGTCGGTTTTCGACATGCGACGAAGGAGTGTACTTGATGTACACGACTGAGGAACAGGGCGAAAAGCGGCCAAGATATGCGAAACAAAGGTAACTTTATTATCATACAAGCTCATCAGATGAATGTGAACTGGTTTAAGTATTTGATAATAAATTGCACAAAGAATACTTCCGGGCGGTCATTCACCGGCATCTTTCCGCTTGCTCTTCGGTCGTTATGGAACCCCATAACTCCCTCATCACAACCGGAAATCTGCTCGGCGACTGACCGCCCTATCGGTAACATTTATTATTAAACAAGCTCTAGTTTTGAGCGTCGGGCGGTCAATTTAGAGAAATTATCCGTAACTTTGCATCCGTTACCGGAAGCGGCGTGAGCCGTCAAGCCACCGGCGACCGAACATTTCAACTACAATAAGCGTACATATATTATTATGGCAAAAAAAGCATTGTTAATCATCCTTGACGGATGGGGTATAGGCAATCACTCCAAGAGCGATGCCATCTATTCGACTCCCACCCCTTACTGGGACTATCTTATGAAGACTTATCCTCACAGCGAGCTTCAGGCGTCGGGTGAGAATGTGGGTCTGCCTGACGGGCAGATGGGCAATTCGGAGGTGGGGCACCTCAACATAGGTGCCGGCCGCGTGGTGTATCAGGATCTTGTGAAGATCAACAAGGCCTGTGCCGACGGGTCGATACTCAAGAATCCGGAGATCGTGAGCGCGTTCTCATATGCCCGCGACCATGACAAGGCCATCCATTTCATGGGGCTCACCAGCGACGGCGGCGTGCACTCATCGCTCGACCATCTCTATGCCCTCTGTGACATAGCCAGGGAGTACGGGCTCAGCAAGGTGTATATCCACTGCTTCATGGACGGGCGTGACACTGACCCGCACAGCGGCAAGGGGTTCATCGAGGCACTGCAGGCCCACTGCGCCAAGAGCGCGGGCACTGTGGCTTCGATCATAGGCCGCTACTATGCCATGGACCGCGACAAGCGGTGGGAGCGTGTGAAAGTAGCCTACGACCTGCTGGTCAAGGGTGAGGGCAAGCAGGCTTCCGACATGGCCGAGGCTGTGCAGGAGAGCTATGACGAAGGTGTGACCGACGAGTTCATCAAGCCGATCAACAATTCGACAGTCGACGGCACCATCAAGGAGGGTGACGCTGTGATATTCTTCAATTACCGCAATGACCGCGCCAAGGAGCTGACCATCGCGCTTACGCAGCATGACATCCCCGAGGCCGGCATGACCACTGTGCCTGATCTGCAGTACTACTGCATGACCCCCTATGACGCATCGTTCACCGGCGTGCACATCCTTTTCCCGAAGGAGAATGTGGAGAACACCCTCGGGGAGTATCTGTCAGGTAAGGGGCTGAAGCAGCTTCACATAGCCGAGACTGAGAAGTATGCCCATGTGACATTCTTCTTCAACGGAGGCCGCGAGGCACCCTATGAAGGTGAGGAGCGTATCCTTGTGGCTTCGCCCAAGGTGGCTACATATGACCTGAAGCCTGAGATGAGTGCCTATGAGGTCAAGGACAAGCTCGTGGAGGCTATCAGGGAGGAGAAGTATGATTTCATTGTGGTCAATTATGCCAACGGTGACATGGTGGGCCACACCGGGGTCTACGAGGCCATATGCAAGGCCGTGAAGGCTGTCGACGAGTGTGTGCATGACACAGTGGAGGCCGCCAAGGCTGCCGGCTACGAGACCATAATCATAGCTGACCACGGCAATGCCGACCACGCCATCAACAGTGACGGCACTCCCAACACGGCGCATTCGCTCAATCCTGTGCCTTGCGTGTATGTTTCGGAGGACAAGGCCGCTCATGTGGACAACGGCCGTCTTGCCGACGTGGCTCCGACCATCCTTGAGATCATGGGGCTTCCCCAGCCTAAGGAGATGACCGGCCGCCCCCTCATAAAGGGTTGACCGTGACAGGCATTCAGGGGCTTTGTCAGGAGACATTGTGACACAGCCCCGTGCCTTTCCGCACAGGAATCCGAAAGCCGCATAAGAAGAACCGGCGCGACACAGGTTATGGACCGGATGATACCGGAATATAACGCTGGCTGTCGTGCCGGTTCTTCTTATGCGGCTTTCGGATTTCTGTGCGGGGTGTTATTCCCCTGATGTCAGATAGTGTTCGAGGGCCTCAGCGGCGGGCATGGTGTAAGGTGTGCCGTCGGGGTGGGCGTAGACAACGCTCTCTCCGAGGGCGGCTTTGCGCCGGAGAGTCTTTTCGGCTGATATCTCGAGAGCGCGCTGGATGTTTTCGATAAAGTCTTTGTGCTCCTGTGCGGTCATTGGTTCATTATTTTTTCAAATGTGGTGTGGTCGAAAGTCTCGTTGTTTGTGGCTATGATCCTGGGTTTGCTGTTGCTGTTGTCGATTATGACCCATGTGTCCACGATGGGCATGTATATGCTGTGCAGGTTCTCGATGCCGTTGCGGTATCTGCGCCGGATCACGTCGGAGGGGATGTGGTGGCCTCCCTCTATGACTCGTTTGGCCACGCGCTGTATGGCCTGTTCGGGCGAGGGCAGATAAAAGAATATCAGCACTGTGCAGTAGCCGAGGGCGCGGGCTTTCTTTATGAGCACAGTGTAGCTCTTTGTGGCGAGTGTTGTCTCTACGGCAAATGTCTCCCGTGCCGCCATGAGGGTGTCGATCCGCTGGAGCATGAGTTTGCCGGCGAGTATCGCCATCTGCTCCGGGCGGAATGGTGACAGCCCCTTGGCGATCTCATCGGCGTTGACGAATTCGCGGCACTTCAGGAGTCCCGGGAGCATGCTGTAGGAGGCGGTGGTCTTTCCGGCACCGTTGCATCCGGCTATTATGTAAAGAGTGGGTTGCATATCCCGCAAATATAGTCAATAAGATTGATATGGCAAAAAAAATGTTCAGGGCGCGGACACGTGTAGAGTCAAGTATAGTCAAGTGGCAAGTGCGAAATTATGTGGAATCAACAAGCGACCTCGAAGAATTGTTTCATGCAAATGTTTTCGTGTAAGAAGAGAGTTAGTGTAGTTTCTACATTATATATAAGGTGTAATCAGTGTGTGCGGTATGGCTCGGAGGTTTTTCGATGGTATTTTCGACCCGGTTTTTGCTGCTTTTGATCCGCATCTCTTGGCGAGAGATGCGACGGTGTCCGAAAACTCTGTGATTCTGTGCATTGTGAACGTTTCGGTGGAAATTTGCTAAACAATCGTGAAATTTAACAGACAACTTGAAATTTAAATTGCCTGTTGGCTAAAAATTAAAAATGTTTAAACTGTTTGTAGTTAAGCAAAATAATGCATACTTTTGTATGCTTGTAATTATATGCATCTCTCGCCAAGAGAATTGGGTTCAGAGAGGTGTGTCATTCAGGCCTGATACCATCAAAAACTAATTGTCAAACACCAAGATACACACTGTATGCACTGTATATGACCCATATATCATATATACCCCATATATCATATATAATGTATATATAACAATAACAATGAAAACCAAGTAGCACTCTCTTCTTACACGAAAACATTTGCATGAAACAATTCTTATTTATCAACTAACCAATTTACATGAAAGACTTAAACACAGGCTGTAGCTCTATGCGGCTACGGCGGATTTCCTTTGCAACGCACTGGAAAGCAATGCTCCTTCTGCTGGTGCTCTGCGTCGGTCTGCCCGCACGGGCCCAGAACATCACAGTCAACGGTGTTGTCGAGGACAGCGCAGGCGAACCCATGATAGGCGCGACCGTGCTTGTCGACGGATCCAAGGACGGCGTGGCCACCGACTTCGACGGCAAGTTCACGCTCAAGTGCGCCCCCAACGCCAAGCTGCATGTGTCCTACATCGGCTACAAGGCCCAGACCATCGAGGTCAACGGCCAGACAGAGATCAAAGTTGTGCTCCTCGAGGACTCCGAGGCTCTTGAGGAGGTTGTCGTGATCGGCTACGGCGGCACGCGTGCCCGCCGCGACCTCACCGGCTCCGTGGGTTCGGTGTCGGGCGTCAAGCTCGCCGCAGTGCCCGTGACCTCGGCCGCGGTTGCCCTTCAGGGCAAGGTGGCCGGCGTTCAGGTGACCACAGTCGACGGACAGCCCGGCGCGGACATCAACATCCGCGTGCGCGGTGCGACATCCGTGACCCAGTCCAATGACCCTCTCTACATTGTCGACGGATTCCAGACCGACAACATAAACGACATCCCGCCGAGCGACATCCAGTCGATTGACATCCTCAAGGATGCCTCCCTGACAGCCATCTACGGTGCCAAGGGCGGCAACGGCGTAGTGATCGTGACCACCAAGAGCGCGGCCGAAGGGAAGACCCAGGTCAACTTCAACGCCCAGGGCTCGATCAGCCACATATCCAAGAAGATGGACCTCATGGACGCCTATGACTTCGTCAACTACCAGTGGGACTACGCTACAGGCCACTCCACCCGTAACTCTCAGACCCGCAAGTTCCGCTACAACTTCGGCAACCCCCAGGACATGGACCTGTACCATCAGGCTCCGAGCCATGACTGGCAGGAAGAGGTGATGGGCAACAACCCCTTCTCCTATTCGACCAACCTTTCTATCGGCGGCGGCAACGAGAAGACCCGCTACAACATCTCCATCACACAGAGCGACGACCGCGGTGTGATCATGGGATCGGGCGTGCGCCGCACCAACATACACACCAAGCTGCAGACCAAGATCCTTCCTAACCTTACACTGCAGTACAATCCCAAGATGTCGTATCGCCGCGACGAAGGTGCCGGCGGTGACAACATCGGCTCGGGCGGCATCATCGACGTGCTCCGCTACCGTCCCACCAACGGTATCCGCGAGTTCGGCGCGTTCTGGGACGAGGATACTGTTGACCCCGACCAGGAAGCGATCTTCCAGTACACCAACCCTGTTGCCGACATCCAGACCAATGTCCGCAAGAAGCATGCCTACACGTTCGTGAACCAGGCATCGCTCGAATGGAAGCCCATCAGCGGCCTCAACCTCCGCACCGAGGGCGTGTACTCCATACAGTTCAAGGACGACAAGCGTTTCTGGGGCCGTCTGACCTCGGAGGGAAAGAAGTACAACTCCAAGCCTGTTGCCCAGATAGAGAAGCAGCAGACCAACTCCTACACATGGACCACCACTGCATCGTATGACTGGTCGATCAACGACAAGCACAACTTCTACGCGCTTGCCGGCTTCGAGCTCTACCACAAGCAGATGGAGAAGACCATGCAGAAGAACCGCTACTTCCCCGACAATATCTCGGCCGACAAGGCTCTCGACAACATGAGCCTCGGCACACCCTACCAGTCGACTTCTGAAAAAGGCACCGCAATCCGCACTACCTCCTACTTCGGACAGCTCAACTACAACTTCGACCACAAGTATCTCTTCTCGGCCACATTCCGCGCCGACGGCAGCTCGATGTTTGCGCCCGGTCACCAGTGGGGCTACTTCCCCTCCGTGTCCGCAGCATGGGTACTCTCTGAAGAGAACTTCCTCAAGGACTACACATGGCTCAACGAACTCAAGTTCCGCGCAGCCATCGGTAAGGCAGGTAACAACAATATCGACGCCGACATGTGGCGTTACCTCTATGCCACCAAGACCGAGGGCGGTCCCGCATTCGGCGAAGTGACTCCCGACGGCGAACTGTGGTACGGCCCCGCCGATTACCTCCCCAACCCCGGACTGAAGTGGGAGACAACCCTTACAAGGAACTTTGCGTTTGACATCGCACTCTTCGACAACCGTCTGCGCATCACTCCCGAGTACTACTGGAACACCACCTCCGACCTTATCTACAAGGCCGACATCCTCTCGACCGTAGGCTATCAGTGGCAGTACCGCAACATCGGCCAGGTGACCAACCGCGGCTTCGAGGTCTCGGTCAACGGCGACATACTCCGCGGCAAGGACTATGTGCTCTCAGCAAGCTTCAATCTCGGAGCCAACAAGATGAAGGTCGACAAGCTCAACGGCGACGCCATGTATCTCTATGACACCCACAAGCGTTCAAAGGACGGCGGCTACAACTATCGTCTCGAAGTGGGCGGCGAGGTAGGCCTCATCTACGGATTCCAGTATGACGGACTCTATTCAGTGGACGAGTTCAACTACAACGTGGCATCCTCCACATTCGAGCCCAAGATCGGTGAGGACGGCAAACAGATACCTGTGAACATGAACAATATCTTCAAGGATTCACAGTCAGGCAAGGCCACTCTTCCCGGCAAGCCCAAGTTCAAGGACCAGAACGGCGACGGCGTGATCGACGACGAGGACCGCGTGGTGATAGGCCGTACTACTCCCAAGCTACAGGGCGGTTTCGGCCTCTCCGGACAGTACAAGAACTTTGACTTTACAGCCAACTTCACTTACTTCCTTGACTTTGACGTGTACAACGCCACATCGATGTATCTCTCTTCATCGATTGACAATGAGAACAAGTTCTACAATGTGCTAAGCAAGTACAATGACCGCTGGCGTTATGCAGAGGGATCGGAGTGCTACTACGGGAACTACTGGATACTCGGCGCATTCGACCACTATCTCGAGATGAACGAAGGGCAGACCAACTGGAACCCGATGGACTGGAACAAGGATGTCACAGCAAGCTGCTTCGTGGAGGACGGATCCTTCCTGCGCTGCACCGACATAACCGTGGGCTACACCATGCCGCAGAACCTCATCAAGAAGGCCGGCATGAGCAAGTGTCGCTTCTACGCCTCTGTAACCAACCCCTTCATCATAACCAACTACTCAGGTTTTGACCCCGAGGTAGACATACAGAGCGGCCTCACCCCGTCGTTCGACATGAACCGCTACCCGCGTTCGCGCAGCTACGTGCTCGGCATAAACCTCTCCTTCTAACCAACCTCATTACAATACCATATTATTCCCAGTAAGAATAACAATGAAACTTCACAATATACTTTTAGCCGGCATTGCGTGCCTCTCGCTCGCATCCTGCTCCGACTATCTGGATGTGGACGCCCCCTCCAAGCTTCCGCCCGAGTACGTCTACACCGACAAGCTGGAGATGAACAGGGCCCTCAACGGCGTGTATGCCGCGCTCCTGAGCGGCAACACCTACGGCTCTGCATTTCTTGACAAGTTCTGCTACAACACGGATGTAGAGTTCAAGATTTATGACAATGAATTTGAACTCCCTTCAGCATACCAGCGATTTGAGTGCAATCCTGACGCGAGTGACGTAAAGAAGGCATGGGATGCCTTGTATCAGGGCGTAGAGCGTGCCAATATGCTCGATTACGGCATACGTCATTCCGACATATATGATGAGAGCGACAAGGAACTCATGCAGATGCTCGGCGAAGTGAAGGTGCTCCGCGCCATCTTCTATCATGACCTCATATGGTACTGGGGCGACGTGCCTTACTCGCTTGAACCGTCATATGTGGTGGAGAATCCGGTGTATGACGTGGAAGAGCGTCACAAGATACTCGATGACCTCATAGCCGATCTCAAGGCCATAGCACCCAAGATGTCGCTTTCGTCGGACAACTCGTTCAGTGACCGCGCAGAGCGAATAAGCAAGGACATGGCCTGGGCAATGATAGCCCGCCTTGCCATGACCGCCGGCGGCTGGTATCTGAAGCCCGAGGGTGACACCTACGGCAAAATGGACCGTGTGGCCAACTGGAAGGACTATTACAAGACCGCGGCCGATTATTGCGACTCGGTTGTGGTGAGGACCAACCACTCGCTTAGCAAGGATTATCATCAGGTGTTCGTGGATGAGTGTAATCTTGAGGCAAGCGCGACCAACGACGATGTGATATTCGAGATACCTTTCGGCAAGGAGTCAACCGGCAGCATAGGCTATATCCATGGCCCGAAGATGGACAATTCCGAAGGATCTACTCCTCATGCCTGGGGCAAGGCATCCAGCTCCGCGCAGTTGAATGCACTTTACCGTCTGTTCTTCAAGGAAGGTGACGTGCGCCGTGACTACGTGAACCAGTGGTTCGGCTACAATCAGGTAGGACAGGCCAAGTTCAATAACGGCAGGACATTCTACAACGGCAAGTGGTCCAAGCTCTGGAACAAGAGTGGCCTCGGATCCACCACCGAAGGGAATACCGGCATCAACTTCCCCTATATGCGCTATGCCGATGTGCTTCTTATGTCGGCCGAAGCAGAGTTAGGCTACACCGGAACTGTCACCGATAAGGCAAAACAGCGTGTCGAGATGGTGCGTGCACGCGCTTACCGCGGCTCAACCCTCAGCTCGACTGTCACAGAGACCTCTCCCGAGGATTTCCTTAAGGCGGTTCTTGATGAGCGTCGTCTCGAGTTTGCCGGAGAGAATATGCGCTGGCGCGATCTCGTGCGCAACAATCTTCTCGGACAGAGCACCTACTGGACATTCCTACGTTATTTCAATGCAGCCGAGGCCAACGGTCAGTATGCCGATTACGTCGGGGCATATGATTTCGGTGATACGGATGCATACTCCAAGAAACTTGTGTTCTCCATCTACTATCAGGACAACATCCCCAACCGCGCTCCTGACGCGTCCTTCCCGAATTTCCCGACAGCCAAATCGTTCCCCAATCAGTCAGGCAACATGAATGTGGTCTATATAGTTAATCCGTATTCCCAGCCGTCAGAGTGGAATAAAGGCAAGCCCCAGGATCTCAAGCCTAACGGCAAGGACAAGGTGGCCCGAGCTGACTTCATGAACTGGTTTAACTCTGATTTGGGGTGTCCGACGGCTCATTTCTGTTACTCTCTTCGCGGCTACATCTATTATGATCCCCGCACATCCACTATTCTCATAAACCGTAATGGAAATTATGAGGCCGCACCTTCTCCCTCGTCATTCCCTACGGTTGATGAACTCCCCCCGGTGCGTTACATACTTCCTATACCCCGCTCGATAATCACTTACTCCCAGGGTAAGTATGTGAATAAGTATGGATATAAGTAAATCTTACATCTAACCAAAATCAGTCAAATCTACAATGAAAAAAATATTTTTATATGCTCTGACAGCGGTTCTTGCCCTCGGCTCGGTGTCCTGTAAGGATGACGAAGTGATGGGTGTGGTCAATCCTGCTGAAGAGTTTGACCGTATGCCCATGACTATGTTCCGTCTTAACGAGAACACGGACAAGGGAGACAACGACCCGTTCGGAATGCGTGTCATCACAGAGGAGAGAAACACAGCCATGCTCGTGTGGTATGGTGTAAAGGGGTGTGCCGGTTATGAGATAAAGTATGGTCTCACATCCGGTCTCACATCCGGTCTTGCGGAGGATTGGGACAATCCTGATAATCTGACCGACCATGTTGTCATTGACGACCCCGAGCAGCTTACGCTCCGGATCCCTGATCTGGAGTATGGAGAGGCATACCGTTTTGCTATCCGAGTCCTCAATCCCGATGGCATTGAGGAGCATCACTCCAAATGGTATGGCTACGGCAATGGCCGTGAATGGGCCGAGCAGGCAGGTCTGACCATGGAGCCCCGCTATGATACTCCTGAGCTTGTATCCATTCAGGATGTTGCGGCCGACTGCTCTTATTTCACAGTCAAGGTCAACATCAATGCAGCCGATGCCATCCATGAGGCTGTAAAAGGTGAGAAGCCCGGTGATCAGAATAAGAAATCAGATGCTCTCTGGGAGACTTACAAAGAGTATTTCGACCGTGTACAGGACGGCAATCAGGATGACCGCACGAAGGCTCTTTTCAAGGTTACAAAGCTCACAGTGAAGCCGGCCAAGGATAATCCTTCCGCTACAATCGACGGTAAATGGTCCGATTACACTATCCAGCAGTCGGATTTCACTGACGGTATCGCCACCTATAAGGTGTCAGGTCTGATGCCTAATGCCAAATATGTGGTAGAAGTGCTTGATGACAATCCTGACAAGGCATATGTGGATCAGCGTTACAACGCTATCCTCAAGCCCGTATACGGCACCCCCGGTGATCCTATTATCATCGAGCATAAGGTTGTTCCCAATGACCGTGTTCCCGGTGCTGTAGAGTTTGAGGCATGTCCTCTTGACACTATCATAGGAAACTTCGGCTCTGACACCAATCTTGCCGAGGGCCAGGTGTTCCAGCTCGAAGGTGGCAAGGCTTATTATTTCTTCCGCAATCCGGATCTCGCCAAGGGCTTCACTCTCGAGACCAAGCCTGAGGATCTGGCGCAAGGCAAGCGTGCCATCGTATATTTGGGCGGTATGGGCAACGGACTTGACGATTTCGGAAATGAGACCGCGACTCTTGGCACATGCAACTTTATGTTCGGACGTCAGAAAGCCGGTGGCGAGCCTGACTGTCTCATAGAGGTAGGAGATATCATATTCAGGAATATCGATTTCGATTGTCCCAAGGCTCTCAACTATGGCCATCAGCAGGAAGGTGAAGGTTCTGCCACTGGCAACTATTTCGCCAATATGTACAGTAACGGCATGAAGGTGCGTATTAAATCGCTCCAGGTGCTCAACTGTTCGTTCCAGCGCATGGTGCGTGGATTTATCCGTGTTCAGGGAACCAAGCAGAAGGTGTTTGATAAGATGCTTATAAAGGGCAATATGTTCTATAATTGCGGCTACTATGACAATAATGGTCGCGGATATGCCTGGATTGCCGGTGACGGTGCGAGCACTATATCAAATATCTATACCGATTTTGAATTCAGCAACAACACTATGTATGATTGTCCTCGTACATGTTTCATCAATGATAATGACAAGGACATTGAGTATACCAATGAGGTGAAGTGGAACATACGTATCAACAACAACACATTCATCAATTATTCAACCCGTAGCAAGGACCGTAACATATTCCAGATACGTTATGTTCCGGGCGATTCTCACATTGAGTTCCGCAACAATCTTCTTGTAGTCACCAAGGCTGACAATGACAAGCGCGCTGTATATCAAGGCGGTTCCGACATCCGTGAGATCAAGGGCTCGGGCCGTATCACATATCGCATTGACAACAATTATATAGCAGGAAGCAAGACTCTTTCGGATGGCAAGTTCTTCGAGAGTTACCGTTTCTCTCTGAACAAGAACTCGTTCGGTGCGTTCCCGCAGTTCAATCTCGGGACGGCGGATGATCTTGAGGTGAAGACCGGTACTCCCGCCCTCAAGGCAACAGAGCTCTTCAATAGCCCGAATCCTCCTTACACAGAGCATAACACATCCAAGGCCAATCATCGTGACCACGAGGCACCTGCTGACATATGGAATGCCCTCAAGTACAAGCAGGATCCCGCTATCCAGGGACATGATATCGTGAAGTTCGGTATCGGTGACCCGCGCTGGAACACTGCAGACCCGAAGCACTTCTACGACAATCTCTAATCGGCCTGTGCGTGCTGTCCGGCTAAGGACAGACAAGCATACATGACACCCGCCTCCCCGCCGAGCCTGCCACGCAGCTCCCGGGGAGGCGATTGTGTTTCAGTGTATAGATTTTTGCTTATTTGCAGAAAACTTGTCGTAAGAAACAAAAAAATATTGTTTCCGATTCAATAATGTATTATATTTGCAAAAAAACATGAAGCTTATAGAACGTCATATACAGGCAATATTGGAACTTTGTAGGAAATACAAGGTCAAGGCTCTATATGTGTTCGGATCGATACTTACTACCCGATTTAATGCGGACAGTGATGTCGATTTTGCGGTAAGTTTTGATAAAAGCCGTTTATCGTTGGATTCATACGCTGAGAATTTTTTTTCTTTTCAGTTTGAACTTGAAGCGATTTTCAAGCGTCGTGTGGATCTGGTATGTTATGATGCGATATCGAATCCAGTGTTTCGCAAGGAGATAGATGAGACAAAGTATCAGCTATATGGATAAAAGACGAGACATAGAGAAACGGCTTAATGACGTGCTGACATCCGTCATGAAGATTGAGATGTTTGTAGAAAGCCGTCCTAAGCGATTTGACGTATTTTGCTCTGATGAGATGTTCCGCTGTGCTGTCTTATTGAATATAGCGATAATAGGCGAGGCAGTCAATCATATATTAAAAATTGAACCGGAGATTTTAGTAGATGACAAAAATTAATTTTTTGTCAGTTATATGATTGATTTTTTAATTAGTTATTACTTGTAAAAGTCC
>ERZ808037.995-NODE-995-length-21363-cov-3.827022_pt1 | contig 21363 bp, 21 predicted proteins | sample MGYA00380190_ERZ808037 | MGnify/ENA primary metagenome ERZ808037 (study PRJEB31490, sample SAMN06133399) | mouse gut metagenome | isolation source: J9 | host: mice | place: China: Chengdu | collected 2015-05 ... | reverse complement strand
GACACATCCGCTTCATTGGCAGTCCTCTGCTTCATCTTCTGCAGCCGTTTGACAAGCGTGGGTTTGATGGGCGCTACGGGGTTCAAGTCCAGCTCACCTCTGGCTATGGCCCACTTAAATGCCGCGTTCAGAACATCCATCACCTTTTCGATAGAAGAGGCAGACAGCCTCCCATCCCTGATCAGGCCGCTGACATGATCGTCAACATCTGCTACCCTTATTGCCTGAATCTGCATCCTACCGATAGGGTATGGTGTGATGTGCCTCTCGATGGTGCATTCCCTCCTGTCAATAGACTTTGGCTTTAATTCCCCATTCTCTGCCTGATACCGCAGATGTGCCTCGCATAGCCCGGTCACCGTAAATCCCGGCCCGATGGTGTTAAGGCCGCATATCCGACTCCATTCGGCTTCTTTCTTCTTCATCTCCTTAATGCACATGGCCCTGCTGCTTGCCGTCACCGTAAGCACTTTCCTGTTCCCATTCGACAGGTAGCCTACACACTTTCTGTGCGTGACCGTCCCATCCGGGTTCTCCTTAAAGGAGCCCTCTCCTTTTGCGTTTCGTCTCTTCTCCATGCTTCATGCTTCCTCCAAAATGCTTTCTGCCAGGCTCTATCGTCCTGGCAGAAACTGCTCTTTCCGCTACAGCGCAAATGATTTATGCGCATAACTGTCCAGCCATGTCCGTAGCTTCCTGTCCTCGACATAATATCTTCTGCCAATCTTGATGGACGGAAAAGCCGCTGCATGCATCAGCGCATACGACTTGTCCAGGCTGATGTTCAGCTCCTTCTGCAGCTCCTTGGTGCTCAAAAGTGCTCCCATTAGCGTCATCCCCCTTTCCGTTTGATGCTGTCTCAAGCTATTGTCCAAATATGGAATGTCATTAGAATATTTTAGAGATTTTTATCTGTTTAGATGTAGATAGTCTTTAGTATGATTTAGTCCACTTTTCTGAGGCATTTGTAGCACTGATTTTATCCTATTGCCTCCTGTGCCGGGATAGGCACTGACTTTTCCCTGTCATTGGTATTGCTTCAGACATTGTTCCAATAGAATAATGTGTGTCTGTTTTTAGTGGGATTACGGATATGCTATGTTTTTTAGGTTCATCTCGTCGTATGACCCAACTGTTATTCTGGCCGCGTGAAAAACCCTAGTATGTATCGCTTTAGCCCCTCGCCATCGGTATCCTTATAGCAGACATCCAAAAGTTCTTCTACCTTCACATGGTACATCCGCCGTCTGGTTCTCATCCTTGTGCAGAGCTTTCTCTCGCTGTCTACAAAAGCTAAACAATACTCTCTCAGTTCCGTGGAGAGTCGCCCCTTAGATACCTCTTCTCCAGCATTTTCATCAGAGTTGATTAATCTCAGCATGGTTTCCATATCAAAGCTCAGATATCCTTCCTTTACACAGAACCCGATTTTTTGTTCCCCGGATGCATCATCTTTTTCTTTCCAGTACCGCTTTTCATTCTTGGCCAAATCATAACCATTACCTAATCTGGATATTACATTAAATAGCCCCTGCAATGCCTCCTTGCTCCTCGCACCGCTTTTCTTTGCCGCAATCATGTTGTGCATTTCCCGCCCAACTCTGTCAATGCTATCCTCTAATAAAGAATCCATCCGCTGTATGCTTCTTTCATCAAACTCAATGTGTTTATAATAGGAAACTATTATTTTCTTCAACACCTTTTGCACAGCTATTGTGCTGGCAATTCTGCCTTCGTATTTTCTCCTGGCATCACATAGGAACATTCTGTAATCTGCGCCTGCCTTCGTCGCCAGTCTGTCATAGTTATCCTCTATGAACCGAATCAAAAAGTATATAAAACACTGCATCTTCTCTCCGCTGAAGTCTTCCACACGCTCATATTGCCCCAAAGGCAGACGTTCGTTCATTTTTACGGAAAACGTTCTGTTTATCGTAGAAATATTCTTGAGCTCTTCTTCACGGTTTACCACTAAATGGAAAAAGCCATTTCTGTGGTCTCCTTCCTCCATAAGCACTGTTGCGGAATCACATGACATCTGAATTAATTCAGACACTGTCTGCTGATTACGTCTTTTCGTCCTTTCAGATTCTGCGATGTTAAAGTCGTCAACCACAACTGTAGCATCTTTCGTGCGCTTTGCAAAACTGATTGCTGCTCTTCTATCAGAGGCAGCGGATATCATCACCCCAGTATCGCCATTTACACATATCCTGCAAAGGGTGGTTTTCCCTATACCGCTTTCACCGTAAAAGTCGGTGGTAAAATTGTGGGTTATTCCAGCATATATCAGGAATTCCACCAAAGGGCCATGAATGCCGGCTAAAATAGCGGCATTCAGGGGAGCAGAGCCAAACTTCAGCAAAACCGCTGCATCTGTAGCAATCTCGTCTTCACTATACCCTAGTGCTGCTTTGGCTCCATTCTTCCAGTAAAACTTCTTGTCATCCCAACCAAAGGGATGTATTATTTCTTCCTCTATCGGGCAGTCCTGCATCCCATTCTGAATAATCCAGCAAAGGATTTCTTTTGCTTTCTGTGTGCATCCAGGTTCAATAATCACAAAGTCCGGGAGGTCGTTAATGAATTTTCCGGATTTTACCTCATCCCATCCATATGTCCTCGTAGCTCTTTTCTCCAAACGTGAGTTTCTAAACGCAACTTCAACAAATAATGTCGTTGTTTCTTGGAGACAATTAACCACACTCCTACACCCTATTACACTTACTGTAGAATTTATTATTTTTTTCTTTTTAGTGGTAGTCAGTTGATAAATTTCATCTTCTATACTTCCATATCCACTTGGGAAAATTGCTTTATTGCTTATGTCCATCACCTCCCCACGCGACAATAAATGGATTTCTTCTGCATACTGTGTGTCTGTCCTGTCCTATGAATACCACCCTGCGCTATCCTCTCCTCCTTGTTATTTTTCAGTCCATTAATCAAATCCATCATTTTAGATTCTTTATCATAAGCAAAGCCATTTCCATGTATTGCATTTTCCAGAATCCTTAAGTATAATAAATTTCATCAGGTCAAAAACTGTAATACATAACAGCGGCCTCTTAACTGTTCTTTTATATTACACCACATACTGCGAAAACAAACTCCGCAAAACTGTAAACTTCCATATTCAGGGGAGGGAAAATGGACGATTTTATTTCATTACTATTAGAACGCAAAAAAAGAGCATCAAAAATATCCAGCAAGCAAGCTTTCGCCATCAAAAAATGCTCTACCCAACGCGAATTGATACAGCACTTATTTGCTGCATTTCCTTGTTCTGAATTTTCACTTGATGACAAAGGCGATTTTCAATTGCAACATTTGCCAAAAGCAATCTGCACTTATTTAGCAGCGCTAAATAAATGCATAAATTTCATTTCAAATAAGCCTAACTGTGCAGAGACATCACCGTATCGTTATGAATCCCAAAAAATGGATATATCGAGGCGTATACGAATTTGTACCTCTCCGTATTTTCCTCTGATTTTTCCTTCCTGCGACAATCAGAATGGTCGTCCCAAATATTCTAATGAAAGTAACGGTTTCTGCCATTCTATTGAAAATAAAGATACCAGTATGTTTCCACTAAATGTTCATTATACTCAGCATGTATTACTATATTATCTGAAAGTGTTAGAACGTACTGCTTATTCGTTAAAAAAAAATATACATTATTGTCCTTATTGCATGGAAGTCAAACTTCCTGTTTCTTTTAAGAAAGCAGATGGAACCATTGATAAGCGCAAAAAAAATGATATTGTTCATGATTTCAATAAATATAAAAAAGATTCAGGGATATATGCATTTGACATAAGCACAGATGAGCTTCCATTTCCGTTTAACCTCCTGTCCCAAGAATGCCAAAAGACTATGTTACAATTAGGAGGGCCTGCTGTTATAGAACTTTTATTACATATGCAAGATATCACATACAACAATGCTGAGATTAAGGAGCATAATAGGATAAATTCCTTTTTCAGGAACATCTATAATGATGTTATTATGCCATCTGAAAGTTACAATGATAACGCTGATAATCTGGAAGAACTTTTCAGCTATCTATCTCTTGAAGTAATATTTAATGGTTCATTTTTAATGTATTTTTGTACTTCTTTTTGCGATAACCGCCATCTTATTTCTAAGCTTAAAAAAATATGTCCTCAACAAAACTATCTGCTTTTTTTAACCAACTTATATGATAAAATGAACCACATAGAAAATCCTTTTATAAAATGCGACTTGCTTGATGTTATCCAATCTTTTATTCAATCTTGTACGTATAATCAAATGGATGCCAATGGGAAAATATACATCACTAATAAGAGGACAAACGCGTGCAAAAGTTTTTATGCATGGGAAAATGAAATCAATAGATACTGTAATGAACTAATCCATCTGGAAAAAGATATGTATAGAACTTATCTTTCCGTAATTTCTGATTCAATAGCCGAACCTGAGACCAAGTCTCTAATAAACGAATACAAAACATTATTTCAAAAAAGCAACTTATGTTCTGCATTCACCCAAAAAAGAAGCAGCTCATATATAGAGCTCTTGCCTAAAATCACTCTTTCCAATTACAAATATTATTCATTTTTGCATAATATCTGGAGATAAGATTTCCCAGCTAAAGCTTGTTTACCAAAGCTTCAGCTAAAGTATGTATCTGCTATAACATGCAGTACATGGCCGTTTTGAATATGTCCTGAAAAGTGAACGGTAGTTTGGTCTAACCGCCTGATGCATTATAAATAAATCTTTTTTCCACCAAATCTGTCCCCAAATACCACCATACCACCTCTAAATGGTGGTATTTTATTTTCCCGCAGTATTTTTTCTCCCATAACCGCCACAACACTGCCTGCCATCCAGTATGCTCCTCTCCCATACTACTTCTCCTATTGTTCTAACAAATAGTTATATGACAGCAGTGACCATAGGAACCATTCCGCTTTAATGCGGAATGGTTCCTATGTAATTACAGCTATAAGTATGAAAGAATTTTTTATAAAAAAGATTCTAAAAAATGTCTTATTCTCTGGATAATATTGGCCAATAGAAATAAATTTCAAAAACAACATTGCGCTAATAGAATGAAAGGAGAGTAATATGATAAACTACTCCGTGCATACAATACAACTATATTGCAGATTATCCTACTCAGAATATATCTCTGCAAAGCAAAACCTTCAACATTTGAACTGCTCTATGCAGCCCAGAAAAATTACTACAAAAAAGGGAATTACCAAAGAATACATTATATATCGAAAGCTTCCCTATTATGGAATCAATTCCATAGAAATCGTCAATATCAAAGATGATAATGCCAAAATCAATCTGAAATATGCCATTTATTTTACCGTAAATTTATACAATGCATATGCCCATATTTCAAGCCCCAATTGTCACATCATCCCCCCTGACGCCATTAAATCTGCATTCCGCAGCATACTGAAAGATATCACTCTGATTATCAAGAAACGACATTTAATACTCTTGAAATTAAAACGTGTTGATTTTTGTTTTGACCTTACTTTTAACAATCAAAAATGCGCGGAGGAATATATAAACCTACTAAAATTAGGCATTCCCTGCGGACATTTGCATGAGCATAAGCATCGCGATAACATTCAGCATAGAATGGTACCCTATAAAGATTCATTATTATTAAAATGTAAATCTTATGAGTTCCAAATCTATCCAAAATACCTGGAGATGCTGAACCGTAAGATGGAAAACCCGGAAGAAGCTTCTGGAATTGTCCGGGTAGAATTACGTGCAAAAGGGAAAAAACTGTCCAGGCTGGCAGAGAAATATTATATCCTCTCCCCTGAATCTAGTATAGAAGAATTTCTCATAAACTGTCCTATTATTACCCGTAAGGAGATACCTCAAATACTAACGAGGATGGTAGGACAGCACGACTTTTATCCCTACGATACAATACGCAAGAAGATAATGGCATCTAAATACAAAGATTCCGTCAAATATAGGATGCTGGAAATCTCCCTATATCTCGCCAGACATTCAACCCAAAATCTGTTAGAGGACTTTGGCCTTTCACGGAATAAGTGGAATTCTCTGCTAAAAAAGTATAATGACCTTGGCTGCAGTCCAATTCCCGTCCCCGTCAGGTACAGTATGCCTGTCTATCCTGGCATCTGTTCCTTGGAGCAGTATTTTTAGGTTTATCTATTCCCTGGATTTATACAAAATATAGGAATTTTATTTTTACAGATAAAGGACAGGAGAAAAATCTGTCCTTTATCTGTATTGCCAAAGTCATCGTTAACTTACTTTGACGCTGCCTCAGATATTGCCCTCCATATCCGCCGCCACTTCATCCAGCAGCATCAGCACCCTGTCCAATGCCACTTCCAGAACCACGCATATGGCATTCGGCATCTGGCTGGTAGGAGAGTTCCCCAGAAAAATCAGGCTGTCCCGGATTCCGTCAGCGATTTCCCTGGCCGTCTGAATCTTGTCAAGGTTCCTCAACTCCATATCGGATTGCCCCCTTTCCTATGTATGTTCTGCCACGGCTGTCACATGCGGAGAATCTATATCCTTATAATATTTCATTCTGTCTATCTCCACATGCTACAGTCCGTTGGCAGACAACTCATATGCTACACGGAACCATTTCTTTTCCGCACAGCTTTTTGATTGCCCCTACTCTATATCTGTCTATCTCCATTACATGCAGGCTTATCAAAACCGTCCATAAACCCTGCATTCCCATCCCTGCAGTGGCAGACAATCTTCCAGCGGCAACAATTAGGAAGAGTATTCCGCTAAATTTTTTTAGCAATTTTCTTATGGTTGAGTCTTCTGCTACAGATTTGTAGCAAAAGATTATGCCCTTGCTAAATATTTGCAACAGAATTTTCCAGCACCATATGCCAGCATGCCGTAATTCGATATATACTTATGTATCATGCCCCCTATATCCGAATCCCCTACATGAACTTCTCCAGCACGCCATTCAGCCCCTCCGGAAATCTGTCGCTGTACTCCGGCAAAACCTCACCTGATGCCTTTCCTGTCTTCTGTATACCGTCCGGGAGGCTCTGCACTATCCTTTCAAACATCCCAGCAAGGACAGCGCTCTGGGAAGCCAGCTCCTCGTGCACAATCTCGCGCATCTGTTCCACACATGTGTCAGCCTCTGCATCTGCCCACATCCTCCTGGGATTCTCAAAATGCTGCAAAAGGACACCTTTTACATAAGCAGGCATGGAGATTCCGATTCTGTTCTTCTCCGTCTCCAGCCGGTTATACAGTTCCATATCCGGCACGCTCTCCGGCTTGAAGCGGAGGGTTATGACCCTGTCATCTGCCATTTCATGCCGCCCCCTGGTTCCTCAGTATCTGTAGGGCAAGGTATTCATACCCTTTCGCATTGGCATGAATGTCGCAGTCATATGCAATGTTAGGTTTGTGTTCGGAGAAATTCCTTACAGCCACCGCGCCGCCTCCCACATAGATGACCCTGCTCAGATCAAGGTCGTACCCACGCTCCCTTAGCTCCAGCATATGCACCTGTTCCCTGATGTCTTCTTTGATGAGGCCTGCATATGCCTTCGGCAAAAGGTTCTCCCGCCTTAGTATGACTTTCAGTATCTCTTCCTCCGGGATGTCTTTCCCGTGCTGCACCTGGAAGTCCCTCTGTATCTGCCGCAGCCATTTCACCATGGCCTTTTCAATCGTCACGGATTTCCTCTCAATCGGGACTCCATCCTCCAGATGGACAACATCCGTCGTCTTGCTCCCGATGTCAACAATCAGGTAGCTGCCCTCCATGTTCCCCAGGCGCGGCGCTACTGCGGAATAGCACTGGGGGAATACGAAGACCCTGCCAATGTCCACATCATACCGTATCCCTTCATATTCATACTTCAATCCTGGTTTCTGGCCGTAGTACTCCAGGAGCCGCCCTTTCTCCCTCCCATAATCTGAGAACGGCAGCCCCACCGCCAGGATGACCTCCGCTTTCTGGATTCCCTCCATTGAGAGTTCCTTTGCAATTGCCACCATCGTCAGCAGCCTTGCATCCTCATCCGAGACCTTGTCCTCCGTGATGGCAGCCCTTCCCTCGCCTACCTTATAGAACTTCCTTCCATATTTCAATGAATGCTCCCTGACAGACGGCTCCACTTTCCCCATTTCCTGGATTCCATTGTCGAACAGCGTTCGTGCCGTCTTGCCGAACTGGTAGCCATTGTCGAAGCCAATGAGACACTTCCCATTGTCCAATCTGACCATAACCTACACCCTCCTTTGCGCCTGTGGCCATGCCATCCGGCATGATTCCATCTTTCCCCTACCTCAGTGCCATACATTATCTAAGCTGCCCTGGCCGGTTATTTCATTCCTTTCCAATAAATCAAGTTCCCCTTAGCCTAAAATCCTATATCCGACCAGGCTGCTGCCATATGCCATATCCAGGACATCCGGTATGCAGTCCGCCAGGCATCCGTACTTCTCCCTCAGCATCTCATCTAGCAGAACCATGCCGCCATCTACATTCGGCATATCGACATCCAGCATATACTGGTCGTAATAGATATAATCTACATGGCCTGCGTCTGTATCTTCTTCAAGGAGATTGTCCCCAGTTCCTTCAGCAATCCGGATGATCTGGTGCGCCTCCGGGATGTATAGGAACAAATCATCGTACCCTTCCGGCCTCTTTTCGGAGCATGCTCCAGTCCAGGCTCTGTCTGTAGGGCTGTAGTCCATAGTACTTTCGTTGGCATTTGGATATCTTTCCCTGGATTTCCGGACTGCATCGTCACGCTCTGATGTTAGATCTGTTGGTCTGTCAGTCTGTTCCACGCCATCTGCCTCCAGGCCGCTTTTAAGGCTATCCTCACACAAGCGGGTCTCCCCGAAATATCTCCCCTCCATTGAACGCCCCTCCTTTCAATCACCTTTCTGCTTTGTCATCCGCTCTTCCTTTGGTCGAGGATATGCTGTGCCGCTGAATTCGCTCTCAAAAAGCTGCAGAATCATCCTGTCTCCGTATCCCACACGGCATTCTTCAAGTTCCTCCACGGTATAGTAGTCCAGGAGGGCCCCATATTCCTCACGGATGTCCTCTGGCAGCTCTTCCAGAATCTTCTCTCCACTGTGCCAGCTGCCGTATCTGCCCCAGCCCCTGTTGCAGAAATGGTACCTTTCGACATATTCATACCGGGGGAAACCAGAATCTATGGATTCCGCCACAATTTCAATGACCTTTCTGACCGTATCCTCCAGCTGCTTCCGGTCGATATGCTCATGTAGCATATGGGCATTATGATACCCTGCCGAGAGGTTCACCGCCGCGATGCCCAGCTCCGGCGCGATATACGAGATATCGCTGAACGAGCCATAAGATGTCCTGAAGCCCTTCCCCGTTATGTAGTCCTCAAAGTCCTTGTTGTCACAGCCGTAATAGACCGCATCATCCTTGCCTTTCCGGTCAATCTCGATGATCAGCTTCAGCTGGCCGAGCCCTTTCGGCAGGGTTCCATTCCGATGCCTCGCACAGAATGCACTTGCGCCTACGCCGCCGACCTCTTCATCGCAGGTGAACAGCAGCCACGGCTTTGCCTCTGACTGCTCATATACGGCATTCAATGCGTAGACCCCACACCTGTCATCTCCTCCTATTCCCTGCGGGGACATAAGTACCTCCCCATTGTCCGTCCTGCAGATTTGCTTCACCGGCTGGGGATGCACTGTGTCGAGGTGCGCCACCAGGAGCACTGGTGCCTCTCCCCTGACGAGGATGTAGCTGTCCCTGCAGACATCTATGCGCCCTTTATAGGCTGACCGCAGTCTTGCGAAGAGCTCTTTCTGTGTCGGCCTTAAGAAATATTCCAATGGCTTCATGCCGTCTCCTCCATTCCTTCTTCGACATCCTCCCCACAAGACGGACAGGCGCCATCTCCACAGGCTTCTACCAGCTGGCCACAGTTCGGACAGGTTATATAGCCGCGTGCACAGTCATTACAGACATGTCCGCTCCTACTGGCTGCCCGAATCAGGATCTGCGTATTCTCGGGGTGGTAGTATCCGTCACACTCGCTGCAGCGGACGTAACCGCCTCTACAGCTCCCGCACACCTGTACCGAATAGCCGTTTCGGGCATATGCGCCGTATGTATCCCCTCTTTTGACCCACTCCCCACAGTCCCTGCACTTCACATAATGTTCGGAGAGGCACCTGCTGCAGATGTCCTTGCCGTCAACATGCCTCATGTCCCCATTGTCGTGGTACCTGCCGCAGACCTCGCAATACCGATAGTTGCTGTCAAGGCAGTCATCGCAGACATGGATTTCGTTCCCTCTGGTGTCGTAGGCGGTCTCCAGCCCATCACAATGCCTGCCGCAGTCATCGCAGATAGGTCGGCCCTTCTCGCAGCCATCGCAGTACAGCCCCTCGCTGATTTCATCCCCGCAACGGATACAGAGCCCATATGTGCCGACCTCCAGGATTCCGCACCTCTTCTCATCGAAATCCGACCTGAAGCTGATGTGGCCATCGAAGTCGGCATATGTCCAGTCGGCATACCCACCGAATCCATAGCCTGTATCAACCCAGCCTGACTTTTCGCCAGTGGCCAGCACTGTCTTCCACAGGTTCGGCATGTCCTCCAGCATGGAGATCTCCCGCTGGATCAAATCCCGGTATAGCCTGGAGTCAGCCTGTGCTCCACGCGTTCCGCCAGAAGTGTTGTACATTCTGCTCTGCATCAGCAGCCCGCTCCCTGGCCGGTATGCAAAGACCTGCCTGGTCGTCTTCCTGTTGTTGAATGCCTCCGGATTCCCGTCATCCGCCACTGTGAACGCTATGAAGCTGACCCCGTCCCTGGCGTAGCCGGAGCAGCCGTTATTGAACTTGTACTCCGTAGAGTTGAAAGAGTGGCAGCTCGTCAGGGTCGCGCCACGGCTGTCCCCCTTTGGGTTGCTCATCGTCAGGAAATGCGCCGGATTTATCGAGACGTACAGCCTGAATCCAATCCTCTTTGCCGTCAGCTCGTCCGCGAACTGGGCGAAGCGCCTCTGGAACATGCTGCCAGCCGTCCCATCGGCAACGCCAAGGGCATCGCAGAGTGCCTTGAACACGCGGCCCGGCTTCTTCGTGGGCGTGTACGCCTTCGGCGCCAACGAGTTGATCGCATCGATGCTCATCTTACAGTCTGCCTCGTCCTGATGCGGGCAGCAGAAGAAGTCCAGCGCCTGTAGGATGGTGTAGTACCTATCGTCATGAGGCTTAAGGACATCCTGTAGGATTTCGAGCCCCAGCTCTAATATCCTGTCGTAGTCCGGGTCGTGTGTCCGTGTCCCGTTGATGACGAGGGCGCCAATCTTCTCATCCCACACAGGCGACCTGCTGAACAGCCCGCGCAGCCCCTGCTTCGCATAGGAGCTGTCCCTGGCGAGCCTGCGGATGAACCCCTCTGACACATCATCGAGGACTTCCGTCTGGCTTGTGTAGGCTCCATAATCCTTGAGCGCCTGCCTGATGTCCTGTTCCGCCTGTCCTATTATTTCCTGCATCTCCATTTATAGAATCCTCCTTATCACTGTTGGGCATCTGGAATTTCAGGGAGTCCCCGAACCCGATGCCCATAATAGATTTTTGTACGTCTTTGCCACGATGCGCTTTGGGCAGCGCATATCTGGATGGCCCAGGTTTCCCCCGCCTTTCAGTCCCATCGCCCTTGCCTGGAGCCTTTCCCATGCATCGCCCCATCGCCAATCCCCACTTCTATGGCGGAGACCTCATATGCCACCCTGGTCTCCGATTCCGTCTCCGAGAGCGCCTTAGCATATTCCCTGCTCTGGATTCTGCCTGAGACCCACAGTGCGGCACCTACGCCCAGCCTTGCCACGTCCCATGCATTGCTGCCCCATACGATGCATGGGATGTAGTCCGATTCTCCATGGGCACGGTTCACTGCGAGGAGGACGTCTGCAATCTCCCTCCCTTTCGGCGTCTTCCTATATTTAGGCGCCTTGCAGATGTGCCCGTCCAAGAAGACCTGGTTGTTGCTTGTGCAGTCTATAGGGCATCCCTCTTCCAGGAATCCAATCTCCCTGACGAACACCGCCAGCATCAGTCTCGACCGCCCCTCTTCTCTCCTGTTATGGGAGCGGAACTGTCCTCCTACTGAAACCATGCGCCCGGAAAAATTCCCTGGCTCTATCAGTTTCCCTGGCACTATGAGCGGAATCCTGTCCGTCACCCCGCTGGCCCGTCTGGTCAGGATATGTGCTGCATAGAGCCTTTCCCCCCGCTCCTCATAGATTTGACAGGGTTCCGAGACGATACGCCCTGCCATGCTTACCATGTTGCTCTCCGTTTTCCTTCCATCCATCATTTCCGGCTCCTTATCCTTTGAATGGCGATGCCATGGCCCCACTTCCCAGATGTCCACAGGGCCATGCTGTGCTCATGCCATCACTATCTCTTTCTTCTGCATGTCATAATAATAGAGGCTGTCCGTGAGCACCTCTTCCGCCGCCACCTCTGTCCTGTTGACCTCCGATACCATCCTCTTCAGCCTGTCAGGCTCAAGTCCCCCATCATCCGGCAGCAGAATCGTCTCATGGACAGAGCTGGGGAGGATATAGAGGCTATGCCCCGCTTTTTCTGCAAGCCCCTCCAGCACCCCCGGATAGAGCATGCAGCACGCGCCATATATCTTCCTGTCATTGCTCAATATCTTCATGGGGACTGCCGCCCAGCTGTCTGCAGATAGGACATCCCTGTCATCATCCGCCCTCTCCAGAACCTCCTCCAATGTCCTGCACTCCCATGGGAAGAGCCTTGCCGTGTTGCGTTCCGCCAGGGCAAATATCTCTGCCGTGTCGGTCCCCCAGAGCTCCATATGGGAATTATGTATCGAGATGCTCCCGTCCCCCAGCGCATCCCCCTGATAGGCATAGTAGAAGCTGATGGCCATATCCAGGAACTCCACATATGGCATGTCCCCCAGCAGCACGCCGTTCTTTTCTCTGCCCACCAGCCGATAGCATATCCTGTCCCTCACCTTTTCAAATGATTGGAAGAAACTTATGTCTACCCGATTATGCTGGAGCGCTTCCTCCCTGCAGATTCCCAGGAGCTTCCTTACGATGGCTTCAAACGGCGTCCCTGATTCATATGCATTCAGGAACGTGTCCAGGTATATCGTCGGTGCCACGTTCTGCCCTTCCTTCGTGATGAGCATGCCGTGCAGGATGACTCCATTGTTCTTCCTGACATCCTTGGCTTCGATATGGAACCCTCTGCCGAGCCCCTCCCCTACTGCCTTGCATACCTTCCTTGCAAAAACATCCATCTCCATTTCCTGTCTCTCCTTTCCACTACAAAAGGGGCCTATGTATGTTCCTACATAAGCCCCTGCCAGTATCTGTACCTCTCTGCTTTTCTTTTCTGCTCTCTCCGGTCTATGCTGCAGTCATGCAGCTTTCTTTGGTTTCGTCTGTTTCAGGGCTGCGATTGCCCTGTCATAGATTTCAGGCGTCATCTGGCTGAGGCTGCCAATCTTATAGCGTCTCAGCACCTCGTCAAGGGAGACCCCTGTCCTGCTCAGCTCTGCCATCAGCACGACCTCTTTCCGGTTCCCGAGACCGTCCTGTACGGATTTTCCGGCATCCCTTTCCATCTCCGCTTTCCCTTTCGATATGGGCTTCTGGCCGGATGCCCCCTTTTCTCCGCTGTCCTCAGGATTCTTCGCTTCTTTCAGGGGAATCCTATCGCTGCCGTGCTGCCGCAGGGAGTATACAACCTCTCCTTTGGAGTCCACAATCTCAAGGTCGGTTATCTCCCTGTCCCTGCCATAGGCTATCGACTTCACTGAAAAATGTTCGTTGGAGACATACCTGTCCCCTTTCCGATAGACTTTCGCTTTTGCTGTAGATATCCAGATGAACGGCGCTGTATAGAGCTCCCTGCCGATTCCCCAGTTGAAGCAGGCCCGCTTGAAAGAGTCCGATGCCTGTCCTTTCTCCTTTTCCGAATAGGACATCGTCCCCACGTCCTGTTTTCCTACCCACTGACCCTTGTCCTCGTCCCACACCTCCACCGTACAGTACAGGTTCCCATCTATCGCCTGATGGGAGCGCCTCCACCCAAGCGGCGTGTATGTCTCGTCCAGTATCTTCTGGTCCACCCTCGCGTCCTTGAACAGCAAAAGGCTCAGCCCTTTCTCGTTTATGGTCGCGATACGGCATTCAATCTCCGCTGCGGTCAGCAGCCTCACGCTCTTCGTTGCAGGCATGTGCCCCTCCTTCCTTTCCCTGCGGGCCAGAGCCCAGAACCATCCTCTCCACATGCCATTTCAGCCCTCCGTAATGGCTGTCGTCCACCTTTATCCAGCTTTCGTACAGCCAGTCCAGGAGGCCCACATTTCCATACAGCATCTCCAGCATGTAGGCCGGCATCCTTTCCGCAAGCCCGCTCATGATTTCGTACAGGTTACGGTACACATCTATCCTGTAGCAGCTCTCGAATATCTCCGCCCTGTCCTGTGTCAGCATGGATTCCTTGAACTGCAGGTATTCCCTGTACAGCTTTATCCGGAACGTCTCCCTTATCCCTTCCATGCATCACCTCCTATGCTACGGAGAGCCTGCGGTACTGGCTCTCTGTCAGGTACTTGTCATAAATCTGGCGGTTCTCTTTCTCCAGCCTCTTGCTGTCGAAAGAGGTCTTGGTAATCTGCTTCCAGGTGACTGTCCTCCCTTGGACAGTCCCGGCCTCATTCTCCCCCAGGTAGCTCCTCAGCTGGTTGGCAAGGGCATCCTTCCTCTCTTTTGCCGCTTTCATCTGTTCAGAGGCGTCCTCGTACCTGCGGATGACCTCCAGGGCTGAATCTGGAAGCTCCACGGTCATGCCGTTGCATCGGCCGTACCTGCTGCTCAGGAAAGCCGTGGTCGCCTCTGAGCCGTCCGGAACAGGTTCCGCCCCACCTATCACGTTCTTTTCCCAGAACTCTCTCTCCATGGCGGTAATCATCCCTATCAGTTCCTCGTCCCTCCGCACAGTATGCATGTAGAAACGGTTCCCGCCTACCAGGGCAGCGACATAAGCCTTCCTTGCCCCGGTCACTGCCATATAGTGCTGCACCTGCAGTATGTACTCCACCGGGACGCCGTTTTCCCATACCTCCTGCTTGTAGGCGGATGCTGTCTTGGCTTCAAAGATGCACATCTCCCCCTCTTCATAGATTACGCCGTCCAAATCGCAGAGCATGAATGGATGCTCCTCGCTCTGTAGGATGACATTCTTTGCCCTTATCTTCTTTCCGGTCCTCGCCATGAACTCCTTTTTGACCAGCGGCTCAAGGATGGTTCCGAAATGGGCGTATTCGCTGTCCGTCTCCTCCAGCTGCGCCTGTCCGGTCTTCTCCAGCCACAGCTGGTAGATTGACCTGAACCTGTTGATTCCGGCTATGATGGACACGTCAGAGCCGCCTATGCCTTTTCTGCGCAGCTCCAGCCATGTCCTGCGGTCCATGTTCTTTGTCTTTGCTAACGTCTTCAATCTTTTTGTCTCCTTTCCATGGGGTTTTAATGGTTTTTGCTTATAGATTCTATCCATTTTGTGTGCCATGTTGGGTATTTGCGGCTCCACGGAGGGGTCGCTCTGACAGCCCTCTCCTACGTCTTACAGGGGCATGGGAGATGGCCCGCTGCACGCAAAAAGGAGCATAACAGGAACCATCTTCCTATCATGCTCCTTTATATTGCGTTTTCTTTCTCCATGCCAGCCCTCGTCTGCCTCGCGATGCCGCATCCCCTATGCGGCCTGTAGGATGAGCTTATGTGCCCTGTCCAGGAGCGGGCTCCCGTCCACCGTCCTGGCGAACAGGTTCTCACGGTAGGCGCCCGTCTCCCTCAGGGGCTTCGCGTGGTTGGCGAAGTCGGATACCGCATTGTACAGGCGGTATCCGTTTTCCGGCAGGCCTCTCAGGTCCGGAGCCTCCAGGTAGCGCTGCAGGATGTCCCTCCTCTGGCCCTCCACGTTCTTCTCCTGCAAGGGCGTCGCTTTCTCCGGGATGGGCAGGAGCTTCTGAATCTCCTTCTCCGCCTGCTTCCTTGGGATGCGTATCCCATGCAGCCGCTCCACCTCTTTCCCCAGGCAGTCCATGTACTCCACCGCCCTGAACAGGGTCTCCTTTGCGTCCTCCATCCTGTCGCCGATGTCTCCCGTGTGCCTGGTGCTCCAGCTCCTCTGTGCTGTCTGCAGGGCCATGCAGAGCGTGTTGTTGCAGACCACCCTGATGGGGGTCAGCGCCACCTTGATGGAGCCGGAGCCGTCATGGCTGTTGGAGAACACAAGGTAGGGGCTCACCCTGTCGCCTTTCATGATGTACTCATTGGGGAGCTTCGCCAGCAGCCAGACGCGCCTCCCTCCCATAAGGCTCCCTGCTGTCTCGTACCTCACCCCTGCGCCCAGCAGCCTGTCCGTGAACGCAAAAGCCTCCCTGTTCTGCACCACTGCATATCTGTCCGACACGACACCCAGGATTTTGCCATCGCTGGAGCGGACGTTCGCATAGTAGCCCTGTACCGGGGTTCCTTCCTCTGTCCTCAGTTCCTTCTGCTGCACCTCCCAGTCCAGCCCTGCCATGACGAGGGCATCTTTTGAGGACGGCGCATCCTGGACACGGACTCCCAGGCCGTGCCATGGCACCTGTCTGACATAGAACATGGATTCCACATTTGCCGGCATTATTTCCTCCCCCTTTCCACTTTCCCTGCAATCCAGATGATTACTACTACGGATGCTTTTCCTACTGCTTTTAGAACTTTCAGAAATTTGCCCATATTAGAGCCCTCCTTCTTTTTGTCCGTTCAGGCCACTGGTAGGGTGATTGTAGGCCTGAACAATTTTTTCGTTACAGGAGGATAATATGTAAGTACATTTGGGGGATTTGCGGTCTGTTGGGACAAAAATCAATACAACATCTTAATGAATCTGTAACAATTTCAAATTACCTATGCTATGCATTTCTGGAATCTCTTGATTTCTCTGGTTTTTCTTAAAATAAGCAAACCTAACAAAAATGTCACAAGTCGATTCCATCTTTTTTGAGCTTCTGCACCAAAAGATATGCCGTCTCTGTCTCTTTCATTTTCTGTTTTAATTGACTGCTCTTCCACAGAAAACGAATTGTAAATACCGCCATCACGCATAAAACTGCTATAGAAATAATAATATTATAAAATAATAGGCTGACCGCCAACACAGTACCTATAACTATTCCCACCCGGCATAAGGGAATCTTTGCTTTTATGTTTTCACAATCAGCGTATATCCAATACTTTTCTATGGTGTCCTTACATTCTCTTGTTATCTTTTTTGAAGCATAATCCTTGATTTCCTTTTCAACCGTTTTCTGGAATGCTGGTCGATAAGAATCAATTTTCTTTTGTAACGTCAGATACTGTTCTGGTTTTGACAGGCTGTCAATGAACTCAAAAATTTCCTTTCTTTTTTTTACATAATCATAATATTCATCTGCATTTTCAATTGGTTCATCTACCATAATATGAACCACCATATTTATCCATTTTAAAATAGCATCTGGATTATAGCATTCAAAACTCATTGACTTAATGACTTTGTATGCATCTATATAATCTTTTAATTCTCTGCAGCCGGATATTAAATCATTTGCCTTTCTCTCTTCCTCATGATATTGCTCTTGCTGCTCTTCTTTGATATCAGGATGTCTGATTTCTAGCTTTTGCAGAACTTCTTCTATATCCTCAACAGCTTTCACAGGCGGTTTCCTAAGCATCAAATCCACAATACATTGGTACTTGTTCTCTGCCATTATATGTTTAAGTTCATCGTCCAACCATCCATCGTCACTGTTACACAACAATGCAATTGCATTGCTTTCTCCAAGGAACGCCGCCTCCTCAATCAGTTCAGCGCCTGCCTCCTTATCTGAGGTAATTCCCACCTGACCTTTCATTTTCCATAACCCCAAAAGATACATTGCTCTGGGATATCTGTTTTCAGCTGCCTTCATAATATATCGAATTGCTTTGACCTGATCTTTTGTAGGAGCATATTCATTTCCTTTAATAATCCATTCAGCCACTATCGTCATGGCTGCTTCCTCCCCACCCACGGCTGCTTCCACTATATCCTTTGCTCCACTTTCACATGATGCTGTATCCCGGATTATACCTGCAATTCCCTCCATCCCTCTATAATACCAATTATATCCTCGAACTGTTTTCGCAAATAAATTCCCTTCATTATAATATTTTCTAAACATATCGTTAAATTCTATCGAATCGAACTCACTGTTTTTACCAGCCAAATTTCTTTTCCGATATTCCATATAGTAGCCTTTAGCTATATTATTCCCTTCCGCTGCCATCTGGAACACCTGGTAATAATCATCTCTTTGACAATAATTTTGAACTATCTCCTTTTCTTCGCCTAGACTATTCTCAGTATTTATGCATGCTCCATTTATATCTGTCTTTTCCCCACAATATGGGCAAAAGTTCATGTTCTCCAAAAGATACTTACCGCACTTTTGACATTTCATCTCGGCACTCCTCTCATCACTGAATTTATGCACTACCCCAAAGTCTATCCTAATCATTCCAACTATTCCAATTTCATAGCTCGTCAATTATAAACCTTCATCTTCTCCATATCTTTCACCCTTTTCAATGCCCATTCGTTTCTGCTCCCCATTTTAACCGCATTATATGCATAAATATCTGCTATCTTGCTATTTTTTTCATATCCATTGCTGCCCTCTTCATACCACGCCCCTACCATAGGCCATGCAAAACTGCAATGTTTTGCTGCCGCTTTGCTAATATAATAACGACGTCTTTTTTCTGATAGATATCCAATTACTGTATAGTCTATAGACCACCTAGTGCGTGTACAATCATTTCTGTATGCAAAATACACCCCTGCCCTAACTCGCCCCGCTGCTGCTGCATCCATAATATATGCAGCATACTCCTCTGCCCCTTTAATATCCTTTTCAAGAATCAGACATCTCTGATACCAGCTTTCAATCAAAGCATCATAAATATCAGGATAAAGATACCCTTTATAATTATCCAAAAATTGCCTCGGCTTTTCTCCTCTCTTCCATGCTGCCCAGCACTCTGCCTGCAGATACGAAAATACAGCATCATTTATGTATTCATTGTTTCTATTCAACAATTCCTCTAATGCTTTTCCCTTTTCAACCCTCTCTTCAAAAGCTTTCTGAACAATTTCATCGTAATAACCTGTATTGTTCTGCTCTGCCCTGTCTATCGTCAATATTTTATCTGTCTCTTTCCGAATTTTCCGTTCAGTCTCAATCTTCTTTATGCAGACAGTATCTGTAAAAGGGTAAAAATATCTATATGCAGGATTATTCTTTTCCATTTCCATGACTTCATTTTGTATTTCTTTCACTTTATCAATCTTGGTATCCAGATTTATTTCATCCGGCATATACTGCTTTTCCTCTAAATAACAAGCGTCTATTTCTATAAATTTCTCCAAAACTTCAATTTCAACTCCGCAATACTCCGCAAGCTTTAGCAACTGCATTCCATATGCTCTGTTGAAACGGTAAACATAGGCATAGGCTGAAGTTAAAAACGGATTCTCCTCCAGTCTGGAAAATGCCTTTTCTTCATCCATAAATTCCTCTTTTTCATACACGACACCCGAAGACCGTAATCGGTTCTGCTCTTCAAATCCCATGATTTCCCTATACAGAAAGTCTCTCATTTGAGAAAAAACTTCTTCTGAATTTTTCAAAACTGCAATTATATATTTTGAATGAATCTTCTTTGTCTCCTCCACTGTCAGGACTGCTGCAGTCGACAGCTTCTGCAACCCGGAAAGAGCTGTGCTTCCAGCATCCAGCAACATATCTGTAGCTGTATTCATGACTTTGGCAGTCAAGGCAGCCCGTATTCCCCCTGAAATTCCCTTTCCAAATCCAACCCATGCGCTTTTTCTTTCTAATTTGGGCGCTTTCGCATATCTTACTTCCCTTGTTTTTTCCTTGTACTCAGCTTCAGCATCTTTGATTGGTTTGCAAATAAATTCGACTTTTCCTACTATAAAGCCATATTTGCTCTCAGCGATTTCATCATAATAAACTTGGAGCTTCCCATTTTTATGCAAAAAAGCTAGCATTGCATAAGTGGCATCCATCATATAGGATTGTATCTCTGATGCCCCTTTACTTAAAATTTTCCCCAAATCATTTTTATTCATATACTCAGATATCTTCTGGCATATGTTTTCTTTCAATGTACATACGAATCTGTTGATTGCGCAATTTATGGATGCTTTCTCCGAAATCGATATCTGTCTGTCCCCTATCTGAAAAGCCATACTTTCACGGTTGTTACAGTCGGGGCAAAAATCTGCTAAATCCGCAAGCGTATTAATAAACATATTCTGTTCAAACCGCTCCAGTTTGTTCCCACAAAAAGGACATTTTCCCATTTCATTATAAACTTTATTTCCACAATGATAGCAATACATAAAAGATTCTCCTTTTTTGATTTCTTATTTTCTATATGAGCATAAGGCATTACAATATATCTAATCATACTTTAGAATAAAGCCGCCTATATAAGGCAGCTTTATTCCAAATTCTCAAAAGGTGGTCACCTATGAATTCAAATGTTTCTTTTCATTCTTTTTAAGAACAACATAATCAAAACAATAATAGATACCCATTGCGCTGTAGACAAGCCATACCAAATCCCTCTAATGTCATCACCTCTGAAAAATTCTATAAAAAAGCGAAAAATTGCATAAAGGAAAAGATATGTTTTCAAAATGTCCCCTTTCCACATCCGTTCCAATAAAACTAAAAAAAGGAACATCCCAAACTCAAATGCTGCTTCCAATAATTGAGTCGGAACTCTTTCCAGCACTATACTTCCAGCAATAATATAGGGCGTATGCAATTGTTTCCCATAACAACAACCTGCCATGAAACATCCGACTCTGCCAAAGGAATGAAAAAGAGGAATGCCAGGTGCAATCATTGTATATATGCTATCCAAAGAATAAGTGTTTGTTTTCTTTACATAGAAAAAAATACCCAACAAAACTCCGAACAGCCCGCCATAGTATACAAAGCCGCTATTGGGAAGTAGCTGAACCAGATTTCTTATGGAAAAATCCTTTAACAACTGTGGTATTTGGGTCAGCGCATACATCAGCTTGCTTCCCAGGTATGCCATAAGGACACAGAGAAAAAGCATCTTGATATAATATCTAAGGAAAGCATCTGATTTAGGGCAACAGAAAAGAATAACTTGTACAAAAGATAAAATGCCCTAAATC
>ERZ808037.992-NODE-992-length-21391-cov-3.982641_pt1 | contig 21391 bp, 17 predicted proteins | sample MGYA00380190_ERZ808037 | MGnify/ENA primary metagenome ERZ808037 (study PRJEB31490, sample SAMN06133399) | mouse gut metagenome | isolation source: J9 | host: mice | place: China: Chengdu | collected 2015-05 ... | reverse complement strand
AGGGCTACGACACGCCCATCGGCGAGAACGGCGCGCGCCTGTCGGGCGGCGAGCGCCAGCGCATCTCGATCGCACGTGCGCTGCTCAAGGACGCGCCGATCGTGCTGCTCGACGAGGCGACGGCCTCGCTCGACGTCGAGAACGAGACGAAGGTGCAGGAGGCGCTCTCGCGGCTGCTCGCGGCCAAGACGGTGCTCGTCATTGCGCACCGCATGCGCACGGTTGAAAACGCCGACAAGATCGTCGTGCTCGACGACGGCCGCGTGGTCGAGCAGGGCAGTCCCGCCGAGCTCCGCGCTCGCGAGGGTGGCATGTTCCGCCGTATGGCCGAACTGCAGTCTGCCAGCGCGGCTTGGGCGATTTAGCGCTGCTGACAACGCAAACGCGCTCGAGCCGAACGTCGACTCCGCGATCGCGGATTCGTGGTAGCAGGACAGGCGGCTGCCACGAATCCGCTTGCGGAATTGCTATACTTCTCCCCAGAGGGAAGGGAGAGCGCATGGAATACTACGATTTCAAAGGCTTGAAACTGTCAGCTTTGGGGTTCGGGGCTATGCGTTTGCCTGTAGTCGACGGCGACGATACGAACGTCGACGAGTCTGCGACACTCGAGATGGTCGAGTTCGCGCGCGCCCACGGCGTCAATTACTTCGACACCGCATGGGGCTATCACGGCGGCAACTCCGAGCGCGTGATGGGGCGCGTGCTCGAGCGTTTTCCGCGCGAGTCGTTTTACCTCGCCGACAAGTTCCCGGGCTATGACGTGTCGAACTTCGGCAAGCACGAGCAGATCTTTGCCGAGCAGCTCGAGCGCTGCCGCGTGGATTATTTCGACTTCTACTTGATTCACAACGTGTGCGAGCTCAACATCGAGCAATATCTCGACGACGCCAAGTTCGGCACTGTGTCGTTTTTCCGCCGCCAGGTCGAAGCCGGCCGCATCAAGCACCTGGGTTTCTCGGTTCACGGCAACCACGAGACGTTCATGCGCTTCCTCGAAGCTTACGGCGATGTCATGGAGTTTTGCCAGGTTCAGCTGAACTACATGGACTGGGACTTCCAGAATGCGCGCGGCAAGGTCGAGGAGCTGCAGCGTCGCGGCTTGGCTATCATGGTCATGGAGCCCCTGCGCGGCGGCAACCTCATCACGCTCGGTGAAGACGACATGGCGCCGCTGCGTGAGCTGCGCCCGAATGCAAGCGCAGTCGAGTGGGCGTTCGCGTTCGTGCGCGGCATGAAGGGCCTCGGCACCGTGCTCTCCGGCATGTCGAACATGGAGCAGCTGCGCGAGAACGTGGCTCTGTTCGAGTGCGCCGATGGGCTTTCTGCTGACGAGGAGGCGGCGCTTTTGGCGCTCGGTCGCAAGCTGGCGTCCGCCAAGGGCGTGCCCTGCATGGCATGCCGCTACTGCATGTCGCACTGCCCGCAGGAACTCGACATCCCGCGTCTGCTCGAACTTTACAACGAGCACTTGTCGCGCCCGTCGTTCGGCTTCATCGCCCCGATGGCCCTGGGCGCCATGCCCGTCGACAAGCATCCGAGCGCCTGCATCGGCTGCGGCGCCTGCTCGAGCGTGTGCCCCCAGCAGATCGACATCCCCGAGGCCCTGGCCGATTTCGCGCGCATCATGGGCGAGTAAGGCGAGCTCAAGAGTATCGTCGCGTCTGCCCAGCGGCCCCAAGGGCGTCAAGCTTCGCGCGTTCACGCCCAGTCTTTCTCGTTGTGCTTTCGCGCGGGATTGCCGCCCGCGACGCCGCTGCGCGGGATTGCCGTCAAGGCTGGACCAGCGCATGGCTAAGCAAACTCGCGTCGAGAGCCCATCTGTGTGGGTTTCCCTTTTCCATCATCTCTCTTTTTGAAAAGTGGGCTCAAACTGCCAAAAAAATCGATAAGAGAGACAAGATATGCTTGTTTTCCTGATAAACAACCAGGTCAGCCATGTTTGCGTTTTCTTGAAATATGCCAGTTTGCGTTATCAGGCCTGTTTTGCCTGATGGTGATGACTATAATCTTTCCCATTTGTCTCTCAAACCGAAAATAATGTCACCAGCAGATGGATTTGCCGAATGATCAATAAAACTCTGCTATGCTGAGCCCGATTAGAGCGCTTTGCGTTTTGGCGAATTGGCAAACCGCATTGCGGCGACGTTTTGGTTCCCCTTGTCTATTTGGATTGGGCGCACACCTGCAAGTGCACTCTTGATTACTTGAAAGGCATGTTGTGGCGTGTAGTGCAATTGTTACCGATAGAGGCTCATCATGTCTGTTCAGCTGTTCGTGAGTCATGGATCGGCGCTTGAGTATTGGCGCACGAACCCTCCTTGGTATGTCTTGGAAGGCGGCGAGAGGGATATTCGCTCCTTGCGGAATTGCGCTCGCACGCTCGAGGAGTTTCGGGCGTTCAGTGTTCCTTCATCGGAGTTTGGAGAGTCGCCTGTTGACATTCTTGTTCCTGCCTCGAATCCTCCCCGATGCCCGAATCGTTTTGCAGCCCATAAGCAGCGACATCAATTGCCTCATCATGCGCTTTACCCGCTTTGGGATGGAGTGCATGTCGTATCGCCAGAGTTGTGTTTCGTTCAGATGTGTCAGTCCCTTTCATTCGCCGGCGCCCTTGAGCTGGGCATGGAGCTTTGTGGGACTTATGCGTTAAGGCCGAGGAGTCCCGAAGGCATGGCTTCGCGCGATTATGCGCTGGTCGATGCTGGTGCGCTTCGGCGACACCTTGCGTCTTGGCGCGACCTGCGGGGCGTTGGCGCCGCGCGGAAAGCCTCGCGATATATCATCGGGGGCTCCGCGTCGCCGATGGAGACCAAGTTGTATTTGCTGCTTTGCCTGCCCTTGCAATATGGTGGATACAACCTGGGGGTTCCGGAGTTGAATCCCAAGTTCGATCTAGAATCCGATGAAATGGAGATACTGCGGCAATCGAGCGTGAAGCCCGATATGCTCTGGCGTGATTGCAAGCTTGTCATCGAATACGACGGGCGACAGCACGAGGACGAGGCGCATGCGAACCACGACGCATTGCGCAAGACGGTGTTGGAGGGGAGGGGCTACACGGTTCGTCAGATTAAGCGTCATCAGCTCTATAATCCGCTGGCGTTTCACAGTTTCGCCAGTTCGGTGGCATCGTTTCTGAGCGTGCGGAAACGCCCGGCGACCCTGAAGCAGCAATATGCGCGCGAAAGCCTGCGGTCGGAGCTGCTGGGCGGCTTGCGGTAACGGGAGTGTATTTCGCGTGTTGTCGCAGGGCTTAGGGCCTCTTGACCGCATTCACGAGAATGTCGTCGACAGCTGATCGGGTGACTGTGCTTGCAGCCTGGACGTCCTGCGCATGCGAGGCTTGTGCCTTCGCGGTTGGGCTCGCGAGGGCGCCGGCCCTGTTCGAGTACGGCTTTGGTGTTTCCGGCGGCGGCAAATCGTTTTCGTTCATGCGGAAGGGCTTAAATGATGCAAATCCCCGGTGGCATTAGCAAGCGGCGCTGATTGTTCATGCCATTTTTTGAGAATCGAGTGTCTATTTGACAAGAAATCGAATCCGAGAGACAAGGAGCGTCAGTTTTGGTTGACGTTAACAGGGGAAATGCGAAAAATGCTTGGGATGGCTGCTATTTGGTCTGAGCTGCAAAGCTCGCGAACTGGTCTTTTGTGCCGTCGCGAAATCACATTTGTCTCTTAAACCAAAAAAATTGTCAATTTTGATGACCAATCGCCAAAGGAAGTGGCGCCCTCGACGTCGTGTTTCTTTTGCGAGCGATGCTAACGTGTAACGTGAGGCGATTCATTTCAAAGAGGCGTTATCGGAATCATTCCCCGGCGCGGCCGTAGCGGATTTGGCGGCTCATCTGCGCCTGCGCCGAATAATCGTGCTACCATGGTTACGTGCATGTCGACCAGCCGAAGTGGGCACATCGTGCCAAGCGGGCGACCCGCGAAGAGGGGAATCGTCATGGGCAAGAAGGTCGTAGCAGTAAACGCTGGTCCGCGAAGGGGCTGGAACACTGACACGCTCGTGTTCGAGGCTGCGCGAGGTGCGCAGGCGGCAGGAGCGGAAATCGTGCGTTTCGATTTATTCCGGCTCGATAAATACACGGGATGCGTCTCGTGTTTCGGCTGCAAGAAAGAGAAATTCAAGGGACGCTGCGTGTGTCACGACGGTTTGACGCCGGTGCTCGATGCCATTCGCGAAGCCGACGGGCTGATCATGGGCACGCCGAATTATCTGGGCGAGGCGACGGCGTCGTTCAGGGCACTCTATGAACGGCTTGTGTTTCAGAACCTCACATACAACATCGAGCAGCCTTGTTGCAATCAGAATGCGATACCCACGTTGCTCATCATGACGAGTAACGCGCCTGACGACGCCTACGCGCAACTGCTCGATGGCTATCGCCAGACGTTCGATCGCTTTGTTGGCCCCACCAAGGTCTTCGCCTATGGGGATACGCTGCAGTTAAAGGACTACGCGAAAACCGATTGGCCGTGGACGCTCTTCGACCCTGAAGCGAAGCGGCGGAGGCACGAGGAGGTTTTCCCGCAAAAGCAGCGGGCCGTTTTCGAATTGGGCCGCGCGCTCGTGGAAGGCTAAGGAGTTCTTCAAGGGAAGGGGGTTGGCGTCATGAAGAAGATGATATGCGTCGCTTTGGGGGTGGGAGTTGCGTGCATGGTTGCATGCGCTGTTACGCATCGTAGGGTCATTGCTGCTATTGTGAAAGGCAATCCCATACCTGAACCGCCGGCGTGGCATATAGGTCATCCGGGGCTGAAGTAGCAGTTGCGCTCGTGAACGCCCACGAATTGACGCAAAGGATCAAGCGCAGAGCGATCGAGCTAGGGTTCGCGCGCGTAGGCGTGACGACCGCGGATCCGATCGAAGGTTACGAAGCGGAGTTGCTTCGTCGGCAGGGCTACGACCTGTGGGAGACGGCCGATCCAGGCTCAAAGCTGCGCAAAGCGGCGCGCCCGGCCGAGAAGGTGCCTGGCGCGAAGAGCGTCATCTCGCTTGTGCGAAGCGTCGGGCGCGTGCTTTATCCGGAAGCGCTGCTGAAGCACCTGGGGCGAATCTACCTTTCGCGCAGCTACCTGCCGCCTGATGACACGCAAGAGGGAAAGCGCGTCCAACTGTTCGAGGAATACCTGGCCCAGTTGGGGGTGAAATCGCTTTACGACCACACGAACATGCAGCTCGTCGACCGGGCAATCGCGTCGCGCGCGGGTCTCGTGACATACGGCAGGAACAACTTCGCATATGCTGACGAGCTGGGGTCGTTTATCGTGCTTGTGACTATTCCGGTGGACACCGAGCTCGAGTGCGAGGTTCACGAGCCGCGCCGATGCTGCCCGCCTGATTGCCGCAAGTGCATCGACGCTTGCCCGACCCATGCGATGGCCGACGATGGCGCGCTCAATCCCAGACGTTGCGTGCTCTACAGCAATTTCAGGCCTGCTGCAGCAAAGGATGATGCGATAACAAGCCTTATCGGCGAGCGCGTGCACGGCTGCGATGCCTGCCAAGTTGCGTGCCCACGCAATGCGGGAATCCTCGAAACCGCATGTGAGGTCGATCCGTTCCTGGAATGGCTTGCTTATGAGTTCGACCTTGAGAAGATGCTGTTTTGCGACGATGAATACTATGAAGCTTGCATTCGCCCTGTGATGTACAACTATATTCGCGACATCGACATCTTCCGCCAGAATGCGGCCATCGCCATGGGCAACAGCGGAAGCCGCTTGCATCTGCCCGCGCTGAAGCGTGCTGAGATGATTGGTAGTCCCGAGGTCAGGCGGCTCGCGGCTTGCGCCATCGCGCGCATTGAAAGCGCAGGTGGGAAGGGTAATTGAGGGAGCGTATTCGAACGGCGTGAAGCAGCGTGAGAAATGCTCGTTTGCTTGCGGTTCTGATGCATTGCGGGTCGGATTGGTTTCCCGTGGCCGAGGGGTCGCGGACCGATGATCGGCTTGTCTTTCTGATAAGCTAGTGAGCTGTTTTATTCCAGCAGTGCGACAGGTGGGCGGTTCATGAAGATCAACCATGCGATTCTGCACGTGCTCGATTTCGTCGCGTGCGAGCATGTGTATGCCCGCGAGGAGATGGACCTCGCGGATAAGACGGCAAAGAAATATGTGACGAGCCAGGCGCGCCGGGCGCTCGGCAACCTCGACAACAAGCATGGCGCGTTCTCGGAGGGGAGCCATTTCGCGGCAGCGCTGCGCGACTACTTCGCCGGCGAGCTCGGTTTCGTCGACCTGTCGACCGATGTCGCCGAGTTCTTCGCGCGCGAGCTCGGTCACATGGAAAAGCCCGTCTCGACCGACGTGCTCGTGGTCGACTTCGAGGAGGGCGGCTCAGTCGTTTCCGCTGACGACCTCGACGCGACGTTCGATGGGCCGATTCCGCGCTATTTCGCGATTTTCCTGCTCGAGAGCAAGCAGGCTTACGTCCACGACACCGGCTTCGGCGAGGTGGGGGAGTGCAACGGCATCATGCGCAACCGTGCAGTGCTGCCGAACCCGTCGCAGAAGGTCCCGTCCTATGCGCTCGTCGACTTGCGCAGCCAGTCGGTTTCGTTCGTGGACAAGCAACGCGTCGTGTCGGGCGAGGAGTGCTGGCTTATCCCAGACGGGTTGCTGCAGTGCTCGATGGAAGCGTCGACGAAGGAGACGTTCGCGGCCGTGACCGAGCTCGTCGAGGCCGTGGCTGAGGAGTATGGCCAAAACGCCGCCGTCGCGTGCTCGCGGGCGAAGGCGTGCGCCGTCGAGAACGTCGTCGACGAGGAGCTCGACGGCTTGGATCTCGCCGCGGTCGCCGAGGCTGCGTTCGAGAGCAACCCGGTGATGCGCGAGCGCTTCGAGGGGGCGGCGCAGGCGATCGACCTGCCCGAACGCGTGCCGCTCGAGCGCGAGGCCGTGCGCCGCGTGGCGCGGAGCCACAAGATCCGCACCGACACCGGCATCGAGGTGACGTTCCCCGCGGAGTATAGCCGCAATCCTGAATATATGACCTTCACGAGCGAGGCCGACGGCACCATCTCCATCCAACTCAAGAACATCGGCTCCATCGAGAACCGCTAGGCGGCCGGAGGCCGCATGTTTCGGCCCCGGGTGGGTGTGCTTGCTTTTGTGGGGAAATCGTTTTCGACAGGCCTCACATTACCATGCATCCGTGATGAATTGCAGTCTTGAATCGCGCGCTCTTTCGCGGTATTAGGCATTGTCCGCATTTATCGAAGGGGTGATGCGCATGGGTTCAGGGTTGGTGTTTTCCGCGTTGGGCGGGTGCCTTTCCGCGGCGGGGCTTTCCATCGCGCGGAAGGACGCGTTGATGCTGGCGGAGCGGCGCGCCGAGTCGTTGGCGGAGGTCGAGCGGGTCGAGTTCGGGGCGCCGGCCGTGGTGGCTATCGCCGAGGCCGTGGCCACGTCGCCTTTCCTCGTGAAGGACGGCGCCGCCGAGACGTTGGCCGAGCTGCAAGACGCCTTTTACGCATTGAGGGACGAGCTGCCCGTCGATGTGCCCGACGATGAGATCGTCGAGGCGCTGCGGGGCTGCTTCGATGCCTGCGAGGGCGATGCGGACCAGGTCGCGGCGCTGCAGGCGGAAGAGGTGATTGCCTTCGCGGAAGAGAGCCTCATTTCGCCCGAGGCCGCCGAACGGGATGAGTATCGCATCGTCGACGACGACGGGCGCGCTTACGTCTTCAAGCTGGGCGAGTGGGACTATGACGAGACGGCTGACGGTTGGGACGGGGAAAGGTGGAGCGATGACCTTGATTGTCAGTAATGCCGATGCGCGGGTCGCGGGGGCGCCGGGCGTTTCCGGCTCGCAGCGGGCGGCCGAGAGTTTCGAGCGTCTCATGCGGCATGTCATGCGGCTCTATTGCATGGGGGGCTCCTCGTCCTTGTCGCTTCGCGAGGCGAAGGAGCTGACCTCGTCTGTTGCTTACGCCCTGGGAATCGCTGACGCGTCCCCGGAAGAAGCTGCCCGCGTGCTCGACGTGGACGATTCCGTCGCCCTTTGGCATGCGGGCCTCGAGGCGCTCGACGCTCGCATGGACGGCGCGCTCGATGTTTGGCGCGAGGCGGTCGCCACCATGCCGCCCTTGTGCAACGTTGCGCTTCGCGACACGCTCGCCAGTTTGGGCGATCTGCGCGCGCGTTACGACACCATGTTCGCCGCCCATGAGGTGCCCTGCGACATCGATTACCAGCTGAGCGAGCCGGTCAATCCAGGCCTGCGGGGCATTGACTACATCGAGGCTTGGCTCGCGCAGCTGCTGGAAGAGACGCGCTGGATTGCCCGGTTCGACGCGGGGAGCTGCGCCGCCGTGCTCGAGCGGGTCTGCCCCGATTATCGGGGCCTGCACGTCAACCTCTACGACTTGCTGCTCCCTTTCGAGCACGAGCTGACGTGTGAGGAATAGGGGGCTGTTTCTTGAGATTAGTGTACATACTTCAATCGCGATTTTTCGCGACCTGAGGTTTTAGCGGCTAAGTCGGCGCGGCGGAGCGAAGTATGTACACTAATTCACTCGCAGCACGGGCCTCGTTAGCTCAACTTGTAAGGCCGACTGGCATCAAGGCTGAGGGCAATGGTGGTCGCGTTGTGCAGCAGGCTCGACGTCTGGGGTGTGGCCAGGCCTGTTACGCCGGCGGCCATGAAAGCGGAGTTCAGGCCGATGACCTGCGCGAAGCTGCGGTCCATGCGCTTCGAGAGCTCGCGGGAGAGCTTCACGAGCGCGGCAATTGAGGAGAGGTTGCCGTCCGAGAGCGTGATGTCGGCGACTTCCTTGGCGACTGCGGTGCCTTGCCCTATGGCGATGCCGACGTCGGCGGCGGCCAGTGCGGGCGTGTCGTTCACGCCGTCGCCGACCATCATGACGTTGCAGCCTTGCCCCTTGAGCTCCTTGACAAAAGCGTGCTTGTCTTCGGGGAGCTGGTTGGCGCGGAACTCGTCCACGCCCGCCGCTTCGGCGATGCGCGCCGCCGTGTGCTCGTTGTCGCCCGTCAGCATGACGATGCGCTTGAAGCCGAGCTTCCTGAGGTTTTGCACGGCGCGCGCGACGTTTGGCTTCAACGGGTCCTCGATTCCGATGGCGCCGACTAGCTTGTCGTCGACGGCGAGGTAAAGCGGCGAGAGTCCTTCGAACTCGCTTTCGATGCGCGCCCGTTGGCGTGCGGTGATGGTGACGCCCTCGTCTTCGGCCACGAAGTGCTCCGAGCCGATGACGGCGCGTTTTCCGTCAATCGTCGAGGCGATGCCGTGTGCGACGAGGTATTCGACGTCGCCGTGCAGGTGCCGGTGCTCGAGCCCCTGCTCGAAGGCGGCGTTCACGACGGCGCGCGCGACAGGGTGGGGGAAATGCTCCTCGAGGCAGGCGGCCACGCGCAGCACCTCGCGCTGGGGCCATCCTTTGGTTCCGATGACCTTCGCGACATGCGGCGTCGCCTCGGTCAGCGTGCCCGTCTTGTCGAAGACGATGGTGTCAGCGTCGCACACGGCGTCGAAATATTTCGAGCCTTTTACGGTGAAGCCGGACCGCGCCGAATGGCTCATGGCCGAAAGGACCGCGATCGAGCCGGTCAGGCGCAGCCCGCATGAGTAATCGACCATGAGCGCCGCCGCTGTGCGCGCAAACGATCTTGTCGTGAGCGCGACAAGCCCCGCGAGCAGGAAGTTCCACGGGACGATGCGCGCGGCCAGGTGCTCGCGGCGCTTCTGGCGCTCTGACTGGTAAAGATCTGCGTTCTTGACGAGCGACACGATGGAGCGCAGCCGCGACTCGCCGGGCGCCGCCTTGCAGCGCACGAGGATCTCGCCGTCTTCGATCGAGGTGCCGGCGAACACGTCATCGCCGACTGTGCGCTCGATGGCGAGCGGTTCGCCGGTGAGCGATGACTGGTTCACCAGTGCGATGCCCGATTCGACGACGCCATCGACCGGCACTGGCATCCCCGTTCGAATGGCGATGAGGTCGCCTTGCTCGAGGCTCGTTGCGCTTACTTGCATCTCGGTGTCGCCTTCGACCTTGTTGGCGACTTCGGCGACGTCGAGCAGCGCGTCGATGAGCGCGCTTTCGGAGCGGGCTTCCGTGTAGTCCTCCATCGTCTCTCCGAGTTGCAGCAAGAACATCGTCTCGCCGGCCGTCTTCGGCTTGCCCTGTGCGAACGACATCGCGATCGCCGACGCGTCGAGAACGGGAACGTCGAGCCGGGCCTTGCCGAGCGAGCGAAGCGCCGCCCGGGCATAAGGCGCGAACGCGAGGAGGTTCCACGCGAACGAGAGCACGTGCGGCATGAACCAGCGCCGCGCGAAGTAGGCACCTGCGAGGCAGGCGACGTCGAGCAGGAGCCCGTGTTTCTGCGCCGTCGTCGACAGCGAATGGCCTTCGCGCGCCGCGTCGATGGACGCGCGGTCGATGTCGCAGAGGTGCTTCAATGCGCGCAGCCGCACCGCCTCGTCCGGTGCGTGCGTGATGGCAATCGAGCCGATCCGCGGGTAAACGCGGAACGTTTCGATGTCGGGACAGCCCTCGAGGACGTGTTCGAGAGCCCCCAGGTCTTCCTGTGGGACGGGACCTGCGAGTTTCACCCGGATCCTGCCGGGAATCTCCCGCTCGATGGTGAAGTTCATTTACTTGCGTTTCCTCGTGGCCTTTTCGGCGGTTTTGACGTCCTTGTCGGACACGGCGATGTATTCCGCCTCGGCCTTGAGATCGTCGAACTCGGCCTTCGCCTGCTCGACCATGCCCTCATATTCAGCTTTCGCTTTCATGCCGCGGGCCATCGCGTGGACATAGCCCTTTTTCGCCGTGCTTGACGTCGCGGCTTTCAGGCCGACGGTGCCGATGAGGAATCCGAGCCCCGTCCACAGCGTGTTCTTCGTGCAGCGTTTCATCAGATGCTCCTTTCGCCTGATGTGTCATTGATGTTAGAAACCGCTAACTCTATATGTTACCATAAAAGTAATAACAGGCTAACAATTTAGGTAGTTGAGACCGTGGGCAATGAAAAGAGCGCCCCTTACCTCGAGGTGAGCGGGCTGATGAAGAGCTATGGCGCCGACGAGGCGCGGGTCGAGGTGCTGAAGGGCATCGACGTGTCGCTTGGCCGGGGCGAGGTGTGCGTGCTGCTCGGGCCGTCCGGGTCGGGGAAGTCGACGTTCCTGAACATCGTCGGCGGGCTCGAGCATGCCGATGCGGGGTCGATTCGCGTGGGGGATGCGGTGATAACCGAACTCGCCGACAAGGAAGTCGTCGAGTATCGTCGCCGCGAGCTCGGGTTCGTGTTCCAGTTCTATAACCTGGTGCCCGACCTCACCGTCACGGAGAATATCGAGGTATGCCAGTGCTTGTCGGATGACCCGCTCCCGATGGAGCCGCTGCTGCGCTCGCTCGGCCTTTGGGAGCACCGGCGCAAGTTCCCGCATGAGATCTCGGGCGGTCAGCAGCAACGCTGCGCTATCGGCCGCGCGCTCGTGAAGAACCCGGGCTTGCTGCTCTGCGACGAGCCGACCGGCGCGCTCGACTATCACACGTCCAAGGAGATCCTCGAGCTGATGGAACAGGTCAACCGCGAATATGGCTGCACCATCGTCATCGTGACGCACAACGACGCCATCAAGCACATGGCGCATCGCATCTTGCGCTTGCGCGACGGCGAGCTCGTCGGCAACGAGCGCAACGAGAACGTGCTGCCCGCCCGGGAACTCGAGTGGTAATAGATGCGCTCGCCCCTGACAAAGCGGCTGCCGCGTGAGCTGAAGAACAACCTGGGGAAATACCTCGGGATGTTCCTGCTGCTCGCGTTGGCGATCGCGTTCACATCGGGCTTTCTCGTCGCTGCGAGCTCAATCGAGCTCATCGGCTCGTCGATGCGCGACGACTACAACACGGAAGACGGGCATTTCGCGACGACGTTCGAGGCGGACAGCAAGTCGATCGACGCTGTCGAGCGACAAGGCTGCACGGTGGTCGAGCAGTTCTATTACGACGCGCCGGTCGCCTTCGACGGCGCGGTCGAAGGCGCCACGGTGCGCGTGTTCCCCAATCGCGGCGAACGCAACGCCGCCGCTTACGCGGAGGGCCGCGCGCCCGAGGCGAACGACGAGATCGCGCTCGACCGGGTTTTCTGCCGGAACAACGGCCTCGAGGTCGGCGACGCGGTGAACCTCGCCGGGCGCGATATGACGCTCGTGGGCGTCATGACGCTGTCGGATTACTCGTGCCTGTTCCAGAATAACGCGAGCTTCATCTTCAACGCGCTCAGCTTCACGACCGCGCAGGTCACGCAGGGGGCATATGATCGGATCGACCAGGGTTCGCTTATCTACAGCTATGCGTTCTGGCTCGACGACCGCGCGATGTCGCTGCCCGACCGGACGGCGCTCGAGGAGGACATGGTGCAGGCGCTCGCCGACGGCGGCGAAATCGTCACCGACTTCGTCGATTACGAGTCGAACCAGGCGATGACGTATGCGCTCGACGACGTCTCGGGCGACCAGATGATGTGGCAGATCCTGCTCGGGATGCTCATCGTCATCATGGCGTTCGTGTTCGTCGTGCTGACCGACGCGACGATCGAGGCGGAAAGCGCCGTTATCGGCACGCTGCTTGCGAGCGGCTGGCGCAAGGGCGAGCTCGTCCGGCATTACCTTACGCTGCCGTGCCTGGTGGGGCTTGCCGGCGCGCTCGTCGGCAACGTCGTCGGATATACGCTGCTCGTGCTGCCGATGCAGGGGCTCTATTACAACTCATATAGCTTCCCGCCTTATTTCACGACGTTCAACCCGCGCGTGCTCGTCATGACGACCGTCGTGCCGCTCGTGCTGCTCGTCGCCATCACGTTGCTCGGGCTCGTGCGCAAGATGCGCGCCACGCCGCTCCAGTTCCTGCGCCGCGAGATAACGCACCGGTCGCGCCGGTCGAGCATGCCGCTGCCCGAGCGCCTGCGCTTCCAGGCGCGCTTTCGCCTGCGCGTGTTCATCCGGAACCTCTCTCACTTCGCGACGCTGTTCTTCGGCATCATGTTCGGCAGCTTGCTCTTGTTGTTCGGGCTTGCGATGATGCCGCTCATGGAGCATTTCGCCGACGAGTCGGCCAAGGGCGTGCCCGCCGAGCACCTCTATGTGCTGAAGGCACCGGTCGAGATCGACGTGACGGCTGATGAGCGCGCGGCGCAGGCGGCAGCCGAGGAGCTTGCGTTCACCGAGGACCTGAGCGGCATCGACCCGGCTCACCTGCTCGCGCTTTACCTCGAGGCGTCGCGCGTCGACGGGGACGCGAACGCCGCGAACACGTTGGAGAACTCGCGCGACGCGATCGACCAGGCCGAGAAGTTCGCGATGGCCACGTTGCAGACGCAGCGGCGGCTCGGCGACGACGTCGAGGAGGTCACGGTTTACGGCATCCAGCCTGGGTCGCACTATTGGACTGACGTGCCGGTCGCCGACGGGCGCGCGTGCGTCGGGCTCGGAGTCCAGCAGAAGTGCGCCGTCGAGCTGGGGAAGCCGCGTGCGTTCGCCGATAAATACACGGGCGACTCTTATGAAATCGCGTTCGACGAGGTGGTCGGCAACACGACGACGATGAACGTCTATCTCTCGCTCGACGATTTCAACCGGCTGTTCGGCGAGGAGACCGACAACTTCAGCGGCTATGCGTCCGACCTGCCGCTCAACTTGAACGGGCGTTATGTTGCGACCGAGATCACGCCCGACCAGATGCTCGCGGTCGCCGAGCAGATGCAGGACTCGATGGGGGCGATGGCACAGTCGCTGCTTTACGCGGTGGTGCCGCTGTTCCTCATCTTGATTTACCTGCTGACGAAAACGGTCATCGACCGGTCGGCGCGCTCGATTTCCTATATGAAGGTCTTCGGCTATCGCGACCGCGAGGTCTCGCGCCTTTACATCCGCTCGATCACGGTGACGGTGCTCGTCTCGCTTGTGTTGTGCCTGCCCATCATCGTGGGCGTCATCGACGTGCTCGTGCAGCTGATGATGTCGCGTTACTCGGGCAACCTCGAGATCTGGATCGCCCCGCAGACCTATGTCGTCGAGGTGCTCATCGGCGCCGCGACTTATGTAGTCGTCGCCGCGCTCCACATGCGCCGCATCCGCCGCGTCCCCCTCGCGCTCGCTATGAAGGTGCAGGAGTGATACGCAAACGGCGTGCGCTCTGTCATCCTGAGCCGAAGGCGAAGGATCTCTTGTCCGGCATTGCTGATTAAGATTCTTCGCTGTGCTCAGAATGACGCGCGGCTTACTCGCTCGATTTCGTTTGCCAGTCAAAGTGTGCGCTGAGCACGGTGAGGAGGAACGCGACGGCGACGCAGGCGATGTCGGCGACGGGGCCGGGCGCGTTCAGGGCTGCGAGTGCGACGTAGGCCGCCGAGCCCGCGATGCCCGAAACGGCGTAGAAGTTGCTCGGCTTGAACACGGCGGGCGTTTGACCGGTGCAGATGTCGCGCAGCGCACCGCCGCCCACGGCGGTCAGTCCGCCGAGGAAGATCGAGATCACGATGCCGACGCCTGCCGCCCACGCCTTGCCTGCGCCGGCGAGTGCGAACAGCGCCATTGAGAACGCGTCGACGTAAAACAGGTGGGATTGCAGTCCCGCGACGTGCTTGCGGAACACCGAGACGAGCGTGCAGAGGACGATGCACACGAGGATGAGCTCCGGGCTCTGCATGAAGAAGAACCCCTTGTCATGAAGGAGCATGTCGCGGATGATGCCGCCGCCATATCCCGCGATGAGCCCGAGCGTCACCGTGCCCACGATGTCGAGCTTGCGGTCGACTGCGAACAGCGCGCCGCAGATCGCGCCGACCACCACCGCGAAATAGTCGATGAGGAACTGCGCTGCCGTTTGCCCGAGCGTGCCCCAGTCCACGTTGCTTCCTTTCTCCAAGCTCCTTACATGATAGTGGAACAAACGGCGACGACAAACGTTCCGCAGTTGCCTTGCCCAGGTAACGTTTTGGCCGGTCGGTCATCATCGGAATCGTCTGTGGCTAAAATCGACGCATAGGAAACCATCGGAGGAAGGACGCGTCATGTGCACGGGTATCAGGTTCGTCGACGAGAGCGGGAACATGTATTTCGGCCGAAACCTCGATTGGAGTTGCTCCTATGGCGAGAAAGTGGTCATCACGCCCACGGGCTATGCGCCGAAGTCGCCGTTCGGGGCCGTTTCCCAGATCAAGCACCCCGTCATCGGCATGGGCATCGTGCAGGAAGATGTGCCGCTTTACTTCGATTGCGCCAACGACGCGGGGCTTGCGGTCGCGGGGCTGAACTTCCCCGGATATGCGCAGTATGAACCCGGACCGGTCGAGGGCAAGACGAACATCGCGGCTTACGAGTTCCCGCTGTGGGTCGTCGCGAACTTCGAGACAGTCGACGAGGTCGAGGCGGCGCTCGCGGGCGCCGTTATCGTCGACAAGCCGATCAACGACAAGTTCCCGTCGTCGCTTTTGCATTGGATTATCGGCGACGCGACCCGCTCGATCGTGGTCGAGCACACCGAGGCGGGCATGCAGGTCTTCCATGACGACTTCGACGTGCTGACCAACCAGCCCGGCTTTGCGTGGCATGCGGAGAACGTGCGCAACTACATCAACGTCACGCCCGACGTGCCCGGTCCGCTGAAGTGGCGCACGGGCGAGCTCTCGGCTTACGGCTCGGGCGGCGGCATGCGCGGCCTGCCGGGCGACTACTATTCGCCGAGCCGCTTCGTGCGCGTGGCTTACCTGAACGCTCATTACCCGCTAAAAGGCACCGAGGAGGAAAACGTAAGCCGCTTGTTCCACACGCTGACCGGCGTTGCGATGATTGACGGCGCGGCGCGCATGACCGACGGCGACTTCGAGCTGACGATCTTCACCGGCGGCGTCTCGTGCCGCACGAACACCTATTACTACTCGACTTACGAGGATCCTGCGATCCGCTCGGTAGCCCTTGCCGACCATGATGCCGCCGGCACCCAGCTGATCGTCGTCGCCTAGCAACGCGAGCGAAGGGTCTCGTTGTCTCACGCTGTTTCAACGGGCATAGTCACGGTCGTAACCGGGGATGTTCATGTGCGAGATTTCCCAGAGGTAAAGGCTCGCCACGCTGCCGTAAGGGGAGTAGCGGCGCCGGTATTTCTCGAACAGCTCCCGCGTGACCTTGCGGTGGTGGTAGACCATGCGCATGCCGCGGTGAATCGCGAGATCGCCGTAGCTCAGGATGTCGGGGCGTCCGAGGTTGAACAGGAGCAGCATCTCGGCCGTCCACGATCCGATTCCTTCGAGCGAGCTGAGCGCTGCAATCGCCTCGGTGTCGTTCATGTGCTCGACGGCCTCGAGGTCGAACGCGCCCGCCGCAACCTTTTCCGCGATGCCCTCGATGTAGCGTGCCTTCGTGAACGTGATGCCGCACGACTGGAGCTCGTCCACGCTCGCGTTGCGCACGTTTTCCGGCGTGACCGCGCCGAGTTGCTCCTGCATGCGTGCCCAGACAGTCGCCTGGGCGGCTGAGGAAATCTGCTGGCCGATGATGTGGTGAACTATGCCGCTGAACAGGTCCCCCTCGTCCATCTCGCGTTGAACGCGCCCGACTGCGTCGATGGCGGCGGCGAGCTTCGTGTCGCGCGCCTTGAGGTGCGCGATCGCGTCGTCGCCATATTCGAAATAGCGCGTCACCGAGCCTCGCCGCCGAAAAAGACGCGGTCGGCGCCTTCGATGCCGACGAGCGCGGTGCCCGTCTTCGGGCGCTTGAACGTGTCTTTCATCGCGCGCTCGTGCTCGAGCAGCTTGACCTTCGTGTCGATGCCGCCGCCGAACCCGGTGAGGTTGCCGCCCGCGCCGACGACGCGGTGGCATGGCACGATGAGGCAGAGCGGGTTGTGCCCGACGGCGCCTCCGACCGCGCGCGCCGATTGTTGCCGGCCGGTCTCGGCCTCGATGCGCTTTGCGATCGCGCCATAGGTCGTCGTCTGGCCGTAAGGGATGTCGAGCATCGCCTCGCGGACTCGCGCTTGGAACGCGGTCGCACGCGCGGCGAGCGGCAGCTCGCGCGGATCGGGAGCCGTGCCGGCGAAATAGCGGTCAAGCCAATTGCGCGCCTGCGCGAAAACGGCGAGGTCGTCGCGGCGCTCGCCTGGGCCGTCGACGCCGATTCCGAAATAGCGGTCGTTGCCGAACCAGCACCCGACGAGATTGTCCCCGTCGCTTGCCACCGTCAGCGTCCCGATGATTGGCGTTTCGTATTCCATGAAGAAAGCCATCTCAAATCCTCTCAAACGACCCCTTCACTCATTTATATGGGTTAGAATAGCGCAATTAATTGAAGAGGAGACCGCTATGACCGAGGATAACCTGTCAATTGCCTATCTGGGTCCTGTCGGGACCTATTGCCACGAGGCCGTGCTCGTGTTCGCCGAGAAGCTCGGCGCGCCCGATGCCGAGCTCGTGCCGTGCGCCTCGTTCACCGAAGTGTTCGAGTCAGTCGAGCGGGGCAAGTGCACCTATGGCGTCGTCGCGACCGAAAACGCGCTCGAAGGCCCCGTCACGGCCACGCTCGACAACTTCGCGTTCAACTCGACGGCGCAGATCCTCGGCGTGCACGTGCTCGATATCAACCATTGCCTCGTCGCGCATCCCGACGCGCAGCGCGCAGGGATCAAGAAAGTCGTCTCGCACGTGCAGGCGCTCGGCCAGTGCCGCCGGTTCATCACGCGCGAGTTCCCCGCAGCCGAGACCGTTCCCGCCGCGGCGACCGCCGAGAGTGTGAAGGCCGCGATGGCCGATCCCGCATGCGCCGCGATTGCCACGCGCTTCGCCGCCGAGCTCAACGGCGCGGTCGTCATCGACGACGACATAGCCGACCGCCTCGGCAACCAGACGTCGTTCGCGCTTATCGGTCGTGCGGGCACGACATCGCCGCTCACGGGCGCGCGCTACAAAACGAGCGTTGCGTTGTTTATGCGGCAGGATCGCGCCGGCACGCTGAACATGATCCTGTCGGAGTTCGCTTACGCGGGTGTCAACATCACGATGATCCAGTCACGCCCGACCAAGCAGGCGCTCGGCGATTACATGTTCTTCCTCGACCTCGATGCCCGCGCCGACGACCCCGCGCTCCAGACGGCGCTCAACTGCCTGCGCCTCAAGCTGCGCGAAGTGAAAGTCCTCGGCACCTACCCGGTCGATTAACGTTTCGTCGCGGCGGCGACGAAGTCGCGGAAGAGCGGGTGCGGCTTGCCCGGGCGGCTCTTGAACTCGGGATGCGCCTGGGTTGCGACGAACCAGGGGTGCTCGGGCAGCTCGACCATCTCGGTCAGGCGGCCGTCGGGGGACAGGCCCGAAATCACGAGCCCCGCGTCAGCGAGCTGCTCGCGATGGGCGTTGCTCACTTCGTAACGATGGCGGTGCCGCTCATAGACGAGCTCGGCGCCGTAAGCTTCGAATGCGCGCGTATCGGGCGCGACCTTGCAGGGATAAGCGCCGAGTCGCATGGTGCCGCCCTTGTCCTCGACGTCTTCCTGCTCGGGCATGAGGTCGATGACAAACGGGATGCCGCTGTCTGCTGCGAGCGTGCCCTCGTCGGTGAACTCGGACGACGTCGCGCCGGCAAGCCCCGCGACGTGGCGCGCGAACTCGCAGACCGCGGCCTGCAGGCCGAGGCAGATTCCCAAGAACGGCACGTTGTTCTCGCGTGCGAACCGCACGGCCGCGATCTTGCCTTCGAACGCGCGCTGGCCGAACCCGCCGGGAACGAGGATGCCGTCCATCTTGCCGAGCGTCTCGGCGGCGTTGCCGTCGTTGAGCTCCTCGCCGTCGATGAGGTGCACGTTCACGTTCGTCCCGCACGCGACGCCTGCATGGTGCAACGCTTCGATGACCGAGAGGTAAGCGTCGGGCAGGCTCGTGTATTTACCGACGACCGCAATGTCGACCGCGCCTTCGCAAGCGCCCACGGCCTCGACGTAATCGGCCATCGGCACGCGGCGCAAGTCGCATTCGGGCAGCTTCAGGCGTCGCAGCACTTTCACGTCGAAGCCCTGTTCGAACAGGTCGATCGGCACGGCATAGATGCTCGGCGCGTCGACGCAGCTCAAAACCGCGTCTTCCTCGACGTCGCAGAAATGCGCGATCTTCGCGCGCACGCCGGCGTCGACCTCGTGGTCGGAGCGGCACACGATGAAGTCGGGCTGCACGCCCATCGAGCGCATCTCCTTCACGGAATGCTGCGTCGGCTTCGTCTTGACTTCGTGGGCGGCCGCGATGTAAGGCACGAGCGACACGTGCACGAACACGACGTTGTCGGGCCCGAGCTCGTGGCGCAGCTGGCGGACGGCCTCGATGAACGGCTGGCCTTCGATGTCGCCGATCGTGCCGCCGATTTCCGAGATGACGATGTGCGCGCCTGTCTGCTCGGCAGCGCGCAGCACGCGCTCCTTGATCGCGTCGGTCACGTGCGGGATGACCTGCACCGTGCCGCCGAGGAAGTCGCCGCGCCGCTCGCGCGCCACGAGCGACTGGTAAATCGAGCCTTGCGTGAAGTTCGACTCGCGCGAGAGGCTCTCGTCGATGAAGCGCTCGTAATGTCCGAGGTCGAGGTCGCCTTCGTGCCCGTCGTCGGTCACAAACACCTCGCCGTGCTGAAACGGGCTCATCGTGCCCGGGTCGACGTTGAGGTAGGGGTCCATCTTCTGCATGGTCACCTTATATCCGCGCGCCTTGAGCAGGTGCCCGAGCGACGCGGCCGTGATCCCCTTGCCCAGCGACGACACCACGCCGCCCGTTACGAAGATGTGCTTTGCCATGAAGGACTCCTGTCTCCCGTGCTGAAACCATGCATGAAAAAAGCGCCTGGACGGGCTTGTGCGCATGCGCACGCCCTCCAAACGCCTTTCGATTATAAGCCGCCCGTTCCCGTTGCCTTCGCCCCAAATGCGAGATTTAACATCCACGCAAAGTCCAAGCGCTGCCACCGCTTCCGTAGCCCGTCGTCTCCCCGCGCCACCGCCCTTAAATCGTAGGGGCGGGCTATTGCCCGCCCGCGCGGGCGCGCTGAATTACGCATGTTGCAAAGTCGTTAAATTGCTGTTTCTGTTTCCGTAACTCCTTTGCATTGCGGTTATGGGCATTCGGCCAGCCGATAGAATCCATGAGGTAGAAAGGAGAACTATGTGCGGCATTTGCGGCTTCACGAAAGCCGAGGATAGCGCAGGCGATCGCGCGACGCTGAAGGCGATGTGCGACGTCATGGCGCACCGCGGCCCCGACGGCGAGGGGCTTCATATTGCCGACGGCATCGCGCTCGGGCATCGCCGCCTCGCGCTGATCGACCTCGCGGGGGGCGCGCAGCCGATGACCCGCGGCCAGTGGACGATCGTCTTCAACGGCGAGATCTACAATTATCGCGAGCTGCGCGCCGAGCTCGAAGGCGAGGGCCACGAGTTCGTGACCGATTCCGACACCGAGGTGCTGCTTGTTGGATATATCGCCTGGTCAGAGGCGGTGCTTGACCGCGTGCGCGGCATGTTCGCGTTCGCGATTTACGACGCCGAGACGCGCGAGCTCTTCTGCGCGCGCGACTTCTTCGGCATCAAGCCGTTCTATTACACGACGCAAGGCGGGCAGTTCGTGTTCGCCTCCGAGATCAAATGCATCTTGGAACACCCCGCCTATCACCGCGAGCTGAACGAGGAGGCGCTCGCGCATTACCTGTGCTTCCAGTTTTCGGCATTGCAGGAAACGTTCTTCAAGGGCGTGTTCAAGTTGCCGCAGGGCCATTGCCTGCGCGTGCGCGCCGACGGCTCGCTCACGGTGCGGCGCTATTGGCGTCCCGAGTTCCGCCCGCGCGTCGACCGGCCGGAAGCCGAGACGGTCGACGCCATCGCCGACGCGATGCGCGAGTCGGTGCGGTTCCACAACGTGGCCGACGTCGAGGTTGGCTCGTTCCTGTCGAGCGGAATCGACTCGAGCTACCTCGCGGCGCTCCTCGCGCAGGAAAACCCCGACATCAAGACGTTCACGGTCGGCTTCGCGGAATATGAAGGCGAGCGCGATGAAATCAGCTGGGCGGGCGAGCTGGCCGAGAAGCTCGAGGTCGAAAACGACTCGCATCACATCACCGAAGAGGAATATTGGGAGGTGCTGCCGAAAGTTCAGTGGCACATGGACGAGCCGTCGGCCGACCCGAGCGCGGTGGCGCTCTATTTCGTCGACAAGCTGGCGGCCCGTCGCGTGAAGGCGGTCCTGTCGGGGGAGGGCGCCGACGAGTTCTTCGGCGGTTACCGCATCTATCAGGCGCCGCTTGCCAACGAGCATGTGAGCAAGGTGCCGAAGCCCCTGTTGCGCGCGGGCTCGAAGCTGCTGCGCGCGCTCGGGCGGCGGGGCGCGAATT
>ERZ808037.991-NODE-991-length-21413-cov-6.773528_pt1 | contig 21413 bp, 21 predicted proteins | sample MGYA00380190_ERZ808037 | MGnify/ENA primary metagenome ERZ808037 (study PRJEB31490, sample SAMN06133399) | mouse gut metagenome | isolation source: J9 | host: mice | place: China: Chengdu | collected 2015-05 ... | reverse complement strand
TTCTGCCACGGCCTTGAACCTGAAAAGAATGATAAAATGTATGGGATGACGCCGAATTGGGCGTCCTTTTTTATGCCTTATCTGATTCGGCTGCTTTTTTCGCTACTTTGTCAACAGGCCGGATTTTGGGAGGCATTTTTATGGACAAGCACATCACCGGGAAGCAGCTCACGGCCTTTGAACGCCAACTCCGCCAGGAGGAGCGGGAGCCCGCTACCATCGAAAAATATCTGCGGGATATCCGCACCTTTGCCACATGGCTGGAGGGAAACCCGCTGGATAAGGAGGCCGTCGTGGCATGGAAGGGGCACCTGCTGGCGTCGGGCTACGCCCCGTCCACCATCAACTCCATGCTCATCGCGGTGAACCGCTTCTTCCGGTTCCAGCACTGGGATGAGCTGAGAGTCAAAACCGTGCGGATCCAGCGCCGTATCTTCCGCAGCCGGGAGAAGGAGCTGACAAAAGAGGAATATGTCCGCCTGCTGGAGACCGCCCACAGCCTGGGCCGGGAGCGGCTGGCCTTGCTCATGGAGACCATTTGCGCCACCGGCATCCGGGTGTCGGAGGTGCGGTACATCACGGTGGAGGCCGCCCGGGTGGGGCGGGCGGAGATCGCGCTGAAGGGGAAGATCCGCACCATCCTGCTGCCGGGCAAGCTGCGCCGGAAGCTGCTGAAATACGCCAAAAAGCAAAATACCGGCTCCGGTGAGATCTTTCTCACCAGAACCGGAAAGGGGATGTCCCGCCGTCAGATCTGGGCCGAGATGAAGGCCATCTGTGAAAAAGCCGGAGTGGCCCCTTCCAAGGTGTTCCCCCACAACCTGCGCCATCTCTTTGCCCGGACATTTTACCGGGTCTGCCGGGATGTGGTGCAGCTGGCGGACGTGCTAGGGCACTCCAGCGTGGAGACCACCCGGATCTATCTGGCGTCCACCGGCGATGAGTATGTCCGGCGGATGAACCGGCTGGGACTTATTTCCTGACAGAAACTATCACAGAATAAAAATTTGATCCTGCGAAGAAAAAAAGGGCATGAGCCATGGCTTGAACCGCCATAAATCATGCTCTCAGTTACTCTAAACAGGCGCAAAGAAACAAGCCGATTCCAGAACCGGCTTATTTGTTATGATTCTTTGGTTGAAAATAAAGGTTGCAATCCACAGATATATGTAGTAAAATAAAAACGCTTTGCGGCAGGAGATTTATTTTTTGCCCATTGAGTCTCAAAATTTTTGTTACGTCTATTACTTAATTTGACGGCGCGGGAAAGTGTGAGGGGTGGCTTCGGTGGACAGGAGGACAAACGACACGATAGGACGGCGGTACGAACGGGAGGTGCCGCTGACGCCTGAGAGTATCGACGGCTATTTGGAGCACCTGCGGTCGGTCGGCCGGGTTCAGGGGACTTTGGACAGCTACCGACGGAAAATTGGCCGCCTGTACCAGACGTTGCCCGAGAACGACAAGTCCATCCGGCGGGGAACGCTGCCCTGGTGGCGGGAAAAGCTGGCGGAGGAGGGCTGCTCCGCGGCGGGGATCAACCAGTTCGTCATCGTAATCAACGGCTACCTTGGGTATATGGGCGCCCGGGATCTCCAGGTGACGGACAGGTTGGAAAGCGTGGAGGAGCCCCAGCTGGAGTTGACGCGCGGCGAGTATCTGCGGCTGTTGTCTGCGGCCCGCCTTCTGGGCCGGGAGCAGGCGTATCTGCTGGTGAAGGTGTTCGGCAATTCAGATCTTCCGGTTCAGGAACTGTCTCAACTCACGGTGGAGGCGGCCAGGGCCAGGATGGTGAGCATCAGCCGCCGGTGCTCCAAGGAGATCGTCCGGTTCCCGGACGCTGTCTGCCGAGAGCTGCTGGACTACGCGGCACGGCAGGGAATCCAATCAGGGCCCATCTTTTTGACCCGGGCGGGGAAGCTGATAGACCGCACCTACGCGGCCCAGTCCATCCGGCGGCTGTGCCCCGCGGCCCAGGTGCCGGAGGAAAAGGGAAGCCCCCGGTGCCTGCGAAAAATGTACCAGGCCACCCGGGAGGGCATTGAGCGCAACGTGGCCCTGCTGGTGGAGCGGGCCCAGGACAGGCTGCTGGAGGAAGAGCAGCTGACGGTGGGGTGGGAGAAATAGCCCCCCAACGGCGGCTTTTGAGACCGTCAATACGAAAGAATCTCCAAACAAACGTGACTGCGGCGCTTTGCGGATTGCAGAGGTTCTCTAACTGACAGGAGGACGGTTTTACATGAAGGGAATTATCCTGGCGGGCGGCAGCGGGACGCGGCTGTATCCGCTGACGATGGTGACCAGTAAGCAATTGCTCCCCGTGTACGATAAGCCCATGATTTATTACCCTCTATCCACCCTGATGCTGGCGGAAATCAGGGACATTTTGATCATCTCCACCCCGCACGACCTACCCAATTTTGAACGGCTGCTGGGAGACGGAAGCCAGTTTGGAATTCAGCTGAGTTATAAGGTGCAGCCGTCCCCGGACGGGCTGGCCCAGGCGTTTACCCTGGGCGAGGAGTTCATCGGAAACGACCGCTGCGCCATGATTCTGGGGGACAACATTTTTTACGGAGCGGGGCTGACGGTTCACCTGAAACGGGCTGTGGAGCAAGAGAAAGGGGCCACAGTATTTGGCTACTATGTGGAGGATCCGGAGCGGTTTGGTGTGGTGGAATTTGATGGGGAGGGCAAAGCCATCTCCATTGAGGAGAAGCCGGTGGCTCCAAAGTCCAATTATGCAGTGACAGGGCTGTACTTCTACGACAGAAATGTCTGTGAGCGGGCCAAAAATTTGAAACCTTCCCCTAGAGGGGAACTGGAGATTACGGATCTGAACCGGGTGTACTTAGAAGAAGGGAGCCTGAGTGTCATCACCTTGGGCCGAGGCTACGCCTGGCTGGACACGGGGACGGTGGACTCCCTGAGCGAGGCGTCGGAATTTGTGCGGGTGATCGAGTCCCGGGAGGGCATTCAAATCTCCGCGCCGGAAGAGATTGCGTTCCGAAACGGGTGGATTTCCGATGAACAACTGAAGTCATGCGCCGATTTCTACGGTAAGTCACCTTATGGCAGACATCTGCGCAATGTGGCCAGCGGGAAATACATCTACTGAGGTGGCGTGATGAAATTTACACAGACAGAATTAGAGGGCGTATACATCGTGGAACCGGTGGTATTTGGGGATCACCGGGGTTTTTTCATGGAGAGTTGGTCCAAACGAGACTTTGAGGAGGCGGGGCTGTTCTACGAGTTTGTCCAAGACAATCATTCGTCGTCCACAGGGAAGGGGACGCTGCGGGGCATCCACTTCCAGCGTGGTGACAAGGCCCAGGCCAAGCTGGTGCGGTGCGTCCGAGGGGCGGTGCTGGACGTGGCGGTGGACTTGCGGCCCAGCAGTTTCACATACAAGAAGTGGGTAGCGGTGGAGCTGTCTGCGGCAAACAGGCGACAGCTGCTGATCCCTCGGGGATTTGGACACGGGTTCCTGACGTTGACGGACGATGTGGAGTTTTTGTATAGGGCGGACAACCCTTATGCGCCAGAGGCGGACGGCGGCATTCGGTGGAACGACCCGGAAATCGGGGTGGAGTGGGGAATTGAAGCGCCCATCCTGTCGGAGAAGGACAGCAGGTCCCCGTTTTTAGAAGACGCTGTTACAGGCTTTGAGGAGTGGTGAGGATGAAAATTTTGGTCACCGGCGGGGCCGGATTTATCGGGAGCAATTTCATCTTCCATATGCGGAAAAAGCACCCGGATTATAAGCTGGTCTGCCTGGACAAACTGACTTATGCGGGGAACCTGGCGACCCTGAGGCCGGTGATGGAGCAGCCGAATTTCAAGTTCATCCGGGGGGATATCGCGGATCGGGAAGATGTATTCGGCATTTTTGAGACGGAGAAGCCGGATATTGTGGTGAATTTCGCGGCTGAGAGCCATGTGGATCGGTCTATCGAGGATCCGGGGATTTTTTTGCGAACCAATGTCATGGGCACCCAGGCGCTGCTGGACGCCTGCAGAAAGTACGGTGTGCAGAGATACCACCAGGTGTCTACCGACGAGGTGTACGGCGATCTGCCGCTGGATCGGTCAGATTTGTTTTTCACGGAGCAAACACCGTTACATACCTCCAGCCCGTATTCTGCATCCAAGGCGTCCGCCGACTTGCTGTGTCACGCATACCAGCGGACCTATGGCCTGCCCATCACCATCAGCCGGTGCTCCAACAACTACGGACCTTACCAGTTCCCGGAAAAACTGATCCCGCTGATGATCGCCAATGCGTTGGCGGACAAGCCCATGCCCGTGTACGGGGAGGGGCTGAACGTGCGGGACTGGCTGTATGTGGAGGACCACTGCGCCGCCATCGCCCTGATTTTGGGGAAGGGGAAGGTGGGACAGGTCTACAACATCGGCGGTCACAACGAGATGCGCAACATTGACATTGTGAGGTTGATCTGCAAGGCGTTGGACAAGCCGGAGAGCCTCATTACCTATGTGACGGATCGGAAGGGCCACGATATGCGGTACGCTATCGATCCAGCGTTCATCCACAGGGAACTGGGCTGGCAGCCGGAGACGAAGTTTGAGGACGGCATCCAGAAAACCATCCGATGGTATCTGGAAAACCGGGCCTGGTGGGAAGACATTGTGAGCGGAGAATATCAAAGCTACTATGAGCAAATGTATGGAAACCGGTAAGCCGTTGATTGCCATCCTGATGGCGGTGTATGAGCCGCGGCTGGACTGGCTGAGGGAGCAGCTGGAAAGCCTGGAGGCGCAGACCTATCCCAACCTGCGCTTGTATATCCGGGAGGACTGTTCACCTACGATGCCCTTTGCGGAAATCGAGAGGGTGGCCAGGGAGTGCATTCGGTCTTTCCCGTATGAAATCAGGCGGAACGAAAAGAATCTTGGCTCCAATCTGACCTTTGAGCGGCTGACCCGGGAGGCGGAGGGGGAGTATTTCGCCTACTGTGACCAGGACGACATCTGGCTGCCGGAAAAGCTGGAGGTGTTGCAGCGGGAAATGGAAAAGAGCGGCGTCATGCTGGTTTGCTCGGATATGTACATTATTGATGGAAAAGGACGGCAAGTGGCTGACAGCATCACGAAAGTGCGCAGGCATCACAAGTTCCGCAGCGGAACAGGACTGACAGATACGCTGTGGTACTCCAATTTTGCATCCGGATGTGCGCTGTTGGTACGAAGCCAGATGGCCAAGGTGGCGATTCCGTTTAATCCGTATATGTATTATGACCATTATATTACTCTATTTGCAGCTAATGAGGGGGCGGTGGTGTCCATAGATCGCCCGTTGATTCGGCATCGGGAGTATGGGGGAAATCAGAGCAGTGTGATGCGGGGGGTGACGGACAGGGATAGCTACGGCAGGATCCGGGTGGATGGGGGGGTAGAGGCGGTGCAGTGGCTGACAGTCCATTTCCCAGCTGACAGAGAATTCAAACGCATATTAGCGGAGGGGCTGAAATGGATGGAAGCGCGGCAGGGCTATTATAGAGGGGATTTGAAACAAGCGGGAACAGTGTGGAAATATCGGAAATTTTCACCTATGGCCTCGCTGTTTGAAATTATGATGCCCTATCTGCCAAATTGTCTGTTTAAGCTAGCGGTTTGGGCCAGCATACATAATTATATTTGAGGGAAGAGCCATGAGAATTTTAGTAACCGGGTCTGCTGGGCAGCTGGGGTATGATATGTGCAAGGTGCTGACAGCACGCAATATAGACCACCGGGGCGTGGATATTGAAGACTTTGACATCACAAATGCCCAGGCCGTTCAGGACTATATCCTGTCGTATAACCCAGATGCAGTAATTCACTGCTCTGCCTGGACGGCAGTGGATAAGGCCGAGGACGAGCCGGATCAGGTGCAGGCGGTGAACGTCATAGGTACCCGGAATATTGCGGTGGCCTGTAAGAAGGCCGGTGCAAAAATGATGTATATCTCCACTGATTATGTGTTCCCAGGAGCAGGGAATTGCTTTTATGAGCCCGATGACCCCACGGGTCCCCTGGGAACCTACGGGAAGACAAAGCTGGCTGGTGAATTGGTGGTGCAGGAATTGCTGGACCGCTACTTTATTGTACGCATTTCTTGGGTATTTGGGCGAAACGGGAATAATTTTGTAAAATCCATGCTAAAGCTGGCGGAGGTGAGGGTGGAAATCAATGTAGTGTGTGACCAGTTTGGAAGCCCCACCTATACGGCGGACCTAGCCCCTCTGCTGTGCGATATGATCGTGACGGAGAAATACGGCGTCTACCACGCCACCAATGAAGGGGTCTGCTCTTGGGCCGAATTTGCGCAGGAAATCTTCCGATTAGCAGGGAAAGATATCCGTGTCAACGCCATCCCTACCAGCGCATATCCCACAAAGGCAGTACGGCCACTGAATTCCCGCATGAGCAAGGACAAACTAGAGCGGATGGGCTTTTCCCGTCTTCCGGCATGGCAGGATGCGCTCAGTCGGTATCTGGAGGAATGCATATATGGCATCCGTTGAAAAACAGATAAAGACTGTACGCCGTTCCCCCCTGTTTGATCGGAAATGGTACCAAACGAGATATACGGACGTGGGAAGGAGCGGGATTGATCCGGCGTATCATTACGTCCTGTACGGATGGAAGGAAGATCGGGATCCGTCGGAGAGATTCAGCACAGCCGAGTACTTTGAGTTAAACAGTGATGTCAAAAGGGCTATGCTGTGCCCACTTTACCACTATGAAGCATATGGGAGGACAGAGGGCAGAAGATTTCGGCTGGATCCTGACGCGGAGACAGAAACTCTGCGCGGCAGACTTAGGAATGCCGTGTTTTCGGCCAAGAAAAGCATTCGAGATTATCCACAAAAAGTGCACTATCAAATGCTCCGCATCAATCCACGGAAAGTTTTATTTGCAACATATCAGCATCAATACGTGTGTAACCCCAAATACATCTGCGAAGAGCTGCTCAGCCGGAATTTGCCGTGTGAGATTGTGTGGCTCTGCAAGCGCGGAGGCGGAAAGGCCCTATCGGAAGAGATTTCCAAATCAGTTCGATGCGTAGAATTTGATTCGCCTGAGGCCGCGTATGAAATTGCGACAGCCAAAGTGCTGATTGAGAACGGAATATTGTTATTCAGCCAAAAGCAGCCCAAAAAAAGGAAACAGCTGAACATATGCACATGGCATGGTTCTATGGGTTTCAAACGGATTGGTCCAGACACAGTAAAATCCGCGCATGGATTATATGTGGCTGAAATGTATGGAAAAGTTCACGATATTGTGCTGACAAACAGCCAATTTGAAGATGAAATCTTTCGAAACTCATTTTGGCCGCGTTCGGAACTATGGAGAATTGGCCATCCCCGTAATGACATCCTGTTTCAGAAGGATCCGGCTGAGATACAGCGAATTCGGGAAAACGTGCGAAGAAAACTTGGGGTTCCCGCCGGGTACAAATTTGTTTTGTACGCACCGACTTTCCGGGAAAAATCCCGTGCCGCTTCGGATTGCAGCGAAAGCAGCAAATGCTACGAAATGAACTATCAGCGGATAAGATCCGCACTTAGGAAGCGTTTTGGAAGCGATTGGGTTATTTTAGTACGGCATCATTACTGTAATGCTCAAAATAAGGTTTTAAACAATATGATAACGTTGGGGGCAGTGGCAGCCACAAATTATGGGGATATACAGGAGCTAATGGTGGCTGCAGATGTCGGTATTACGGATTACTCAAGTTGGATATTGGATTTCTTATTGACGGGTAAGCCGGGCTTCTTATTTGCGGCCGATGAGGACATATATTCGGCAGAGCGCGGATTTTATTATGCTTTGAATACGGCCCCATTTCCGATCGCCAAAGATATGGATCAGTTGTGTGAACAGATAGAGTCATTTGACTGGGATAACTACCGAAGCAAAACAGACGCATTTTTGAAGGAAAAAGGCTGTGTGGAAGACGGAAGCGCAAGCAGGCACGTAGTTGACAGGATTGAAATGCTCTTGAAAAAAAATTCGTGAAAACAGGTGGATTGAACATGAATATTGCAGTTATTGTGGCTGGCGGAGTCGGCGCACGGACGGGACAATCGATTCCCAAGCAGTTTATCAATGTTGGTGATAAGCCAATTATTATTTATACGATGGAACGATTTCAAAAGCATCCGAAAATCGATGCGATTGAGGTTGTGTGTCTGGAGGGATGGCTGATTCCCATTATATCGTATGCCAAACAGTTTGGCATCGATAAATTGAAGTGGACTGTTCCGGGGGGGAACACCGTACAGGAGTCGCTTTACAATGGGATTATGAACTTGAAAAAAGTGTGCTCAGATGAGGACATTGTAGTGATTCATGACGGCGTTCGACCGTTTGTCTCGGCGGAACTGGTTTCCAACCTATTAGATACTTGCAGAAGCAAGGGGAACGCCTGTACATCACAAATGTTTACAGAACAAATCTTTTTTACAGATAACCATCCGGATTATTCATCTAAGTTTGTTGACCGCTCAAGTATCCGCATTGTGCAGACTCCGCAGGCATATCGATTTGTCGATGCGGTAAATGTCTATGAGCAGGCGTTTGAATCGGGTCAAGGACTGCAGCCCGGATCCTACATCAATACCACCATGGTTGATTTTGGATATACGCTGTATCTTGTGCCGGGGGTCAGCGACAATATTAAAATTACGACGAAAAGTGATATTGAGCTGTTTAAAGTGCTGCTGCGCCAGGAAAAGGCGGAAGCCCAGAGTGGAAATGAGGACGCAAATGACAATATATGAGGGTAGCGTCTATCAGGACAGGTTGAATGCAATGTCTCAAAACAGCGATGTTTGGTATAGTCTCAGGGGCTGTTCCGTTTTGATCACGGGCGCGTCGGGTATGATCGGATCCTGTCTGGTGGACTATTTGATGTTCCTCAATCAGAAATATGGAGCGGGGATATCCGTTTACGCAATGGGACGAAGTGAGGACAGCGCGAGGCGCCGATTTAGACATTGGTGTGGCCAGAAATATTTTCACTTTATAAAACATGATGTACGTGAAAGACTGGATGCCAATATGCAGATTGACTATATCATTCATGCAGCCACCAGCGCCCACCCTGCGGCCTATGCCGATACTCCGGCAGATATCAGCTTGGCAAATTACATGGGCACTTTGCATCTGCTGGACTATTTAAAATCCCATCAGGGGAAACGCTTCCTCTTCATTTCTTCTGGTGAGATCTATGGGCAGAGTGACATAGACGGCGGATTTGACGAGGACTCTTGTGGCTATACAGACCCTCTTTCGCCCCGCTCCTGCTATCCAATGAGTAAGCTGGCAGCGGAGAATCTGTGTGTATGCTATTTGCGGCAATATGGTGTGGAGAGCATCATTGTTCGCCCCAGCCATGTTTATGGTCCAACCAGCACAAAGCAGGACACGCGAGCGGTCACGGCATTTCTCCAGCACGCTGCGACTGGGCAGGATATTGTGATGTACAGCGAAGGAACACAGGTTCGGAATTACTGCTATGTTTTTGACTGCGTAGAAGGCGTCCTGTGCGCATTGACCAGAGGAGTACCTGGCCGCGCATATAACATTGCGGATGAAAAATCGATTGTTTCCATTAAAGAACTAGCAGATCTCATCGCGGAACTTGGCAAAGTAAATGTGATAATCGACCTTCCAAATGAAAAAATGCGAAGTGGATTTACATCGATAACGCACGGGGTTTTGAATGCGAAAGCAATGAAACAGCTTGGGTGGACAGCGAAAGTCCACGTTCGGGAAGGGTTGGAGGAAACCTTATCTGTCTTGCGGGAAGATTGATTAACATTTTTTAAAGGGAGAAGAGGCAATGAAGCGGGCAGGGATTTACGTATTTTATGATAAAGACGGCATAGTGGATGATTATGCACCGTATTTTGTCCGGGAACTACGCAAAGTCACGGACTATATTCTGGTAGTTGTCAACGGCTGTTTAACGCCGGAAGGAAGAGAAAAATTTGAAAATTGTGCAGACGATCTATTTGTAAGGCCAAACGAGGGTTATGACTCATGGGCGTATAAAGAGGGAATCGAATATATCGGCTGGGAACGGCTGCACGGGTATGATGAACTTGTAATTGCTAATTCTTCCATTTTCGGGCCAATTTTTCCTTTCGAAAAAATATTTGAAAAAATGGATCAAGAAGCATGCGATTGCTGGGGAATGAATACGGCTCCTGAAAATCGAAAAATAAAAAATTGGTATGGAGTTCCCCTGAAATGGGGGTTTAAGCCAGAAACCATCCCGTCAAACTTTCATGTTTACAGAAGTAAAGTGCTTCATAGTTATGAATTCATGCGATTTTGGATCAACCTGCATCCCATAAGATCATATTACGAGGCAGCAGTTTATATGGAATTTTCTATTGTACAAGATTTGAAGGACGCAGGTTTTGTTTGGAAGTCTGTGGAAAATGGGCAGCTCCAAAAGGTGTATCCCTCATCGAATACATATGGCGCATTCGATTTGATTAGCATATATGAAATTCCGACAATCCGAAAAAAAGCGTTTTATGATTCCAACGGAACGCTGGACTTTTGCGAAAATCACCCCAACGAAATATTGAATTTTATATCTGAAAATACCGCTTACGATGTAAATTTAATACTTGAAAACCTGCTGCGTACGGTAAATCAATATGATCTAAAAAACTGGTTCAACTTGAATAAAATTCTTCCCTCAAATTATGTTGTAAAGGAGGCAAAAAAGCATCGAATTGCTTGCATTTTTCATGTCTATGACATAGAAATCATGGATCGATACCTTCACAATCTGGACGCATTTCCAGAAGGTACAGATTTCTACTTTACAACGGATCAGGAAGAAAAATGTGAAAAACTGCAGAATTTAATAGAAGCGCATAACAAAAGCCTGAAAGGAACATATCGCCTGAAAGAAAACCGCGGCCGTGATGTCTCGGCGTTGCTGGTGGCGTGCAGGGACATTGTACTCTCGTTAGATTATGACCTGATTTGTTTTATGCACGATAAAAAAGGAATCGGAGCATCTCTTTTCTGGAGTTCTGTCGGGGTATCGACTTCCACAACATGCTTTGAAAACATTGCACCAACGGCCGAATATGTTACAAATATTCTCAAGCTGTTTGAGGATAATCCCAGGTTAGGCATAGCTGTGCCTCCATCGTCCAGGAACGGACAGTGTTATGGAGGAATTGGCGGCAGTTGGACAATCAATTTTCAAAAAACAAAGGATCTGCTTCAAGATTTGCATATTGATGTTCCTTTAGATCCCAAAAAGATGCCGGTTGCACCTTATGGAAGTGTATTTTGGTTCCGCCCGGAGGCCCTGCTCCCGATGTTTGAAAAGGAATGGCGTTACGAGGATTTCCCAGCTGAACCTATGCCGAATGACGGAACAATCTCTCATGCAATAGAGCGGGGATATAGTTATGTCGCACAAGGAAGAGGATACTTCACAACCATCGTAATGAGTGCGCTCTATGCGGAGCAGGAGATAACCCGAATGACGGAAATCGCCCACACTTATATAGATATGACACAACGTTACGTTGGCGGAGGAAAACCCATGCTGTCCCAAGCGACCGCGCAAATGGAGCGGCTGTTGGCGAACTGCAAAAAGGGGGTGCCGGCCGTCAGTGCCAATCCGCCTAAGCGGGGCCCGCTGAAGCGGTTCGTGCGCGGGATTTGTCCAATTGGCGTATGGAACTTGTGCCGGCGGGTCAAATGTACCCTATTGCATCAGGTATATATTGAGCCGGCAGCGGAACGCGGCGCGCTGCAGTCAATAGTAAGAGCCTGCACACCCCGCTTCCTTTGGGATCAGCTCCGAAAGGCAAGGTGCAGAAAAAGAGGATGGGTGTTTATCGAGGCCTAGTGCTCTGCCAAGTTAGTAAATAGAAGTAGCGCAGGGAGGGAAGATGTGGTAAGCTATTATGGGTGATGAAAAGTGAACTACAAATATATTGTGCAATTAACGGACGAGGAACGGGAAGAGCTGCGAGCGCTGGTGCAAAAAGGGCGGACCCAGGGATATCGGATCAAACACGCGCAAATACTGTTGAAACTGGATGAAATACCGGAGAACCAGGAGTGGACATACGACAAAATAAAGGAAGCGTATCATGCCACCCCACACACGATCAGCCAGATTGCGAAACGGTTTGTAACAGGCGGAATGGAAGCGGCACTGGGGCGGAAAGAGCAGGTGAACCGTCATAAAAAGATCGACGGGCGGGTGGGGGCACACATCATAGCCATCGCCTGTTCAGAAGCGCCGGAGGGGCGGGAACGGTGGACCTTGCAGTTGATTGCGGATGAGCTGGTACGGCTTGGCGTGATGGACAGTATTTCAGACACGGCGGTAATGGAAACACTGAAAAAAACGAACTTAAGCCTTGGCAAAAGAAGGAATGGTGCATCCCAAAGCCGGGGGCGGAGCTTGTAGCGCGAATGGAGGACGTTCTGGATGTATATCAGCGTCCTTACGATCCTCTGCGCCCGGTGGTCTGTCTGGCTGAGACGAACCGGCAGTTAATTGAGAAGAGGATCGTTTCAGCAAAGCTTGGACATCCGGAGCTCGAAGACTACGAGTACCACCGCTGCGGCGTGGTGGATTTATTTGTGGCATTTGAGCCACTGGCTTGCAAGCGAGTGGTAAAGTTGACTGATACCAGAACAGCCATGGATTTTGCCCATTTCCTGCGTGAACTGGTGGATGTCCATTACAGCCATTGCGAAAAAATTGTGCTGGTCATGGATAATTTGAATATCCACTCCATTGCGTCCTCGTACAAAGCCTTTGACCCGGCCACAGCCAGACAGATCGCGCGACGCCTGGAAATTCACTACACGCCCATTCACGCTTCCTGGTTGAATATGGCTGAAATTGAAATCGGCATTCTTTCCAGACAGTGTTTGTCCCAATCCCTGTCTTCTTTTGAGCTCATGGCTCGTCAGATCAACGCGTGGACTTTACACAGAAATGCTGCTTGTTCTACTGTCCATTGGAGATTTTCCACCTCTGATGCCAGGTGTAAACTCAGAAAACTTTATCCTATTATCTTATAATTTCTAACTTGGCGGAATACTAGTGGGAAAATTAAAGGAATACGGTGTGCTTCGAGAGGAGCCGGTCGATATACAGTTTACAGAGACTGCTGTACGCGGAGATCTTTCGGCTATGTTAGGTGCAAGTGATATTTTGCCGCTGGAAACGGTTCCAATCGCACAGTGGGAAAAGCATTCGGTGCAGGTTAAGGATGGGGAGTGGTTTGACAGCATTGACCAACTGTGTAAGCAAAGCGCAGAAGCAAAGGCACATGCAGCAATTGTGCTTGAAAATTCTCATGTGCAGGATAATACCATGCTGATATATGGGGACTCGCAATGGAGTGCTGTGCGAAATGTTCCATATCTGTTGGCAGAACATTTCGGAAATGTGGTTTCAATTCGTATGCGTACGCCCAGTATTGAAATGGATCAGACGGTGATGCCAGATGTTGTTGTATTCGGTTGTAGTGAGCGGCTCATTAACCCCATTCTTCTCCGAAATTTATCGATTCCCAAACTTGTGGACAAAGTATCTGACGTTCCTGAGCGCCCTGCGCAAACGGCGGATTATTGGGTTGGAACTAATGGTATCTGCATAGACACATATAATGGAACCCGCATAAAAAATGTGGGGAAAATCACGCTGGACACGGAATCCTCTGTGGTGACGCTTGTGGGCTGGGCGGCGGATTTCAACGCGCTGAAGCCGTTAGACACACTGTATTTGCAGGTTGGCGATATCAATATCCAGTGTGATTATGGGATAGAACGAACCAGCGTGTCGAACCATTTTCAAAATGATGATTTGAAAGACACCGGCTTTTCTGTTACGTTCCCAGCGTCTTATTTGCATGACGGACAGGTGGATGAACTGCGCTTTATCCAGGTTGGAGCGGATGGAACCTATCGCTATGAACCGGTGGTATACCAGCTTCTATATCCGTAAGAAAGGGTGCAGTATGCTACATAAACTAAAGAAGTACCAATTCTTCTTTGAAGAATTGGTCAAGCGAGATTTCAAAAAAAAGTACAAGCGCACAATCCTTGGCATGGCGTGGAGTATCCTTGCCCCGCTGATGCAGCTGTTGGTCATGCGCCTGGTCTTTACCCAATTCTTTGGGCGCACAACACCCCACTATACGACGTATCTGTTCTGCGGCACATTGATATTCAGTTATTTCAGCGAATCCTCTAACCAGGGTATGTCCTCGCTTATGAGTAACGCGGGAATTTTTACCAAGGTCAACGTTCCAAAGTACCTGTTTTTATTTTCAAAAAATGTTCAAACACTGATTAACTTTGGATTAACTATGATTGTGTTCTGGGTATTTTGCGTGCTGGATCATATTGCTTTTACCTGGAAAGTCATCTTGCTTGTGTATCCGGTCTGCTGCCTGGTTCTGTTCAACATCGGTGTGGGGTTGATTCTTTCGGCGCTGTTTGTCTTTTTTCGGGATATCCAATATCTTTGGACGATATTTACGCAGCTGCTGATGTATATGTCTGCAATTTTTTATAATATCGACAGCTACAGCCCGCAGATACAGAACCTGTTTCTCCTAAACCCGGTGTACCTGTTTATCCGCTATTTTCGGAAAATCGTGATTGAGGCAACCATTCCCACAGTCTGGTTCCATCTACTGATGCTGGCCGATGTGGCGATTGTGCTGGGATTGGGCTATTGGATGTATAAGAAGTACAATACCCGGTTCCTGTACTATGTGTGAGGGAGGGCTGCTATGAGTGTTTTGGAAGTGCATAACGTGTCGATCCGTTATATGACGGGTGATTTCAAGGAAATCGGTCTGAAAGAATATGTCATGCGAAAACTGACCGGAAATTATCATATAAACGAGTTTTGGGCGGATAAAAATATTACTTTTTCTTTAGAACAGGGGGATATGCTGGGGATCATTGGAACCAACGGTGCGGGCAAGTCTACCCTGTTGAAAGTGATTGCAGGCATCATGGAACCAACGCGTGGGACTGTAAAGCGGGATGGGAATATTGCGGCGTTATTAGAGTTGGCCAGTGGCTTTGACGGGGATCTTACCGTGCGGGAAAATGCGTATTTGAGGGGGGCTATGCTGGGTTACACGCGAAACTTCATGGATGAGACCTACGATCAAATTATCGAATTTTCCGAGCTGCAAGAATTTCAGGATCGACCGTTTAAGCAGCTTTCAAGCGGGATGAAGTCTCGGCTGGCTTTCGCTATTGCCTCCTTGGTTCAGCCAGACATTCTCATTTTAGACGAGGTGCTTTCGGTGGGGGACGGCGCATTCCGTAAAAAAAGCGAGGAAAAAATGCGGGAGATTATCAGCAGTGGAGCGACAACAATTCTGGTATCTCATTCGTTGGAGCAGGTTCGGAAGATGTGTAGCAAGATACTATGGCTGCATAAGGGTGAGCAGGTGGAATTTGGGGACGACGTGCAGGGGATCTGCGATCGATACGCTGAATTTTTAGAGAAACGATAAGGACTTTTCAGCATGGGGGTACCCCCATGCTGCGCCTACACAGTGTGTAGGCGCAATCAGCCTGTCGAAAAGCGGCCTGCCTGGGAAATGTTCAGGCAGGCCGCAAAGCAAAGAAGATACGTACGGGCAGGAAACAGAAGGAAAGAGAGACGAGCTTGCCGTTTTGCTTTCCACTTGGCCAGCTTTTTGAGGTTCATGGCAGCAAACTTAAGCCTCACCCATTTGGAAACCTGGGCCAGACCTCTGTATAGGGTATAGCGCATACCATGCTTTTCCTTGGCGTCGGCAAAGACGCGCTCAATCGTCTCTTTGCGTTTGGAATAAAGCTCCTGGTATTCGGCTTGTTGACAAAGTAGCAAAGGAACAAAAAATATGGTACAATAAGAAAAAGAGAGGGGATAAAAAGATGCAGTTAAAGTACCATATGATAACAATTGAGGATTTGGTGCCGAAAGAACATCTGTTGCGGAAAGTAGAAGCGATGCTGGATTTGTCCTTCGTCTATGAAGAAACGGCTCATTTATACAACCGGAAGTATGGCCGTCCAGCAATTGATCCTGTGATTCTGGTGAAGTATCTGCTCTTGGGCTATCTGTATGGAATCCCCTCAGAACGCCAAATCGAGGAGCGATGCAAGGACAGCAACGCATTCCGCTGGTATTTAGGAATAGACTTAGATGAACGAGTACCGGATCACAGCACAATTTCACAGCTCCGGAGGCGGAAGCCAAGTTTTCGGAAGGTGTTCCGGCGATTGTTTGAGCGGGTGGCGCAGCAGTGCATTGATATGGGTCTTGCCAGCGGGCGGCTGGCAGCTACGGACTCCACCCATGTGAAAGCCAGCGCATCTCTGGGATCCATGTATTTGATGGAAGCGCCAGCGGAACCGGGCACCTATTGGGAGCGGTTGAATACATACGAGGAACAGGCCGGAGAATACTTGACGCAAAAGACAGGGAAGCAGAGGAAAAAACGGACAAAAGTGCTGAAACGGAAGCCGAAGCACCCCCACAGGCGGGTAAGCCGGACAGACCCGGACGCGGGCTGGCTCAATCGCGCAAATAAACCCCATGGGATGTACTACCTGAGCCACCAGACATTGGACACGGATCATGGGATCATCCTGGATGTTGCGGTAACAGCTGGGGACGCCAGCGACAAAGCGCCGTATCTGGCACAGATGGAGCGGGTGATGCAGCTGCTTCCGATACAAAAGGCCACAGCCGATTCAGCCTATGATTTTGGGTTGGCTCATCAGGTATTGGGAGAGCATGGAGTATCCTTTTTTGTCCGTCCCATGGAGAGCGATCCCCACCCGAGCGTAGAATTCCACAGGAAACACTTTCAGTATGATCGGGACAACGATTGCTTTCTCTGCCCGAATGGGAAAGAGCTTACTTTGACCACCGTGAGCAGAAACGCGGGTAGCAGCCTATGTTGGGTCTATAGCGCGAACCGAGCGGACTGCCAAAACTGTCCGATGAAGGAACAGTGTCTAAACAAGAGCCTAAAGGATAAGGCCAGACGGCTGACGCGCAGCGTTTTCGAAGACGCCGCGCAGAAAAATCTCAGCCAAGCAGATTCACCGGAGTACCAGCAGGCCCTGCGGTTGCGGCAGATTTGGTGTGAAGGCACATTTGCCATCCAGAAATGGAGCCATAATCTAACTCGCATTTTACGACGAGGTTTAGAGGCAGCGGAAGACCACTGCCTCCTTTCTGCCACGGCCTTGAACCTGAAAAGAATGATAAAATGTATGGGATGACGCCGAATTGGGCGTCCTTTTTTATGCCCTATCTGATTCGGCTGCTTTTTTCGCTACTTTGTCAACAGGCCGGTATTGGGGTGTGTACCTGGCGTCATCGGCCAGTTCCTCGTAATCCTTCCAGATATGGCGCAGGACGGTTTTCACGGAGTTTTTGGAACGGGTGCACAACTGCCGTGTGGGACATTGTGCGCAGATTTTCGGGTCGCTGCAATATTCCCGGTATCCGTCCCGGTTGGTGGTACGGTAGGCCAGGGGTTGGTATTCTGGGCAGATCACGCAGTCATAGTATTCATCATAAACATACTTCCACCACTCGTGTCCGCCCTTCATCGTCATGGGACGCTTGTAGGCGGTGGACAGCACCCGGCCATCGGTAAACACTTTTTTGCAGATATGTGGAGTTTTGTACGCGGAATCCGCCACAATGGTTTCAATTTGTGGAAAACTTTCGGTCACTTTGTCATAAACATCATCGAAAGCCACGCTGTCGTGGACGTTGCCGGGGGTAACCACCGTTTCCAGCACATAGCCATTCTTATCACAGGCCGTGTGGGCCTCATAGGCAAACTGCCGCTCATGTTTCCCCTTCACAAATACACCACAATCCGGGTCTGTCGTGCTTTTTGTCACCGTTTTGAAGCCCGCCTTTTTCCGCCGAGCCAGCTTCTTTTTCGAGGTGTTGTCCCGCTTCTTTTTGGTGTGCTTGGGTGGATCGTCCTCATCATCGAAGGGCTTCTTCCCATGGGCCTCCCGGTCTGCGTTGATCTCCGCCAGCAGCTCCTCCTGATACCGCTTTGCCGCCGCTGGCACTTCCTGTTTGATTTTCTTGTTCAGATTTGCGCTGGCCTTGATGTGTGTGCCGTCTATAAATACTGCCGCCGGAGACAACGCCCCCGCCGTTCCAGCCTCATTTAGCACCCACTGGAATACCCGCTCTATCGTTTCCTCTGTGTATCGATGGCGGAAGTTATAGCTCACCGTGGAGAAGTGTGGCAGTTCTTCGTTTAGGGTGTATCCCAAAAACCACCGGTATGCGATGTCTGTCTGCGCCCTGCGCAGCGTCCCTCGCAGCGATGGTATCCCGTCCAGATGCTGCAGCAGCACGATCTTGAACAGTACCACCGGATCAACGCTGGGCCGTCCATCCTCCTCGCTGTACAGCGGCTCCACGATTTCATACAGTTTCCTGAAATCTACCGCTTTGTCCACCTTCCGCAGCAGGTGCTCCTGTGGTACCAAACTCTCTGTATTCACCAGTTCCACCACGTCCCGCTCCATTTTCCTCTTTTCCATCATTTTTCTCACCCTGTTTTATTATACCTTACAAATACGAAAAAGTCTGCCCATAGGCAGACTTTTTCGACAGGCTGACTCCGGCAGGGTTAAATTCCCTGCCGGAGTTTTCATTCCCGTCATACCCCATCCAATCTCTGCTTGAATTCGGCGTCACTGAGTTCCCCCTTCAACACCGCGTCCCGCCAGTCCTGGATCATGGCTACCTGCCGGTTCCACTTGTCCGTGCTGATGCTGCCCCGGCTCTTTCTGCCCTTCAAACGATTATAAGCTCTGGCGTATTCCTTGAGGATGGGAGCTTGATTTTTCCGCTTCTCCTTCCGGTGCGCACCTACCTGACGGCAGGTGCGTTCCGTTTCGTCTGGGGCAATACGGTTGCAGTACACCGTGTCGTGCCCACCAACCGTCAGGAAAAAGTGCCGGCAATTATGGCAGCGGCGCGGCACGTTCCCCGCCGCCATTCCCTTGTAAAAATCCGTGTACAGAAAGCTGGCCAGTTCGTTAAAGGTGAGCTCCTCGCCAAATACCGCGCCGCCGTCTTTCGCTGCCATGGCCCGGAAGCCGAGCCGCACCGGAAAGTCGAGCTGGATAGAGTCCAGATCTTCGTCAACCTCGTCCTCCTCCCCGGCGTATTGAAACGCCGCATCCATCGTCCGCCTGTATTTCTCGTAGGCTTCCGCATAGGCCGTCGGGGAGCGAGCGGGAAGATCCTCAAAATAGTCCCCCAACATCAACGACGTGTTGCCGATAAAATCATCCACTGCGTCAGGCAGGCGCTCCAGCCTGTCCAGCCAATAGGCCAGCGCACGGTGAAAGTTCGTCCCTTCGGTGACGGAGTCGTCTGTGCGGTCGGGGTGTTCCCGCATGGAGTGAAACAACCCCTCCGAACCGTGGGAGAATAAAGCAAAATTTTTGTATGCGGGAAGCTGGGCCAGCACCGCCCAGACCGTATCCAGCTTCCGCTGTGCCACGGCGGCGCTGGACGCGGTGCGGGCTGCCAGAAACACCTCCAGCTCCGGCTTAAACTCTGCTACAGCTGCCTTCAGCTTCCACAAAAGGCTTCTGTCCATCTCCAAAGCCTCCACAGCAAAATGCCCCAGCGGATACCACTTCCCGTTTAGCAGGCATTCCCTGGGGCCAAAGATAGCGGAGAAGGAATCAAAATAATCGTTGGTGATGGCGTACATCGGGGCATCCCTCCCGTATCCGATTGAAATCAAGTTCCATGCCCGACATGACTTGGAGCTATTGAACTGGGAAAATCTCTCTGTTACAATCATAACAGATTTGAAACCGGTATTCAATCTGAAACTAAAAACTGAATACCCACCACCGGAGAACATACTCCCTGGGCGAAGCGGCGCCAAGACTCCTGATACAGGACGAGCGTGCCGACAGGGTGAAAACGCCGCAGTGAAGTTCTGGGGCAGGAAGGGGTACGATGTGTGGCCAATCAGAATTCAACGAAAGGATTCCAAATGAAATTATCTGAGTATAAAAGTTATGACGAGCTGCCGCTGTTTCTGAATGCGTCAACAGTGGCAAAGGTGCTGGGTGTGTCACCGTCCAGCGGTTATGAATTGATGCACGAAGCAGATTTCCCTGTGTTGAAAGTCGGCAGCCGAATGGTGGTGCCCAAGGAAGAGTTCGTGGAGTGGGTGGAGCGGCACACAGGAGGACAGCGATGAGAGGCGGGCGGTCATTGATAGCACCATCCTCTGATGAATTTTGTTTGCCGCACGAAGTGTTTGAGCTCGGCGTGAAGCAGGGCCCTCTGCTGGTGTATCTCTATCTGATCTGCCGCAAGAGTTTGAAACACGGCGCGGACGAAATGAACTGCGCCGTCATCGGTAAAGCGGTGGGCCTGTGTGAGAAAACCGTGCGAACACATCTGCGCACGCTGGCTGACACTGGGGTCATCAAAGTTGAGTATCATGGGCAAAACTTCTCGTACACGCTGCATCCCATTCAATCCAACGTGCAGGAGCATCGCGGCACGACGCCCCGCAGTCGCTGGATATCCAGGAAGCAAGCCTGGATCACTGGTGAGGTGTTCGATGCGGTGTTCCCTCTGCCCAATGCGGTATTCCAACTGGGCCTCCAAGCCGGTGAGTTGCTGGTGTACATCTACCTCCACTACCAAAAAGGTGTGCGAAGCGGACAGTGCTGGCCCAGCTACGCCACCATCGGTACGGCGGTGGGGATGAGCCGGAAAACCGTGCAGAAGCACGTGCACTCGCTGATAGACGAGGGCTTGATTCAGGCGGAGGACACCATGATTCATCGGAGGGATGGACGAAGTTACAACGGCAGCCTGCTCTATACGGTCAAGCCGATTAAGCAGATTTTGAAGGAACGCGAGAAAGAATTTCTTGCGGAGTTGAAGTTGGCGGAAGCCCAGCACAAATTGGATCGGCGCTATCAACCGCGTGACCGCCCCCGTTCCGCGTTGTAAGCCCGTTTGTTGCCCTCCTTCAGACAAGGTGGCATCCGTACACCTCCCAGCCCTTGAAACACAGCGTTGGCCCTGCGTGGCCCGTTGTGGGGAGCGGGCCACATGAGGGCTGGACAGCGGAAAAATGTACCACGCTGTAATCAGTAAAGGGACACGCGGGCGCAGGCCGAAGGGCAACGCAGAGGCCCGATTTAAGGACGAGCAGGATAAATTTCCCTCACAGCTCTCCGCAGTGCGGACAGCCCCGCCCCAACACCGTGGGAGCGCCCGGTTTAGGGCAACGCAGAAGCGCCCCGTTGGGGCGGATGCCTACCCTTTTGGGTAGGGCAAGCATCGC
>ERZ808037.989-NODE-989-length-21426-cov-3.397068_pt1 | contig 21426 bp, 20 predicted proteins | sample MGYA00380190_ERZ808037 | MGnify/ENA primary metagenome ERZ808037 (study PRJEB31490, sample SAMN06133399) | mouse gut metagenome | isolation source: J9 | host: mice | place: China: Chengdu | collected 2015-05 ... | reverse complement strand
TAAAAATTCCCGATAGTCCATAGTAGGCTGTTTGCTGTCCAAATGAAAAGGGTTTTGCCCTTGTTCTTTTAAGGCAGGGTTGAAACGGAAAAGGTGCCAATAGCCTGCTTCTACGGCCTTTGCCTCTTCATGCTGGGAGCTGCCCATACCGGAGCGGATACCGTGGCTGATGCAAGGGGCATAAGCAATGATAAGGGAGGGGCCGGGATAAGCCTCTGCTTCCGCAATTGCCTTAACGGTTTGGTTATAATCTGCCCCCATAGCAATCTGCGCTACATAAACGTAGCCATAGGTCATAGCCATAGCTGCCAAATCTTTTTTTCTGCGGCGCTTTCCGCCGGAGGCAAATTTGGCAGTGGAGCCGGTGGGGGTTGCTTTGGAAGCCTGCCCGCCGGTATTGGAATAAACTTCCGTGTCAAAAACAAGGACGTTAATATCTTCGCCGCTGGCCAGCACGTGGTCTAAGCCTCCGAAACCAATATCATAAGCCCAGCCGTCGCCTCCAAATATCCATTGGGATTTTTTGGAGAGGAAAGACTTGGCGTTTTGCAATGCCAGGCATAATTCTAAAATTTGTTTTTGCCCGGCATGGGAGCCGGAAGATTGGCTGCCGGAAGAGGAAATATAAGCCTGCAATTCATGGATGAGGGCTTCGGAGGGGGAGTCGTTTTGGGCGCCGTCCGGGAAAGTATTGAGCCATTGCTTTAAAGCGTCTTCCAAAGCAGGGGAGGGATTTCCGTTTTTGTTTAATTGTTGTAGCTGCTGCAGCAAGAGGGCTGCCGTTTCCTTAAGATGGCTCCTTATGGTGCTTTGTGCCAATACCATGCCGTATCCGAACTCCGCAGCGTCTTCAAAGAGAGAGTTAGACCATGCGGGCCCCTGGCCAAGTGCATTTGCCGTGTAGGCGGTAGAGGGGGAAGAATTTGCCCAAATAGAGGAACAGCCGGTGGCATTGGCAATATACATTCTTTTGCCGAACAACCGGGTGATTAAGGTGGCGTAAGGCGTTTCCCCGCATCCGGCACATGCTCCGTGAAATTCCAACATAGGCTGTTTGAATTGGCTGCCTTTTACGGTAGTTTCCTTAAATTTTTCAATGACTTCGGGCTTTATGGGCAGGGATTTCCCATAATCGAAATATTGCTGCCTTTCTTCGTGTTCTTTGATAGGGCACATGGCAAGGGCCTTTTCCCCGTTTTTCCCCGGACATACGCCTGCGCAGGAGCCGCAGCCGGTACAATCCGTTTCCGAAACGGTGATGGAAAAGGTATATCCGGGAAATCCTGTCATGGGAAGGGATTTCATGCCGGCAGGGGCTTTTTGCTGTTCTGCTTCGTCCATTGCCGCAGGGCGGATAACGGCATGAGGGCAGACAAAAGAGCAACGGCAGCATTGAATACAGTTCTCCGGTTTCCAGACGGGAACTTCCGTGGCCGCATTGCGCCTTTCATGGGCGGTGCTGCCGGAGGGGAATGAGCCATTCACATAAGGAAGGAATGCGGATACGGGCAGGGAATTGCCTTCCTGCATAGTAATGGGCTTTTGGATTTTTTCCACGTAATCTATCACTTCCGCCCGGTCGGGAAGCAGCTTGCTGTCCAGCGGTTCATATGCGGCATGTTTCCATTCCGGAGGTATGGTTATGCACAAGACATCTTCAATGCCTCTGTCGATAGCGTCATAATTCATTTGAATTATTTTTTCCCCCTTTTTCCGGTAACTGATTGCAGCGGCTTCTTTCATCAATTGTCTGGCTTCTTCAATAGGGATGAGATTGGACAGGCGGAAAAAGGCAGCTTGGAGGATGGTGCTGATTTTGTTGTTCAGCCCGATTTCTTTTCCGATGCGGATTGCATCAATCACATATAGTTGGATATTGTGTTCGGCAATGTAGCGTTTTACTTGGCCGGGGAGGTATTTATCCAGTTCTTCTTCCTTATAATAACAGTTTAGGAGGAAAATGCCGCCGTCTTTTACTTCCTGCACCATATTATATTTATGGAGATAGGTAGGATTATGACAGGCTACGAAATCTGCTTGGCGAATCAAATAGGCGGAGCGGATTGGCATATCCCCGAAACGGAGATGGGAAACCGTAAGCCCGCGGGATTTTTTGGAGTCGTAATCGAAGTAAGCCTGCACGTATTTGTCCGTATGGTTGCCGATAATTTTTATGGAATTTTTATTGGCGCTGACAGTGCCGTCTCCTCCCAGCCCCCAGAATTTGCAGCATATGGCGGAAGAAGGGACAGTATGGATGGAATCCATAACAGGCAATGACAGATGGGTCACATCGTCGGTAATGCCTATGGTAAAATGCTTCTTTTTTCCGGATAATGAATTTTGGAACACCGCATAAATCTGGCTTGGGTCGGTATCTTTGGAACTAAGCCCATATCTGCCGGAAAAAACGGGTATTTGGCTATATGCGCTATCTTTTAAGGCGGCGATAACGTCCAAATATAATGGCTCACCGGATGCGCCAGGTTCCTTGGTACGGTCTAATACGGTAATCCGCGCAACGGAATCGGGGAGGAGCGCCAGCAGATGGGATGTGCTGAAAGGCCGATAAAGATGCACTTCAATTAATCCTGCTTTTATGCCGCTTTTATGTTCTGTAAGATAGTCTATGGTCTCTTTGATGGTTTCGCATACGGAACCCATAGCGATAATAAGGTGTTCGGCATTGCGTGCGCCATAGTAATTGAATAAGCCATAGTTGGTTCCCAGCTTTGCATTTATTTTTTCCATATAAGTATCTACAAGGGCGGGGAGGGCATTATAAAAAATATTGGAAGCTTCCCTCGCCTGAAAGAAAATATCCGGGTTTTGGGCGGAACCCATGAGCTTGGCATGGTCAGGGTTTAAAGCGTTTTCCCTGAATTGTGAGACAGCGCCTAAATCTGCCATATCCCTTAAATCTTCATAAGGCCAAATGTGGATTTTCTGCATTTCGTGGGAGGTGCGGAAACCGTCAAAAAAGTTAAGGAAAGGGAGCCTTCCTTTGATGGCGGCCAGGTGGGCGACCGGGGATAAATCCATGACTTCCTGTACGCTGCCGCTTGCCAGGATAGCGGCACCTGTCTGTCTGCAGGCATAAATATCGGAGTGGTCGCCGAAAATAGATAAGGCATGGGTTGCGATTGTCCTTGCCGCCACATGGAATACACCGGGCAGCAGTTCCCCTGCTATTTTGTATAAATTGGGCATCATGAGCAACAACCCTTGGGAAGCGGTAAATGTAGAGGTGAGGGCCCCTGCGGCAAGGGAACCATGCACTGCCCCTGCGGCGCCGGCTTCCGACTGCATTTCCGTTACTTTTACAATTTGCCCGAAAATATTTTCCTTCCCTTCCGTAGCCCATTCATCTACATATTCCGCCATAGAGGAAGATGGGGTGATAGGATAAATGGCAGCTACCTCGCTATAAGCATAGGCTACATAAGCAGCCGCTTGATTCCCGTCCATTGTTTTTTGCTCTCTTTTCATAATATAAATTCCTCCTTGAAAATAATTGTTATTAAAATTTTGCACAAAATTCATTTTTTTATGATTCAAATCGGATTGTTGCATGAATTATAAGAGGATTTTGAAAACGGCTGCGACAAGTAGCAGGGAATTAACGCGAGGAATAAAAATTATATTCTGGAAATCTTTTCCCGTATGTTGTAAAATTCAATTAACTAAATAGAAAAGAGGAGGCAGGATTGATATGAACATTCTGGTAATAAATTGCGGCAGTTCATCGCTGAAATATCAGTTGATAGACAGCGAAAGCGAAAAAGTGCTGGCAAAGGGGTTATGCGAGAGGATAGGGATAGATGGCAGTGCGATTACCCATCAGCCGGCAGGCGGAGAAAAAGTAACAGTAGAAACGGACATGCCGAGCCATACGGAAGCTGTGAAACTGGTAATTGAAAAACTGACGGATAAAGAAGTTGGGGTTATCCGTTCTTTGGATGAAATCGGCGCGGTAGGGCATCGTATTGTGCATGGTGGGGAAAAATTTGCGTCTTCTGTCATCATTACGGAGGAAGTGCTGAAACAGGTGGAAGATTGCAACGATTTGGCGCCTTTGCATAATCCGGCAAATTTGGTGGGGATTAATTCCTGCAAAGAGGTAATGCCCAATGTGCCGATGGTAGGCGTATTCGATACGGCATTTCATCAGACAATGCCTAATAAGGCGTATATGTATGGGCTGCCTTACGAATATTATGAGAAATATAAAGTAAGGCGTTATGGTTTCCACGGCACGAGCCATGATTTTGTATCCAAGAGGGCTGCTGAGGTATTAGGGAAAGATAGAAAGGATTTAAAAATCATTGTCTGCCATTTGGGCAACGGATCCAGCGTATCGGCAGTGAAATATGGGGAATCGGTAGATACGTCTATGGGCCTGACGCCGTTGGAAGGATTGATTATGGGAACGCGCAGCGGCGATATAGACCCGGCAATTGTTACGTTTATTGCGGAAAAGGAAGGGGTTACGGCAGAGGAAGTGCTGAATATTTGCAATAAGAAGTCAGGCGTCTTCGGGCTGTCCGGCGGGTTGTCCAGCGACTTCAGGGATTTGGGCCAGGCGGCGGCAGACGGAAATGACAGAGCGAAGGATACACTGGAAGCTTTTGCATACAGGGTTGGAAAATATATCGGGGCTTATGCAGCGGCGATGAACGGTGTGGATATTATTGCATTTACGGCGGGTATCGGCGAGAACAATGCGCAGGTACGGGAAATGATAGGGGAATATATAGGATTTTTGGGAACCAATATCAATAAGGAAAAGAACCAAATCCGTGGGGAAGAGGTAATTATTTCCGATGAAGGCAATAAAGTAACCGTAATGGTCATCCCTACAAACGAAGAACTTGCAATTGCAAGGGAAACAGTAAGGATGATAAAATAGCCGGTTGAGGGAGCAAGGGCAACAGATGTCGGTAGAAATGGCGGAGGGATTATGCATATTGATTTGCCGGATAAAGTAAAAAGAATAATAGGGGTCATCGAGTCGGGCGGATACGAAGCATATGCAGTGGGCGGATGTGTAAGGGATTCCCTTTTGGGGCGCGTGCCGAACGATTGGGATATTACAACATCCGCAAGCCCTCTGCAGGTAAAAGCGCTTTTTGGCCGGACCATTGATACGGGCATCAAGCATGGTACGGTAACCGTTATGATGGACAGGGAGGGCTTTGAGGTAACGACTTACCGGATTGACGGGGAGTATGAAGACAGCAGGCATCCGAAAGATGTTACGTTTACCTCGGATTTGGCGGAGGATTTAAAAAGGCGCGATTTTACAATCAATGCTATGGCATATAATGATAAGAATGGATTGGTGGATATATTTGGAGGGGCTTCGGATATTCAAAAAGGGATAGTCCGCTGCGTGGGCAATCCGGAGGAAAGATTTGGGGAAGATGCGCTTCGCATGATGAGGGCGGTGCGTTTTTCCGCCCAGCTTGGATATGTTATAGCGGACAAGACCAGGGCGGCTATCCAAAAGCTGGCGGAAAACCTTAAGAATATCAGTGTAGAGCGGATTCAGACGGAGCTTGTAAAGCTACTGGTATCCCCCCATCCTGATTATTTGCGGGTCTGTTACGAAACGGGCATTACAAAAGTTGTATTGCCGGAGTTTGACAGATGCATGGAAACGGAGCAGAACAACCCTCATCATTGCTATACGGTGGGCGAGCATATCCTTCATTCTTTGAATGGGGTAAAAGGGGATAAGGTGCTGCGGCTAGCTATGCTCTTCCATGACATCGGGAAACCGGAGACGAAGTTTACGGATAAAGAGGGCATCGACCATTTTCACGGGCATGCCATGCTGGGGGAAGAAATAACCCGGAGGATTATGCACAGGCTGCGGTTTGACAACGATACCCTTTACCGCGTATGTAAATTAGTGCTTTACCACGATTATCCGGTTGAGGCTTCGGCGAAGAGTGTGCGTAGGGCAATAAATAAAATTGGGGAGGAAATCTTCCCTTATTTATTTGATGTAAAAAGAGCGGATATTTTTGCCCAGAGCAGTTATGATAGGGAAGAAAAGATAACCAGGATTGAGGAAGTTAGGAAAGTATACGGAACCGTTTTGGAAAAAAGGCAGTGCGTCTCTTTGCGCACCCTTGCCGTAACAGGAAAGGACTTGATTGAAGCGGGGATGCGGCCGGGAAAAGAAATCGGGGAAATGCTGGATAAGCTGCTTCATGCCGTATTAGAAGAACCGGAAGAAAATACAAAGGAAAAGCTCATGGAACAGGTGCGCAGGATGATGTTGGAACAATAAAGGCCAGAGTCTGGATAAGTAGTGTGAGAAATTAGTTCGATAGCTGATTTTATCACATGGTTATTTGTGTCGGGATGTTACAAATAAGCCCTGATGGCAGATGCAGATTTGAGATTTGCATCGCCCCGTTGCGTAAACACTCCGGAATGGAGATTAACATGAATACTTTCCCATATTGCTTCATAAGATAGGATAGATTAAGATTATGAACCGTGAAATGGGAGGAATTTATGTGAATGACAGAGCAGTCAGCGTGCTTGAAAATTATGAAATAGAAGTGCTTCGTACCTGGAAAGGACGGGGCGCAATGCTGTGTGAGTCCGATAAGGGTCTTTTGATTTTGAAGGAATATACGGGGCCGAAAGATAAGATTATTTTTCAGGACGCACTGCTTAAATCAATTATGAAGCAGGGGTTTCCTTCGGTAGAAAATATTTTAAAGACCAAAGAAGGGGAACTGATTACCTATGACCAGGATAGGGTTCCCTACATATTAAAGACTTACTTTGAGGGCAGAGAGTGCAATATCCGTGATACAAAAGAATGTATACAGGCAGTAAGGGCATTGGCACAGCTCCATAAAGCATCCGTTATTGATAAGGGCATTTCCATAGGGGTAAAGCAGAGGGCGGAATACAGGATTGATAAAGAATATGAAAAGCATAATAGAGAGTTAAAGAAAGTAAGGAAATTCTTAAAGGATAAAAGCCAGAAAACAAATTTTGAGATTTTCCTTTTAGAACATTATGATTACTTTTTAAATCTGGCCCTCGAAGTGGCAGAAGAAGCCGGCCGGCAATTAAAAGGGAATGGGGCGGAAACGGAAGAAGAAACATGTATTATTTGTCATGGGGATTATCAGTACCATAATATCCTTATGACGAAGGGGAATGCGGAAGAAAAGGAAGGCATGGCGATTATCAATTTTGAAAAATGTATCAGGGATAACCCGGTAAGGGATCTTTACCTATTTATGAGGAAATTGCTGGAAAAAGGAAATTGGCCGATAGAGCTGGGGAATCTGCTGCTGGACGCTTACCATAAAGAGAGGGAAATCTCGGAGACGGATTATGTGCAGTTATATTACCGGTTCCGGTATCCGGAAAAATTCTGGAAAATAGTTAATTTTTATTACAATTCCGGGAAAGCTTGGATTCCGGGCAGGAATCTGGAGAAATTAGAGAAGCTTTTGGCACAGGAGGAGGAAAAAGTTAAATTTCTGGAAAATTATAAAAGTTCTTATGGGAGGTTTTCTTTTTTGGCGCATTAGTATATAATAACTAAGGTAAAGCCAATCGAAAGAGGAGGAGCGTTCATGCGTAGAGGGTCTTTTAGAAAAGCGGGAAAAAGCAAACCGGTGATTTATGCGGTAGCGATTCTTTCCATATTAACAGCAGGGCTTTTAGTTGCCGGCTTTTTGTCATCCAGCGGCAGCAAGGGTTTTGCGCATGAATCCACATATGAGAGATATGATTCGGGATTTGTCATCGCCCAGCCGGGGAGTTACGATTCGATAGACACGGCTGTGGTGAAAGAAATAGACACGGATAAAAAAAGAATTACTTTTATGAATGTGGAGACAGGGCGGTATTATACTCTGGATTATGACGGAACAACCGTAATCCAGGATAAATACGGCGGCAGTATGTCTATGGAGCAAATGCGGAACGGGGATATTGTAGATGTAACATTTTTAAGGAACAAAAAGAGGCTGACTGGTATGAAATTATCGGAAAGCGCTTGGATTCTCGAAAAAGTGGAAAAATACAATTTTGATGTTTTAGGAAAAAATGCGGAAGTGGGCGGGGGCACTTACAGCCTTAGGAATAATCTCGTTATCTCTTCGGAAGGAAGAGACGCACAGTTTGAAGATATCGTACGTGGGGATGTGTTATCCGTGAGCGGGATAGGCAACAGTGTTTACAGTGTAGTGGTGGAAGAGGGGCATGGATATTTGCGCCTGAGCAATGAAGAGTATCTGGAAGGAGGCTGGATAGAAGTAGGGCAGTCTGTCATCCAGCGGATTACGGAGGATATGCTTCTGGTAGTTCCGGAAGGAACTTATGATGTGCATTTGACGGCAGCGGGCATTGACGAAGTAAGGACGGTAACCATATCCAGGAATCAGGAAACTACTTTGGATGTAGGGGATGTAGAGATAGAAGAGGCAAAGACAGGGAAGATTTTGTTTGCAGTAACGCCGGGCAGTGCGGTAGTTAGCATTGACGGGGAAGAGGTGGATATCAGCGCTCCGGTAGAGATAGAATATGGGCTCCACCAGATGGTGGTCAAGGCGGAAGGGTATGATACCATTACCCGTTACATAAAGGTAAGCCAGGAGTTGGCAAGCATTAGCATTACTTTGGAGGAGTCTTTGGGAGAAGACGGATACGAACCGGATTACGATGAAATTACAAGCGTATCGGCCAATGAGTATAACAGCGCAGCCAGCAACTATAAAGTGTATATTGATTCCCCTTCCGATGTGGAGGTATATTTGGATGGCATTTATATAGGAATGTCTCCGGTAAGTTTTAAAAAGGATCCTGGGCTGCATACGATTACTTTGCGTAAACCGGGGTATATAACAAAGAGCTATACTATCCAGATTGACGATGAGGAAAAGGATATTACTTATTCCTTTACTGATTTAGTAAAGGAAAGCACTGTGACTATCAGCGGCAATACGGTTGGTAGCGGCAGCCCGACAGTTAGCGGCAATCAGACAGTCAGCAGCAATTAAAAGGGTCTGAAGGTGGAGGAACCTATGGACAGGAAATATTCTTTGGAGGATTTGATACACATTGTAGAGACATTGCGCAGTAAAAACGGATGTCCTTGGGACAGGAAGCAGACACATGAAAGTTTGAAACCTTGTATGATGGAGGAGGCAGCGGAGCTGGTATCCTCCATCCGCATTTATAATCAAACGGGGAATGCGGAGAATATGAGGGAGGAATTAGGGGATATCCTTCTGCAGGTTATGCTGCATTCCCAGATTGCAAAGGAAGAAGAGCTTTTTACTTTGGAGGATGTCATTCACGAAATCAGTGCAAAGATGATACGGCGGCATCCCCATGTCTTCGGCAATACGACAGAGGAAAAGAGGGCGGAAGATATTCCGGCAGACTGGGAAGAAATCAAACACAGGGAAAAAGAAGGGAAAACGTGGATAGAATCCCCTTTACGGGAGGTACCAAAGGAACTCCCCGCCCTTACCAGAGCCCCTAAGGTGTTAAAAAAGGTGGACAAGCTATATCATGGGGGCAGCGGATATGAAGAAAATATAGCGCGGCTGGAAGAGGCGGTAAAAACGCTGAAAGGGTTGGGGCCGGAAGCCCATAATGAGGCAAGAAAGGAAATAATAGGGGATATTTTGATAAATTTGTCAGATATTGCAAGACAATATAAAATTCCGCAGGAACAAATCCTTACGGATAGGATTGATGATATCATAGAACGATATGAACCGTCCGGAAAACCTTGATAAATGGGGAGAAAAGGCAGATTTTCCTTGACAAACATGTGGAAAGCGTCTATAAATATGTATAGACGTTTCAAAAGGAGACTTCTGGAAAGTAACGAAAATGTATTTTAGTAGGAGGAGTTCGACATGAACAAAACAGAATTAGTTGCAGCTATGGCAGAACAGGCTGGTTTATCAAAGAAAGATGCTGAAAAAGCGTTAAAAGCTTTTACAGATGTTGTTGCAGACGAATTAAGGAAAGACGGGAAGGTACAATTAGTAGGTTTCGGTACATTTGAAGTTTCCAAAAGAGCGGCTAGAGACGGAAGGAATCCTCAGAACGGCAGCGTAATGAAAATCGCAGCTTCCAAGGCTCCGAAGTTCAAGGCAGGCAAGGCTTTAAAGGATATTGTGAATGTATAAATAGAATGGGAAGCCAAAGAGAACCTTTTACCGGGTTCTCTTTTTGCGTAATAAGATTCGGGTGACAAAAGGGCTGTCCGGCAGTGCTGTTTGGCAGATTGCACAAAAGAATATTGTGCAAGTGACTTTTGTACGATGGAGAGGAGACTCTAAAATCGTGGAAGCCAATGCTGAACACGATTTTCGCTTTAAGAGGCTCATCGGAATGCTCCGTACAACGGAACGCGCACAAATTTTCTGTGCCATCTGCCAAGTGCCACCGCCGGACAGACCTTTTGATACCCAAATCCTATGATATAAAAAAGCGGCGAAGGACTTTCCTATACAAAAAACTATCCTCTATTGTTCATAGAGGATAGTTTTCATAAACTATAAACCATTTCTCATAATTGATAATTCAGGTGAAAGGAACACCTTTCGTCTTCCTCACATTAATCCTGAACGTAAGGCATCAAAGCCAGATGACGTGCCCTCTTAATGGCAACTGTCAATGCCCTCTGGTGCTTTGCACAGTTTCCTGTGATTCTTCTGGGGAGGATTTTACCTCTCTCAGACACGTATCTTTTTAATTTATTTACATCTTTATAATCGATAACATTGTCTTTTCCGCAGAATATGCAGACTTTTTTCCTTCTGCGCATCCCGCCCTTTCTCCTTGCCGGAGAATCAGACTTCTCTGCTTTATTGTAAGCCATAATAATGCCTCCTATCTAAAATAAATTATCAGTTAAATGGCAATTCCTCATCGATTCCGTCAGGAATATTCATGAAGCCGTCACCTGCCGCCATAGGAGCAGGCCTGCTGCCGCCTGAATAATTGTTGTTCCCGGCATAACCCCCGTCGCTGCCGGAACTGTTTTTGCTCTCCGCAAATTCCTGATCCTCAACTACAACTTCCGTCGTATATACTTTTACGCCTTCTTTATTCGTATAGCTTCCTGTCTGGATACGTCCTGTAACTGCAATCTTGATTCCTTTGCGGAAATAGCGTTCCGCAAACTCACCGCTTCTGCCGAATGCAACACAGTTGATAAAATCCGCCGTGGCATCGTCGCCGTTCCTGTTAAAACGACGGTCAACCGCTAGTGTATATCTGGCAATTGCCAACGGGCTTTCCCCTTGTGCATATCTCACTTCGGGGTCTCTCGTTAAACGTCCCATAAGTATTACTTTATTCATACATTCTCCTGTTCTTTATGCCTCGTCTTGTCTTACGCATAAATACCTAATCACATTGTCCATGATACGAACTCTGTGTTCGATTTCTACCGGAACAGTGCTTTCAGCATCGAAACGGATGAAATAGTAGAAAGCTTCTTTCATTTTCTGAATTTCGTAAGCCAATCTCTTCTTACCCCATTCATCAACTTCTGTAACTTGTCCACCGAATCTTTCAACAAGAGCTTTGCACTTGTCAATTACTGCTGCTCTTTCTTCGTCTTCGATTTTTGCACTGACAACAACGGCTAATTCATATTTGTTCATGTGCGTTACCTCCTTTTGGTCTCTGGCTCCCAGACTTGCCGGGAACAAGGAATTAAAATATATCACGAGTTAATATGATACCATACGGAACTGATATTTTCAAGGTTTTTGTTTGATTTCCCTCACACTTTTTTCCAATGCCTGGCGCGTTATCATAATCTGGTGGCCGCATCCCATACACTTTAAACGGAAATCCGCCCCGGCACGCAGAACTTCCCATTCTTTGCTGCCGCAGGGATGCTGCTTTTTCAGCCGTACCACTGCCCCTACCTGAATGTCCATGCTTCCCCTCCTGTCATAACTGCCCAAAGATTTCCCCGATTGACCCTTGTACAATAAGGTCGGCCACGCTGTCCCTTGCCGTAGGAGTCTTGTTCACCAGCACGAGCTTATTGCCCTGATAATAATCAATCAACCCCGCCGCCGGATATACCACCAGGGAAGTTCCACCGATAATCAACACATCCGCGTTCTTAATAAACTGCACCGATTCCGATATTACATGTTGGTCCAGCCCTTCCTCATACAACACCACATCCGGTTTTATCGGGCCGCCGCAGACATCGCAAACCGGAACCCCTTCCGCCTGCCGGATATCATCCACATCAAAAAATTTGCCGCAGCCCTCACAATAATTGCGCAAGGTAGAACCGTGAAGTTCCAGCACTTTCTTGCTTCCTGCCGCTTGATGAAGCCCGTCTATATTCTGGGTAATCACCGCCTTCAGCTTTCCTTCTTTTTCCCATTGGGCCAGTTTTTCATGCGCCTGATTAGGTTTTGCCTCAAACCCAATCAACTTATCCCTGTAAAACCGGTAAAACTCTTCCGGCTTATTCCGGTAAAAAGTATGGCTCAATATTGTCTCCGGCGGATAATCATATTTTTGATGATACAATCCGTCCACACTCCGGAAATCCGGTATCCCGCTCTCCGTAGATACTCCTGCCCCGCCGAAGAAAACCACATTGCTGCTGTCCTCTATCCACTTTTTCAATTGTTCTATTTGCTGATTCATCCCCGTCCTCCTATTCTTTCACCCTATCCTTTACCTCTTTGCGCCCGACAACATAACAATATCCAACCATTGGCGTCCGCAACGAAAAAAGAAATTCCACCGCTCAGATATTGCCCACGAGAAAATCCTTCATCACCCCCATAAACTCCCGCAGCATGTTATTCCCCTGCATCATTAGCTCCGATGGCGCCGCAATCCCATATACTTGCCGATACCCGCTTTTTTCCGCAATATGCGTTGCCCTGAAAATATGGAAATTATTCGTCACAATGCCTACGGAACAATTTTCCCTGTCCAAAAGTTCCCCGCTGTAATTAATATTCTGGCTGGTATTGCGGGATTTATCTTCTTTTAAAATGCGTTCCGGTTCAACCCCCTTCTCCACTAAATAATCATACATCCCCTGTGCTTCGCTGACATGTTCGTCATTGCCCTGCCCTCCGGAGACGATGACAACCGTATCAGGATTGTCCGTCAGATAATCATATGCCGTATCCAGCCGCATCTTCAGAACACGGCTGGGGCCATGTTCCTTCATCTGCGCCCCAAGCACTATGATATAATCCAGCCCTTCCTTTCCCTTTGCCGAAAATCCGCTTAAAATCAGCCCTTCCACAAACACAAACAGCAGGCAGCCCAGACAAAACATGACAAGGAACCCTCTTTTTATCCATATGGGAATTTGCGGTATGAAAACCCCTTTTTTCATACATACGGCCCATCCGATAAGAAACAGACCAATCAACAGCCAAATGAAATAAAAATTCGTTCCATGAACCGCAACTATCCATATTGCCAAAAAATATAAAATACACAAAACGCCCATTGCCATCGCCAAATTCTGCATATGCCTCATCCCAATACTCCCTTACCCGATACTATACTTATATACTATACTTTAATTGGATGAAAAGTCAAATAATCTATCTGCTTATAATCCTATAATAAGTCTTTGCTGTGGCTACATAGCTCCCCCCATAAAAGACGGCAAAAACCGCTGCCACAACTGCCGCACATCCAATCAGAAGACCCGTATCAAAAAAGCTGAGGACTGCAAACAATTTTGCTACCATCACAAGCCCTGCACAAGTATGGACTACTGCCCCTACCACCGGCACAAAAAATACCAGGAGAATCTGCCTGTGGATTGTTCCTTTGATTTCTTTATCGCTCATCCCTACTTTCTGCATAATTGAAAAGGCATTCTGATCCTCATACCCTTCCGCTATCTGTTTATAGTACATAATCAGCAAAAGGCACATCACAAAAACAATGCTGAACAATATCCCAATAAATAACAGCCCTCCGTACATTGCTTTCCAATCCGAACGCCAGTCCAAATTGTCCTCAAACCTTATGCACCCCAAATCCTTTTGGCACCAATCCCCAAATTCCCTTATAAAAGCTTCCCTATCCTTTTCTTCCCCCGACACGCGAAGCCGTACCATCTGATAACAATCATCCAAAAGCCCTGCCACATCCTCTACCCCGTTGGCTTTTGCCCAATCTTTTACCAGCATTTCCTTCACCCCACCATCCTTTACAATCAGGAAAAATTCCCCTTGCTGCTGATTGTTTTCCGACTTCGGCGCAATCTTTAACTCTTCAGGCTCTTCTTTCACCTTCAGTTCATTTCCAAAAAAGACAACTTCGTCATATCCATAATCCTCCCCGCTGGAAAAAATGAATACCTCCCCTTCCCCTAATTCCGATTTTTCCCCCTCTATCCGATTATAATCTTCCAGCAAAAGAAGGTTCACTTCATAACTCTTCATCTTATCCGTATCCGATGCACCATAAGGCGCCATAAAATTTTTGCCATCTTTGCCGCAAGTTAGTGAAATCCTCTCATAGGTTAGATAATCTTCTATTTCCACTCCATATTTCCCCTCAAGCTCTTGCACCTTTTTCTCTATTTCCCCTTCCGTCACCCTTATTTTCTGCAAAAATACATCCGCATCAAAAGGGAAATTAAAATCCATCATCCCGTCAAGGCCCAAATATAACGACGAAGTGCAAACCAGCGTAATCATTACCATCGTAGAAAAAATACAGATATTCACCAGACTTGCCGCGCTCTTTTTCATCCGATACAACATCCCGGAAACTGTTATAAAATTCGACGGTTTATAATAAAACCCTTTGCTCTTTTTCAATAGTTTCAAACAAGCCACACTGCCCGAAGTAAAAAGGAAATATGTGCCTCCCACTACTAAAAATACTGCCAGAAAAAAATTAATAAAAATCATGGAATCCACTTCGCTTTTGACAGCAAGCCAATACCCCTCCCCAAGGACAACAGCCCCCAGCAATGCCCATAACCATAGAAGCTTGGGTTCCTTCTCCCCCTTCTTCCCTCCCGCCAGCAAATCCGACGGTCTTGCCTTCCCTATCTGAATCAAATCGGCAAAAAAGTTAATGACGTATACCCAGAAAAAGAAAATTGCCGTTTCCAGGACAGCCGAGAAGCTAAAGGTAAACTCTACATCCACCGGCAGCCCGGTCATACGCAGCAGCAAAAGGAATAACAGCTTGGAAAGCACAGCCCCACTGATAACCCCTGCTGCCACTGCCACCCCATAAGTAATCGCCGATTCCACAAACATCATCATCCCTATATGCTTTTTCTCAAGCCCCAGAATATTATACAGGCCAATTTCCTTTTTTCTCCTTTTAATTAAAAAGCTGTTTGTATAAAACAAAAATGGGATTAAGATTATCCCCAAAAGTACGCGCCCTATTTGTAAAAACACCATTGCATAGCCGCTTTTAGGCAACGTAGCAACGATATCATTATGGAGGATAGAGGAGAAAACAAAATAAGTAAATGCGGAAAAAATCCCTGCGCCCAGATACGGGTAATACACTGTTTTATTTTTTATCATCCCCTTCCATGCCAGTTGCGGAAGGGTTTTCCACATATTTATCCTTTTTCCCGTCTGCTGCTCTTTATTCATTGCCATTCCTCCCTTCCTCCTCATCTTTTTCTCTTTTATTGGTCTGAATCACCGTCAATGCATCGGATATCATAATATACATTTCATCGTCCGTCCGGTTCCCCCGGTATATCTGGTGGAATACCGTTCCGTCTTTAATAAATAAAATCCTTCCCGCATGGCTTGCCGCCTGGATGCTATGGGTCACCATCAAAATCGTCTGCCCTTCCCTATTAATATCCGCAAACAATTTCAGCAGCCGGTTGGAAGCCTTGGAATCCAAAGCCCCCGTCGGTTCATCCGCCAGGACAATCTCCGGCCGGGTAATCAAAGCCCGGCATACTGCCGCACGCTGTTTCTGTCCGCCGGATACTTCATAAGGATATTTATCCAATAATTTGCCAATGGACAGTTTCGCCGCCAAAGGTTTCAGCCTTTTCTCCATTTCCCTATAATCCGTTCCTGCCAGCACGAGAGGCAGAAAAATATTATCCCGCAGCGATAACGTATCCAACAAGTTAAAATCCTGAAATACAAATCCAAGATGATTCCGTCTGAATGCACAAAGCTCTTTCGCCTTGATTTCCGATAAATCCCTTCCATTCAGCATCACCTGCCCACTGGTGGCCTTATCCAAAGACGCCAGAATATTCAGCAAAGTGGTTTTCCCGGATCCCGACTCCCCCATAATCGCCACATACTCCCCTTCCTCCACCGAAAAATTCACATTATTCAAAGCTTGTACTTTCATCGCACCAAACCGCGCCGTATATACTTTCCTCACATTCTTTACTTCCAAAAACGCCATTTTCATTCCTTCCTTTCCACACACATGCACTTAAAAATTGCGAAATCCATTTATTTGCCAAATATTCCGCAATCCCTTTTCTTGCTCCTGCTATCCTTATTGTAAGCATAGAATGCGCCCCCTGCCATTTATCCCTCTTACATTTTCTTTTGCAAACTTACATTTATGTAAGGAAGAATAATAAAAGTCCGCCCATAGACCATTTCCAATCCACAGGCGGACATCTTCCCCTTTATCTCTTCGCTCCGGCCAGGCAATCCTCTCCCCGATACTATTCCGTATTTTCCGTTGTCTGCCGGCAGCCTTCCCTTCCTCCACACATCTATCTTCTCCGCCTCCGTCTATACGGCAAGATTATCTTCAACGCTCATTCCGCATCCCCATTCAATCCCAAAATCACTTTTGTCCCTTCCCCTTCCTTTGATTTCACTTCTATCGTATGGGAAAGCTTATCCATAATTTCTTTGCAAAGATACAGCCCAATGCCTGTGGATTTTTTTCCCATTCTGCCATTGTAGCCTGTAAATCCCCGTTCAAATATCCGGGGCAAATCGCTTTCGCGGATGCCGATTCCTGTATCCTCAATTACGATGTAGGCCACTTTGCCTGCCTGTTTTCTGCCGTACGCATCCGCCCCATAAATCCGGATACCTCCCCTGCCCGTATATTTTAAAGCATTTGACAAGACCTGTTCCACCACAAAGCCAAACCATTTTTCATCCGTTACCGCTCTGCATTCAAAATCTTCCATAGCAAATGAAAGCCTGCTTCCTATAAAAAGCACCCCGTACTTCTTCACAGCATGTCTGATTATAACACCGACGTCATAGTTTTTAAACAACATATCCGCCGATATACTGTCCAGCCTTGCGTAATGCAGCGCCATTTCCGCATATTGCTCTATTTTAAACAGTTCCTCCAAAGACTGCCTTGCATCGCTTCTTACCTGCCCTTTCAAAGCGCCTTCCGCCCCTATCCCCTCTTCCGCCATACGTTGCTGGAGCAGGCGCAGCGCCGCTATCGGCGTCTTTATTTGATGAATCCACATAGTATAATAATCTGCTAAATCTTCCTTTTTCTCATCCAGTTCAGTAATCAGCTTTCTCCTTTCCTTACCAGCTTCACATATAATGCCATAGTACAAAGACTCAACCAATCCTGACGGGCTCGGCAAATAAAAATCGCTCTCTTCGCTTTTCATAAGGGCTTCCCACAATTTCATACATTTTTCACGGTATTTTAAATAATCAAAGAAGCATCCGCATGCCCCGAAAAAAAATGCCAATACTGCCGCATACCACATATTGGCAACACTATTGTCATAACCGTATAAGGACGCCACCGCAAGAAATAGGAATACAAAAAAAATGAACCATAATAGCAGCGCGCTCCTCTCCTTGAGGTAACAGCCCAATATGCTCCCCCCCTGCCATAATACCTTTCCCTTTTCATCCCCATTTTTCTGCCATTTTCCTTTCCCTGTCATCTCTTCTTATCCCCGTCTTCCATTCCACCCAGTTGGTAGCCAACTCCCTTTTTGGTAACAATCAATTCCCGGATGCCCTCCCCTTCCAGCTTCTTCCGCAGCCGGTTAATGTTTACGGTCAACGTATTATCATCTACAAAGCATTCGTCATCCCATAATTTCTTCATTATGTTTTCCCGGGACACTGTTCCGCCTGCCTTCTCAAATAACACTTGAAGAATTTTAAACTCGTTTTTGGACAGCTCTGTCTTTTTTCCTTGAAACTCCAATGACATATCTGTCATATTTAGCAAAATACCCTTATACTCCATTACCGACGTCTGCCCGGTAAAAGCATAGGCACGCCGAAGCACCGCCTGTATTTTTGCAGCAAGCACTTCCAAATCAAATGGCTTTACCACAAAATCATCGCCGCCCATATTGATTGCCATTACTACATTCATGTTATCCGATGCAGAAGATATAAAAATAATCGGCACCTGCGAAACCTTCCTGATTTCCCCGCACCAGTAATACCCGTTATAAAAAGGCAGCCCAATATCCATCAGTATAAGCTGAGGGGCAAATTGGGCAAACGCCCCCAATACATCCCCAAAATCGTCCGCCGTCTCCGTTTCATATCCCCATCTTTTTAAATACCTGCTAATTTCCCCTGCAATAATGCTGTCATCCTCTATAATTAATATTTTATACATATAACCCCCATATTGAAGTGAACCCTTTGGCACCTATGACCGGAATACAAAAAATATAGCACAGCGCAAGGAATATTTCCAGTATGGTTGATTCTCTATTCTTATTCCCTTTGTTTTCTTTATACAATTCGACAATATTTATATAGATTATCGCAAAAAATATATGCAAATTGCCGATTTCATATATACAACCGGAAAATCATCCGTTATAATATTAGTCACATTAGTATTTTCAGGGTAAATGTTATCCCATGCAACAAGATGTTTTATGATTATATGTCATTTATGACAGAAAGGCGGTTCTATGAGATTTGGGCCAAAATTAATATTTATAGAAACTTTGACAATGCTTTTATTAGCTGTCATCCTTGTAGCAGGCAGTTGCTTTGTCTCTATTAACTCATTTAACCAACAGACCGAAGAAACGCTGGAAGTGGCAGTAAATGGCTTTCACGGAGACGTGAAATATTTAAGGAATATCGGAAGGAATATCGACATCACTGTTTTTGAGGGCGACACCCGCGTAGACAGCTCCATCAACGGCGCCGTAGGAACGAAAGCCGGAGATGCCGTAATCGAAACAGTTTTAAAAAATGGGCAAAAATATTTTGATACGGATATAACCATCAACGGAGAATCCTACTTTGGCTATTACATACCCACCAAAACCGGTATGCTGTTTGCAGGAACTCCCCATTCCGCAGCCAACCAAATGTTGGAACGTATTATCTTAGTGCAGACATTATTAGGCTTTTTTACATTGCTGATATGTATCCTGATTGTTGCCATATTTGCAAGATTGATTTCAAAAAGGATTAAGCAGGCGAAAGTAATGGTAGAGACATTGGCCGACGGGGATTTAAGCACCAATCTGACCAACTATGCAAAAAATAAAGATGAAATCGGAGATATCGGCGAAGCAGTAGTGCATCTGCAAAGCAACTTAAAAAGCATTCTAACCGATATCCGGCAACATGCAGACCACTTAGTCAAAACCAGCGATATTTTTGCAGATAATTTTTCCAATCTTTCCGAAGGCATCAACAGTGTAAACATTGCCGTGGAGGAGATTGCACAAGGCAGCACCTGCCAGGCACAGGAAATCACATCCATGAACCAGCAAACAATCGATATGGGCACCGTAGTAGAAAACAGTTCTGAAAATGTAGCAATATTAGACACCACTTGCGAGCAGATGGTGGATTCCGCTTCCAACGTTTCGGAAGTGCTTGAAACGCTCTTAATCTCCAGCGACAAAACTACAGCCAATGTAGAAAAAGTATCTACGCAGACCAACCTCACCCATACTTCTGCGGAAAAGATTCAGGAAGTTGTAGGGCTCATACAAGGCATTTCCCAGCAAACCAATCTTTTATCCTTAAATGCGGCAATAGAAGCCGCCCATGCCGGGGAGGCGGGAAAGGGCTTTGCTGTTGTTGCCGAAGAAATCGGCAAACTGGCAAACGAATCCTCTGCCGGTGCAGAAGAAATCCGCCGGATTGTAAATGAACTTCTGGAAAATTCCGATATGGCAGTCTCTGTCATGGAAGCAGTTATGCAGGATACATCCGCACAGAAAAATAATTTAAGCAGCACAATCAACGCATTTACCCAACTGAAAGAAGGAATAAATGCAGTGGCGGAGGTCTCATCTAATATTCATGAAGACATGGATAACCTGAACGAATCCAAGTCCGTCATTATGCGAAGCACCGAACAACTGGCCGCCGTATCGGAAGAAAACGCAGCAGCTGCACAAGAAACCAGCGCCACCATGCAGACACTTTCCGAAACGGTACAAAGATGTAACCAGGAAACCACAAACTTGGTAGATCTCAGCGAAAAGCTGAACAAGCAAGTATTAAAGTTTAAACTATAATCTTGCGCCTTTGCAATTTATTTTTCACTAAACCACCCTACATTATTTGGAGTTTAAACGAAATGGCAAAAATCAGCAGCATACTTTTAATCAGCATCTTATATCTATCGCTTTTATCTGCCTGTGGCATAACCGGCAACAACGAAAACAAGGAAAATACAATGTCCACCGCCACTGCCCCATCTTCCCCACACCGGCAAATTTATGCCCCCATCGTCGATGCCCAAACGGATAATGCTTTATTTTCCTTCATTTATCTGGATGATGACGATATTCCGGAACTGGTCGTTTGCGATATGTATTATGGCTGGTATTCCATCTATACCATAAAGGAAGATTCTCCATTTTGTCTGGTAGATTCCATGAATACCGTAGAAATGACTTACTTTAAGCAGACAGGCATCATTTCATCCTTCGCCCGGTGGAACGGAGGCGGCGATGAAGGCGGATACGGGAAATCTTACTATCAGATATCAAAAAGCGAAACATTAACCGACGACTCTATCCCTCTACTACAATTTAGTTATAATGCCATATATGACGAAAACGGAACATATACCGGAGAGGGGAATACCGAATATTATTATATGGGCGAAAACACAGACGAAACTTTTTATCAGGAAATGCTGGCAAGCTTAAAAGCTGTCGAAGACCGTGAAACTGTTTGTTTGGAAAATGCTTTTGAAGCAGAAGAAATGCCCAGCCTTTCAGACCACTGACAAATTTAACATTTACCGCCAAGAGGAGAACATCATAAATGGAATGCCATTACACTATACGAGAAGGAGAATTGGTTTTAAATAATAGCCGGAAAAATAAAATGATTGCATACTCCATGCTATTTATCCGTTTTTTTGAATTGTAAAGTATGACAAGGATACACACTATTTTGGAGGACGTATGGTTCAATCTTATTATCATCTTCTAAATACTTT
>ERZ808037.988-NODE-988-length-21444-cov-9.511724_pt1 | contig 21444 bp, 15 predicted proteins | sample MGYA00380190_ERZ808037 | MGnify/ENA primary metagenome ERZ808037 (study PRJEB31490, sample SAMN06133399) | mouse gut metagenome | isolation source: J9 | host: mice | place: China: Chengdu | collected 2015-05 ... | reverse complement strand
TTCATGTCCAACGCCGGCGGCGCCTGGGACAACGCCAAGAAGTACATCGAGTCCGGCCACCACGGCGGCAAGGGCTCGGAGTGCCACAAGGCCGCCGTCATCGGCGACACCGTGGGCGACCCCTTCAAGGACACCTCCGGGCCCGCGCTGAACATTCTGATTAAGTTGGTGTCCACCGTGTCCATCGTGTTTTCCGGGCTGGTGGTCAGCTTCCACCTGCTGTGAGTTTTTTGGGAAAGGGTTTCCACCGCTATGAAGTATGATTTTACCTCCATTCTGGATCGCCACGGGCGGGACGCCATCGCCCTGGACGGCATCGGCCTGCCTGGCCGCCCCGGCGCCCCCCGGGAGGGCTTCGACGCCATCCCCATGTGGGTGGCGGATATGAACTTCCCCACCTTCCCCGGCATACCCGCCGCCATGATAGAGCGGGCCCAACACCCCGCCTTCGGCTACTTCTCCCCCACGGACGGGTACTATGACGCCATTATCCGCTGGCAGCGGGAGCGCAACGGAGTGATGGGGCTGGAGCGGGAACACATCGGCTATGAGAACGGCGTGCTGGGCGGGGTGATCTCCGCGCTGAACGTGCTGTGCTCCAGGGGAGATAATGTGCTGCTCCACTCCCCCACCTATATCGGCTTCACCCACGCCCTCACCGACAACGGCTATCATATCGTCCACAGCCCTCTGACGCTGGACGGGGACAACGTGTGGCGGATGGACTTCGACGACATGGAGCGGAAGATCGTGGAGCACCACATCCACGCCGCCGTGTTCTGCTCCCCCCACAACCCCTGCGGCCGGGTGTGGGAGCGGTGGGAGCTGGAGCGGGCCATGGAGCTGTTCCGCAAGCATGACGTGTATGTGGTGTCCGACGAGATCTGGTCGGATCTGACGCTGGAGAGATACCAGCACATCCCCACCCAAAGCGTCAGCGACGACGCCCGGCAGCGCACCGTGGCCCTGTACGCCCCCTCCAAGACCTTCAACCTGGCGGGGCTGGTGGGCAGCTACCACGTGATCTACAACCCCTGGCTGCGGGAGCGGGTGGACAAGGAGTCCTCCCTGTGCCACTACAACGAGATGAACGTGCTGTCCATGCACGCCCTCACCGCCGCCTACTCCCAGGAGGGGCAGGCGTGGCTGGACGAGCTGCGGCAGGTGCTCACCGACAACGTGGACTTTGCCTGCGGCTATATTGCCGCGCAGTTTGACGGCGTGAAGGTCTCCCGGCCCCAGGGCACCTATATGCTGTTCCTGGACTGTACGGACTGGTGCGCCGCCCATGGCACCACCATCGACGAGCTGGAGCGGATGGGCTGGGACGTGGGGGTGGCGTGGCAGGACGGGCAGATGTTCCACGGCCCCTGCCATATCCGGGTGAACCTGGCCCTGCCCCTGTCCCGGGTGGAGGAGGCGTTCCGCCGGCTGGACAAATACGTGTTCAACGCTCCTTTTTCTCGAGAGAAAAAGGAGCCGAAAGAGTTTTAAACCCGCCAGCTTGAAGCTCGCTGACGTTTTGCTCTGCTGGCTTTGCGCGTTTGGCCCCAGCAGCGGGGCGCTGGCATATTGGCGCAAGAGAAAAGGATCGTCTGCCTGGCGCGGCCCAAAAAATAATTCAGGACACCTATTGATTTTTTAGGTTTTCGCGGTATAATGGACCCATCTATTTTGTGAAGGAGGACTTCCCATGAACCAGACCATTACCGCGTCCAACGCCCCCGCGGCCGTGGGGCCCTACTGCCATGCCAAGCTGGCGGGCAATACGCTGTACACCTCCGGCCAGCTGGGCCTGATCCCCGCCACCGGCGAGCTGCCCCAGGGGGTGGAGGCCCAGGCCACCCAGGCCCTGGACAACCTGTCCGCAGTGCTGGCCGCCGCGGGGATGACCTGCGCAGATGTGGTGAAAACCACCGTGTTCCTGGCGGACATCAACGACTTCGCCGCCATCAACGCCATCTATGCCAAGTACTTCCCCGGCGAGGCCCCCGCCCGCTCCTGCGTGCAGGTGGCGGCCCTGCCCAAGGGGGCACTGTTTGAGGTCGAGGCCATCGCTGTCAAATAAATCAGATTCCAACGGCATTACGGCGCCGCCGGATCCTCCCGCCTGTGGGCGGGAGGGTTCGGCGGCGCTGTTGCTTCTGACTTTTTGTTTGGCGGACAAACTTTTTGTGAAATCTCCACAAAAACCGGGGCCGGATTTTGGCGGCCCGGCGCGGTTTTCTTCCTTGAAATCCCGGCAAAAATGGGCTATACTCAAATCATGAAATAAATTTTTTATAGCTCAAAAAAAGTAAGGAGGAACCCCTCATGCAGCAGTCCAAACCGGACTACAAGACTCCGGCCTCCGTCTTTTCCCTGGACGGTATCCCCGCGCCCGGCCAGCTTGTGCCGCTGGGCCTCCAGCACGTGGTGGCCGCCATCGTGGGCATCATCACCCCCGCCATCATGGTGTCCAACACCTGCGCCCTGTCCGACGCCGACCGCACCCTGCTGATTCAGGTCTCCCTCATCGTCACCGCCCTGGCCACCCTGCTCCAGCTCTATACCATCAAGCACCGCGTCGGCTCCGGCCTGCCGGTGGTGATGGGCATCAGCTTCGCCTACGTGCCCACCCTGCTGGCTATCGGCGGCCAGTTTGACCTGCCCACCATTTTGGGCGCGGAGATCGTGGGCGGCTGCGTGGCCATCCTGTTTGGCGTGTTTGTCAAGCAGATCCGGAAGCTGTTCCCGCCTCTCATCACCGGCACCGTCATCTTCACCATCGGCCTGTCCCTGTATCCCACGGCGGTGCGGTACATGGCCGGCGGCGCGGGCAGCGCCGAGTTCGGCGGAGTGAAGAACTGGGCGGTGGCCCTGGTGACCCTGGCGGTGGTGGTGCTCCTCCAGAACTTCGGCAAGGGCGTGCTGAAGCTGGGGGCCATCCTCTGGGGCATGATCGTGGGCTATATCATGGCCCTGTGCCTGGGCATGGTGGACTTCTCTGCCGTGGCGCCGGCGGGGTGGTTCCAGCTGGCGGCCCCTCTCCACTTCGGCGTGAAATTTGAGGCCAGCGCCTGCATCTCCCTGGCGGTGGTTTACATCATCAATGCGGTGCAGACCATCGGCGACCTGTCCTCCACCACCATGGGCGGCATGGATCGTATGCCCACCGACCGGGAGCTGTCCGGCGGCATCGTGGCCCAGGGCGTAGTGTCCATCGTGGGGGCTCTGTTCGGCGGCCTGCCCGCCGCCACCTACAGCCAGAACGTGGGCATCGTCACCGTGAACAAGGTGATCAACAAAGCGGTGTTCGCCTTCGCCTCCGTGATCCTGCTGGTGGCGGGGCTGGTGCCCAAGCTGTCTGCCATCCTCACCACCATCCCCCAGGCGGTCATCGGCGGGGCCACTATCTCCGTATTCGCCACCATCACCATGACCGGCATCCGCATGATCACCTCCGAACGCTTCACCATGCGCTCCAGCGCGGTGGTGGGTCTGTCGGTGGCCCTGGGCGTGGGCATCACCCAGGTGGCCGGCTCCCTCCAGGGCCCCGGCTTCCCCGCCTGGGTGCACACCGTGTTCGGCGCCTCCCCTATTGTCGTCACCGCCATTGTGGCAATCCTGCTGAACCTGCTGCTGCCCAAGGATCAGCCCGCCCAAGCCAGCAACTGACAAAAACCGGGCCGGTTGACGAGACCGGCCCGGTGATCCCCTTATTTTGTTCCGTTTTTGGCTTCCTCAATGTAGCTGTATAGGGTATACTTGGAGATGCCGAAGTATTTGCACACCCGCCCCCCCGACTTGGTGATCAAAAAGGCCCCCGTGTCGTTGAGGAACCCGATGGCTTTCACCTTCTCCTCCTTGGTCATAAGGGCGGCGGGCTTGCCCACCCGGCGCACGCTCTGCTCAATGAGTTCGTCCAGCAGGTCGGACACGTTCTGGGCGATGGGCTCCGGGGCCTCCTCCGGCTGGTTGGGGGCGGTGAACTGTCGCAGGCCCTCCTCCATGGCCAGCATCAGGGTGATGTCGTAGTTGATGGAGAAGATGCCGATGGGCTCCTGATCCGGATCCCGGATGTAGACGGTGGTGGATTTCAGCGTCTTGCCGTCGGCGGTTTTGGCCAGGTAGCTCAGCCGATCCTCTGGGATGCCGCCGCTGTTCAGCGCCTCCAGCACCACGTGGGAAGGCCCGTCCCCCACTTTGCGGCCGGAGACATGGCCGTTTTCGATGGCGACAATGGAGCTGTCCGGGTCGTTGGATTTCAGGTCATGTATGACGATCTCGCAGCTGGGCCCGAACTGGGCGGCCAGGGCCTTTGCCAAGCGGAACAGGAATTCAAGCATGGACGCATCCATGACAACCACCTCGTCTGGTTCAAAATGTGTGGTTAGTATACCACCATCCTGCCCCGTTTGCAAGAATTATCAGGGAGCCAAAAAATAAGTTTGAAGAAAAACGGAGGGAGACCCATGCTGATCATCGGAAACGGAAGGCTCATCACCCGGAGCAGCGCGAACTCCTACCTGGAGGACGGCGCGGTGGTGCTGGACGGCGATACCGTCAAGGAGACCGGAACCTTAAAGGCCATGCGGGCCAAATACCCGGACGCGGAGTTTGTGGACGCCCGGGGCGGCGTCATTATGCCCGGCCTCATCAACGTCCACACCCACATCTACAGCGGCCTGGCCCGGGGCCTGGCCATCGACGGCTTTGCCCCCACCAACTTCCTGGAGGTGCTGGACGGCCAGTGGTGGAACATCGACCGCCACCTCACCCTAAACGGCACCCGGGCCTGCGCCTACGCCACGGTGCTGGACTGCATCCGGGACGGGGTGACCACCATTTTTGACCACCACGCCTCCTTCGGGGAGATCCCCGGCTCCCTGTTCGCCATCAAGGACGTGTGCCAGGAGCTGGGGATGCGGGCCTGCCTGTGCTATGAGGTGTCCGAGAGGGACGGGGCGGAAAAGTGCGCCCAGTCCATCCGGGAGAACGCCGACTTCGCCCGCTGGGCCAAGCACGAGGACAGCGACATGATCAAGGCCATGTTCGGCGGCCACGCTCTGTTCACCATCTCCGACAAGACCTTCGAGGAGATGGTGAAGGCCAACGACGGCATGACCGGCTTTCACATCCACGTGGCCGAGGGCATGAACGACGTATACGACTCCCTGAAAAACTACGGCTGCCGCCCCATCAACCGCCTGCTGTACAACGGCATTTTGGGGGAAAAGACCATGCTGGGCCACTGCATCCACGTTTCCCCGGCGGAGATGGACATCATTAAAGAGACCAACACCATGGTGTGCCACAACCCGGAGTCCAACATGGGCAACGCGGTGGGCTGCTCCCCGGTGCTGAAGCTGTACGAAAAGGGCATTTTGATCGGCCTGGGCACCGACGCCTACACCCACGATATGCTGGAGAGCCTGAAGGTTCTGCTGCCCATGCAGCGCCACAACGCCTGCGACCCCAACGTGGGCTGGGGCGAGGCCATGGGGATGCTGTTCCGCAACAACCCGGCCATCTGCGCCCGGTATTTCCAAAAGCCCCTGGGGGTGTTGGAGCCGGGGGCGGCGGCGGATGTGATCGTCATGGACTACAAGCCCTTCACCCCCTTCGGGGCGGACAACATCGACGGCCATATGCTGTTCGGCATGATGGGCAAGAACTGCCGCACCACCGTTATCAATGGCAGGGTGGTGTACAAGGATCGGCAGTTCGTGGGCATCGACGAGGACGCCATCAACGCCTGGACCCTGGAGCAGGCAAAAAAATTGTGGGGCAAATTGAACCGCAGAAGCTACTGAGGCCTCGCCGGCCGGGCGTTCTTTTTCTTGAAAGAAAAAGAACCAAAAAGAACTTTAAGCGCAAAGCTTTGCTTTGCTTCCCTAAATCATTATGGAGGTTATTACAATGAGCGACATCATGCGGCCCATGCCCTTTGCCCAGCTGATGGACTGGGTGCTCACCGAGCACGAGACCCAGGGCAGCATCTTCGGCGTGTCCAAGCTGGTGAAGCGCGCCGGGGACAAGGCCCTGCCCATCTTCCAGGAGAAGATCGAAACCCCCTTCGGCCCCGCCGCCGGCCCCCACACCCAGCTGGCCCAGAACATTATCGCCGCCTATGCCGCCGGGGCCCGGTTCTTCGAGCTGAAAACCGTCCAGATCATGGACGGCGAGGAGCTGTCCAAGTGCGTGAACAAGCCCTGCATCACCGCCGGGGACGAGTGCTACAACTGCGAGTGGTCCACTGAGCTCACCGTGCCCCAGGCGTATGGGGAATACGTCAAGGCCTGGTGGGCCTGCAAGCTGCTGGCCAAGGAGCTGGGCCTGGGCGATCCCGACGGCTTTGTGTTCAATATGTCGGTGGGCTATGATCTGGCGGGCATCCGGAGCGAAAAGATTGACAAATACATCGAGGGCATGAAGGACGCCTCCAACAGCGAGGTGTGGAAAGAGTGCCTGGACTGGGCGCTGGCCAACCTGAGCCGGTTTGAGCAGGTAGACGCGGACTATGTGAGGTCCGTCTCCCCCCGGGTGTCCGCCTCCATCACAGAGTCCACCCTCCACGGCTGCCCCCCCGACGAGATCGAGCGCATCGCCACCTACCTGATCACGGAGAAGGGGCTGAACACCTACGTCAAGTGTAACCCCACCCTGCTGGGCTACGACTTCGCCCGCAGGACCCTGGACAGCCTGGGCTACGACTACATTGTGTTCGACGACCACCATTTTGTGGAGGACCTGCAATGGGCGGACGCGGTGCCCATGTTCCACCGGCTCCAGAAGCTGTGCCGGGAGCGGGGCCTGGAGTTCGGGGTGAAGCTCACCAACACCTTCCCGGTGGACGTGGCGGCGGGAGAGCTGCCCTCCAGCGAGATGTATATGTCCGGGCGCTCCCTGTATCCCCTGTCCCTGTCGCTGGCGGGGATGCTGGCCAAGGAGTTTGATGGCAAGCTGCGCATCTCCTACTCCGGCGGGGCGGACGCCGCCTCCATCCGGGGCCTGTTCGACGCGGGCATCTGGCCCGTCACCATGGCCACCACCGTGCTCAAGCCCGGCGGCTATCAGCGGTTCAGCCAGATCGCCGGCCTGCTCTCGGATATCCGTTATGAGGCGTGGCAGGGCGTGGACGGCGCGAGGGTGGCGGCGCTGGTGGACGTCATCCCCGCCGATCCCCACTGGCGCAAGCCCGTCAAGCCCATCCCCAGCCGCAAGACGGACAAACAGGTGCCGCTGCTGGACTGCTTCCAGGCCCCCTGCCGCTCCGGCTGCCCCATTGAGCAGGACATCCCCGCCTATCTGATGGCGGTGAACGCCGGCAAGTACGAGCAGGCCCTGGACATCATCATCCGGCGCAACCCCCTGCCCTTCATCACCGGCACCATCTGCTCCCACCGCTGCCAGGACAAGTGCATGAGAAACGCCTACGACGACAGCGTGTACATCCGCGCCCAGAAGCTGAAGGCGGCTAAGGGGGGCTTTGCCTCCCTCCTGCCCAGGCTGAAGCCGGGAGCTCCGGCGGGCAAACGGGCGGCCATCGTGGGCGGCGGGCCGGCGGGCATAGCGGCGGCCTTCTTCCTGGGTCGGTCCGGGGTGGACGTGACCCTCTTTGAGGCCAAGGACGCCCTGGGCGGCATCGTCCGCCACGTGATCCCGGAGTTCCGCATCAGCGGTGAGGCCATCGACAACGACGTGAAGCTGATGGAGGCCATGGGGGTAAAGGTAAAGCTGAACACCCGGATCGGCGATCTCCGGGCCCTGCGGAACGAGTTCGGCCATGTGATTGTGGCGGCGGGCGCCTGGAAGCGGGGCTCCGCCGGGATGGAGTACGGCGAGGAGTTCAACGTACTGGCCTTCCTGGAGGCGGCCAAGAAATCCCCCGAGACCTTGGCTCTGGGGGAAAACGTCGTCGTCATCGGCGGCGGCAACACCGCCATGGACGCCGCCCGGGCGGCCAAGCGCCTCCCCGGCGTGAAGCGGGTGTCCCTGGTATACCGCCGCACGAAGCGGTATATGCCCGCCGACCAGGAGGAGCTGGAGCTGGCCCTGGCCGACGGTGTGGAGTTCCGGGAGCTGCTCTCACCCGTGGGCGTCAAGGACGGTGTGCTCACCTGCCAGGTGATGGAGCTGGGTGCCCCCGACGCCAGCGGCCGCCGCTCCCCGGTGGACACCGGGAAAACGGTGGAGGTGCCCGCTGACACCGTCATCACCGCCGTGGGGGAGAAGGTGGATACCGCCCTGTATACCGCCAACGGGCTGGCAGTAGACAACCGGGGCAGGGCTGTGGTAAACTGGGAGACGATGGAGTCCAGCGTGGAGGGTGTCTACGTGGTGGGCGACGGCCAGACCGGCCCCGCCACAGTGGTGGAGGCCATCGCCGGGGCCATGAAGGCCGCCCGGGCCATCCAGGACTTTGACACAGATACCTTCGTGGACAAGAACGTGAATCCCGACTACGCCGCCCCCCTGGCCAAGCGGGGGGACGTGTGCACCGACTGCGCCTCCTGTGGGGAGATCCGCTGCCTGGGCTGCGCCACCGTGTGCGAGACCTGCGCCGAGGTGTGCCCCAACCGGGCCAACGTGGCCGTCCGGGTGGAGGGCATGCGCCAGCGGCAGATCGTCCACGTGGACGGTATGTGCAACGAGTGCGGCAACTGCGCGGTATTCTGCCCCTACGACAGCGCCCCCTACCAGGACAAGTTCACTCTGTTCTGGAGCAGGGAGGACTTCGACCACAGCGAGAACCAGGGCTTCCTGCGCCTGGACGGGTACAAGACCCTGGTGCGGCTTGCCGGCGGGGTGAAGGAGTTCGACGCGTCCGACCCCGGCTGCGGGCTGGAGGACGGCCTGCGCCGCCTGATCTGCGCCGTGTATGAGAATTACAGCTATCTGCTGGGCTGACCGACTGCTTGCCCGCCCTCCGGTCTGTGCGCCGGGGGGCGGGCGGAGCGCCATGATAAAAAGGAGGCAAACCCATGGGCGAATGCTACAGCTTTACCGTGAACGGCGTGATCCGGGAGACGGCGGAGGATAAGCCCCTGCTGCGCTATCTCCGGGACGATCTGCGCCTGACCTCCTGCAAGGACGGGTGCAGCGAGGGGGCCTGCGGCACCTGCACCATCGTGGTGGATGGCCGGGCCATGCGGGCCTGCATCCTCACCACCCAGAAGGCGGCGGGCAAGAGCATCCTCACCGTGGAGGGGCTGTCCGTGGCGGAGAAGGAGGCTTTTGTCTACGCCTTCGGCAAGGTGGGGGCGGTACAGTGCGGCTTCTGCATCCCCGGCATGGTGATGGCGGGCAAGGCCCTGCTGGACGCCAACCCCAACCCCTCCGAGGCGGACATCAAGAAGGCCATCCGGGGCAACGTGTGCCGGTGCACCGGCTACAAGAAGATCATCGAGGGCATTTCCCTGGCCGGGGCCGTCCTCCGGGGGGAGGCTCAAATTGAGCCTGAGCTGGAAAAGGGGGACGTGTTCGGGGTGGGGGACCGGGCCTTCCGCACCGACGTGCGCCCCAAGGTGCTGGGGTACGGCGAATACCCCGACGACGTATATCTGGATGGCATGGTGTACGCCTCCGCTGTCCGCTCGGAGTACCCCCGGGCGAAAATCCTGGACATCGACACCGCCCCCGCCCTGGCCCTGCCGGGGGTGCTGGCGGTGCTCACCGCCCAGGACGTGCCCCACAACAAGGTGGGCCACATCCAGCAGGACTGGGACGTGATGATCGCCAAGGGTGATACCACCCGCTGCGTGGGGGACGCCATCTGCCTGGTGGTGGCTGAGAGCGAGTACATTTTGAGGCAGGCCAAGGCGTCCATCAAAATCCAGTACCAGCCCCTGGAGCCCGTCCGGGATATCCACCAGGCCATGGCCGACGGTGCGCCCTTCGTCCATGAGCAGGGGAACCTGTGCCAGTCCCGCCACGTCACCCGGGGGGACGCCAAGACGGCGCTGGCGGGCTCCAAATACGTCATCACCCAGAGCTACAAGACCCCCTTCACCGAGCACGCCTTCCTGGAGCCGGAGTGCGCCGTGGCCTTCCCCTACAAAAACGGGGTGAAGGTGTATTCCACCGACCAGGGTGTGTACGACACCCGGAAGGAGATCGCCATCATGCTGGGCTGGGAACCGGAGCGCATCGTGGTGGAGAACAAGCTGGTGGGGGGCGGCTTCGGCGGCAAGGAGGACGTGTCAGTGCAGCATCTGGCGGCGCTGGCGGCGCTGAAGGTCAACCGCCCGGTGAAGGTGAAGCTGTCCCGGCAGGAGTCCATCCGCTTCCACCCCAAGCGCCACGCCATGGAGGGCACCTTCACCCTGGGCTGTGACGAGAACGGCATCTTCACCGCCCTGGACTGCGACATCTATTTCGATACCGGAGCCTACGCCTCCCTGTGCGGGCCGGTGCTGGAGCGGGCCTGCACCCACTCCGTGGGGCCCTACTGCTACCAGAACACCGACATTCGGGGGTACGGCTACTACACGAACAATCCCCCCGCCGGGGCCTTCCGGGGCTTCGGCGTGTGTCAGAGCGAGTTCGCCCTGGAGTCCACCATCAACCTGCTGGCGGAGAAAGTCGGCATCTCCCCCTGGGAGATCCGCTGGCGCAACGCCATCGAGCCGGGAAAGGTGCTGCCCAACGGCCAGATCGCCGACTGCTCCACCGCGTTGAAGGAGACCCTGCTGGCGGTCAAGGACGCCTATGAGTCCAACCCCGGCCGGGCGGGCATCGCCTGCGCCATGAAGAACGCCGGGGTGGGGGTGGGCCTGCCGGACAAGGGCCGGTGTAAGCTGCTGGTGGAGGACGGGGTAGTCAAGCTCTATTCCGCCGCGTCGGATATTGGCCAGGGCTGCGCCACCGTGTTCCTCCAGATCCTGTCCCAGACCACGGGGCTGCCCCTGGAGAAGCTGCGCAACATGGGCAGCAATTCCGAGCTGGCCCCCGACTCCGGCACCACCTCCGGCTCCCGGCAGACCCTCATTACGGGCGAGGCGGTGCGCATGGCCGCCGCCGATTTGAAAGCGGCGCTGGACGAGGCGGGCGGGGAGCTGTCCGCCCTGGAGGGCCGGGAGTTCTTCGCCGAGTTCTTCGACCCCACCGACAAGCTGGGGGCCGACAAGCCCAACCCCAAGAGCCACGTGGCCTACGGCTTCGCCACCCACGTGGTGGTGCTGGATGACGACGGAAAGGTCAAGGAGGTGTGGGCCGCCCACGACTCCGGCAAGGTGGTGAACCCCGCCTCCATCCAGGGCCAGATCGAGGGCGGGGTGCTCATGGGCCTGGGTTACGCCCTCACCGAGGATTTCCCATTGAAGGACTGTGTGCCCACGGCCAAATTCGGCACCCTGGGCCTGATGCGGGCGGATCAGATCCCCGACATCCACGCCGTCTACGTGGAGAAGGAGGAGCTGCTCCCCTTCGCCTACGGCGCCAAGGGCATCGGCGAGATCGCCACCATCCCCACCGCCCCCGCCGTCCAGGGGGCCTATTACGCCATGGATCACGTGCTGCGCACCAGCCTGCCCATGGAAAACACCTATTACCGGAGACCAAAGAAGGGATGATACCCATGAAAAAACGTCTGTTCAGCCTTGCCGTTCTCTCCGCCTTGCTGCTCCAGCTGCTGTCCGGCTGCGCCGCCGGGGTGCAGGAGAGCACCCCGCCCTCCGTCGAACCCACCCAGCCCCCCGCCACCCAGCCGGCGGAGACCGACCCCCCTGCCCCGTCCGTCCAACCTGGGCCCATCACCGTCACCGACCAGGCGGGCCGGGAGGTCACCCTGGACGCCCCGGCGGAGAAGATCGTGTCCTGTTACTATCTGGTGACGGCCTCCCTGCTCACCCTGGGCCAGAAGGACAAGATCGTGGGCATTGAGATGAAGGCCGACAGCCGGGAGCTGTACAAGCTGGCCGCCCCGGAGTTCCTGGAGCTGCCCGGGGTGGGCTCCGGCAAGGAGACCAACATCGAGGCCATCGCGGCCCTGGAGCCGGATCTGGTGCTGCTGCCCAAGAAACAGTTAGAGGCGGCGGAGACCCTGGCGGGGCTGGGCATCCCCACCGCCGTGGTGGAGCCGGAGACCTATGAGGCGTTCAACGGCCTCATTGAGCTGCTGGGCGTGCTGTGCGGCTGCGGGGACAAGGCGGCGGCGCTCACCGCCTACTATGACGGCGTGGTGCAGCGCGTCACCGCGCTGACAGCGGAGGCGGAAAAGCCCTCCGTCTACCTGTGCGGCGAGGCGTCCTGGCTGCGCGCCTGCGCGGGCGGGATGTACCAGCGGGAGCTCATTGAGATGGCGGGCGGCACCTGCGTCTCCGCGGAGCTTCCCGGGGCCAAGTGGGCGGATATCTCCGCCGAGCAGCTGGCCGCCTGGAACCCGGAGGTGATTTTCTCCGTGTCCTACGCGGAGTACAGCCTGGACGATATCCGGAACGACGCCGCCCTGTCCGGCCTGGAGGCGGTGACGGCCGACAGGCTGTACACCGTCCCGTCGGAGATCGAGGCCTGGGACTATCCCCAGCCCTCCTCCATCCTGGGCCTGCTGTGGATGGCCCACATCCTCCACCCGGAGCTGGTGAGCGAGGAGGAGTACGTGAAGGAGGCCCAGGAATTTTATCAGACCTATTTCGGCCTGGAAGTTTCCAAAGAACAGCTTGGGGTTTAGCGCCGTGGATGGGGCCTAAAACGTGACATTGGGGCCCCCACAAAGCCGCCCTTTGGCTTTGTGGGGAGAGGAGAGGCAAGGGAGCGGGCGCAGTTTTCGCCAAAGGCGGAAACGTAGCCAAGCGGACTTTGCTTCGACGAAGGGGGGCTGCCGGTATGAAGAAACGATCCTGGCTGGGATTGTGGCTGCTGCTGGCGGCCTCCTTCCTGCTGTCCTGCCTGTGGGGGCGGTATCCCCTGAGCCCTGCCGACCTGGGGGAGATCCTCTCCGGGCAGGCGGCGGGAACCATGAAGGAGACCGTATTCTGGAACATCCGAATGGCCCGCACCTGCCTCACGGCGCTGTGCGGGGCGGCGCTGTCCCTGGCGGGATTTGTGTACCAGGGTCTGTTCCGCAACCCTCTGGTATCCCCGGACGTGCTGGGGGTGAGCGGCGGGGCCTCCGTGGGGGCCATCTGCGCCATCCTGTTCTGGGGCGAGTCCCTGGGGGCGCTCCAGCTCTTTTCCTTTGCGGGCGGGCTGCTGACTGTGGCCCTGTCCCTGCTGCTGGCCCGGGCCATCGGCGGGAACCGCTACTTCAACCTGATCCTCTCGGGCATCATTTTGGGGGCGCTGGCCAACGCCGCCATCATGGCGCTGAAATACATGGCGGATCCCACCCAGGAGCTGGCGGTCATCGACTACTGGCTTATGGGGAGCTTCCACCTGGCCAGCTGGGAAAAGCTCCGGAGCTCCGCGCCGCTGATCCTCCTCGCCGGGGCGGTGCTGGTGCTCCTGCGCTACCGCCTGAAGGTGCTCACCCTGGGGGATGAGGAGGCGGCGTCCCTGGGGGTGGCGGTGGGGCCGACGCGGCTGGTCTGCGTGGCCTGCGCCACGGTGCTGACGGCGGCCAGCGTGTCGGTGAGCGGCATCGTGTCCTGGGTGGGGCTGATTGTGCCCCATCTGGTGCGGACGGTGCTGGGGGACGATTTTGAAGCCAACTTCTTTCAGTCCATCCTGTGTGGGGCGGCGCTGCTGCTGCTGGCGGATACCCTGGCCCGAAGCCTGCTGCCCTCCGAGATCCCCATCAGTATCCTCACCTCCCTCCTCGGGGCGGCGTTCCTGGCGGCGTTCCTGATCCACCGGAAAGGGGGGGAGCGCCCATGCTGAGCGTGGAAAACCTGACGGTGTACCGGGGCGGGCGGCTGGTGCTGGACGGGGTGTCCTTCACCCTGGCCCCCGGCCAGGTGACGGCGGTGCTGGGTCTCAACGGGGCAGGCAAGACCACCCTGCTGAAGGCCATTTTGGGCTTCCTCCCCCGGCAAGGCGGGGCGCTGGCGGCGGGGGGACGGTCCCTGGATCAGCTGTCCCCGGCGGAGCGGGCCAAAAAGCTGGCCTATGTCCCCCAGCGGTATGACGGGGGGTTCCGCTATACGGCGGAGGACTTTGTGTCCATGGGGGCCACCGCCTATCTGGGCGCCTTCTCCCGGCCGGGAAAGGGGGAGCTGCGCCGGGCGGAGGAGCTGCTGCGGGCTCTGGACTGCGGCCACCTCGTCGGCCGGCCCATGGATAAGCTCAGCGGTGGGGAGCAGCGGATGGCCTACCTGGCCCGGGCCATGCTACAGGACGCCGGCTGCCTGCTGCTGGACGAGCCGGTGTCCTCCCTGGATCTGTCCCGGCAGCATGGCTTTCTGAGCAGCCTGCGGGAGTATGTCCACCGGCGGCAGACGGGCTGCCTGCTCACCATCCACGCCCCCGAGCTGGCTTACGCCTACGCCGACCGCGTGCTGATCCTCCACGACCACCGGATCCTGATGGACAGGGTCCGGAACGGGGCGGGCTTTGAGGAGACGCTGAGGCAGGCCCTGCGCACCCTCTACGGCCCTGCCCTCCGGGTGGATACCCTGGGCGGTGCGCTGGTGCTGGGCTGGAGCCCTGCGGATGATGGAACCGGGTAAAAGCCGCCCTACGGCAGAAATTCCGTGGGGCGGCTTTGTGTTGTTTGGCAAAAATCGGGGGGTCAATTTGTGTGATATGACGTTTTTACAGATGAGCTAAAAAATTTTTAGATTTCCCTTGACAATTGGGGCGGGCGTGGTATGATGGAAGTGCAAATAAAAAGTTAGTTACACTAAATATTATTTAGGAGGTTGTCAGCCATGAACCCGCCTATCCAATGGACTCTGAACCGGATGCCCGGCAGCGGCGACCGGTATTTGGAGGTCATGTCCACCCAGAACGTGGCCAAGGCCCAGGCGTTCCACCGCTCCTTTCCCCAGTACGACCAGACCCCCCTGGCCCGGCTGGACGGCATGGCAGACCGCCTGGGGCTGGGCGGGCTGTATGTGAAGGACGAAAGCTACCGCTTCGGCCTCAACGCCTTTAAGGTGCTGGGTGGCTCCTTCGCCATGGGCCGCTATATCGCCCAGGAGCTGGGTCGGGACGTGTCCCAGGTGGATTACCAGTACCTCACCGGCGACAAGCTGAAGGAGGAGTTCGGCCAGGCCACCTTCTTCACCGCCACCGACGGCAACCACGGCCGGGGGGTGGCCTGGGCGGCCAACAAGCTGGGCCAGAAGGCCGTGATCCATATGCCCAAGGGCAGCGCCAAGTCCCGCTTTGACAACATCGCCAAGGAGGGCGCCCAGGTCACCATCGAGGAGGTCAACTACGACGACTGCGTCCGCATGGCCGCCGCCGAGGCCGCCCAGACCGAGCACGGCGTGGTGGTGCAGGACACCGCCTGGGAGGGCTATGAGGAGATCCCCGCCTGGATCATGCAGGGCTACGGCACCATGGCCGGGGAGGCCGCGGAGCAGCTGGGTCAGCGGCCCACCCACGTGTTCGTCCAGGCCGGGGTGGGCTCCCTGGCCGGGGCGGTGGTGGGCTACTTTACCAACCGCTATCCCGACAACCCGCCCAAGTTCGTGGTCATGGAGGCCCAGATCGCCGACTGCCTCTACCAGGGGGCCGTGGCCGGGGACGGCAAGCCCCGCATTGTGGGGGGTGACCTCCAGACCATCATGGCGGGGCTGGCCTGCGGCGAGCCCAACACCATCTCCTGGGACATCCTGCGCAACCATGTCACCGCCTTCCTGTCCTGCCCCGACTGGGTGAGTGCCAAGGGGATGCGGATGCTGGCCGCCCCCGTGAAGGGCGACCCGGCAGTGTGCTCCGGCGAGTCCGGGGCGGTGGGTATGGGGGTCATCTCCACCCTGATGGAGGACGACGCCTACAGGGAGCTGCGGGAGGCCCTGGAGCTGGGCCAGGACAGCCGGGTGCTCCTGTTCTCCACCGAGGGGGACACCGACCCGGACAAATACCGGGAGATCGTCTGGGGCGGGGCCTACCCCACCGCATAGAACCAGTTTCCCCGCCCGCAGGGCGGGGAAACAGAGCAAGCGATCCGAGGTGGGGCCTATCCCACCGCATAGAACCTGCTTCCCCGCCCGAAGGGCGGGGAAGCAGAGCAAGCGATCCAGGATGGGGCCTATCCCACCGTTTGAAACAAAATCAGTACATATATGGAGGAACAACGTCATGGATAAGGAAAAAATTCTGTCCGCCGCCGAGGGTTACCGCAAGGACCTGAGCGCCTTTCTGCGCGCCATGATCTCCCACCCCAGCGAGAGCTGCGAGGAGAAGGAGGTCGTGGCCTGCATCAAGGCCGAGATGGAGAAGCTGAACTTCGACGAGGTGGAGGTGGACGGCCTGGGCAACGTCATCGGCTGGATGGGCCAGGGCGACAAGATCATCGCCATCGACTCTCACATTGACACCGTGGGCATCGGCAACCGGGACAACTGGACCGCCGACCCCTATGAGGGCTGGGAGGACGACGCCATCATCTATGGCCGGGGCGGCTCCGACCAGGAGGGCGGTATGGCCTCCGCCGTGTACGGCGCCAAGATCATGAAGGACCTGGGTCTGATCCCCGCCGGCTATAAAATCATGGTGGTGGGCTCCGTTCAGGAGGAGGACTGCGACGGTATGTGCTGGCAGTACATCGTCAACAAGTTCTTCCCGGAAAAGGGCATCAAGAAGGAGCAGGTGGAGTTCGTCATCTCCACCGAGCCCACCGACGGCGGCATCTACCGGGGCCACCGGGGCCGCATGGAGATCCGGGTGGACGTGAAGGGCGTCAGCTGTCACGGCTCCGCCCCCGAGCGGGGCGACAACGCCATCTACAAGATGGCGGACATTCTCCAGGATGTCCGCGCCCTCAACGAGAATCCCGCCGACGACGCCGTGGCCGTCAAAGGCCTGGTGAAGATGCTGGATCCCAAGTACAATCCCGAGCACTACGAGGATGCCCGGTTCCTGGGCCGGGGCACCTGTACCACCTCTCAGATCTTCTACACCTCCCCCAGCCGGTGCGCCGTGGCCGACTCCTGCTCCATTTCCATTGACCGGCGCATGACCGCCGGGGAGACCTGGGACTCCTGCCTCCAGGAGATCCGGGACCTGCCCGCCGTGAAGAAGTACGGGGACGACGTGAAGGTGTCCATGTACATGTATGACCGGCCCGCCTGGACCGGCACCGTATACGAGACCGAGGCGTATTTCCCCACCTGGATCAACAAGGAGAGCGCCGCCCACGTCCAGGCCCTGGTGGACGCCCACCACGCCCTGTTCGGCGACCAGCGCCTGGGCCACAGCGACGCCGACCCCGCCCGGGACGCCATGCACCTGCGCCAGCGCCCGCTGACGGACAAGTGGACCTTCTCCACCAACGGCGTGGCCATCCAGGGCCGATACGGCATCCCCTGCGTGGGCTTCGGCCCCGGCGCGGAGAGCCAGGCCCACGCCCCCAACGAGATCACCTGGAAGGACGACCTGGTGCGCTGCGCCGCCCTGTATGCCGCCGTTCCCGGCCTGTACAAGGAGGAGAACAAGACCGCCGACGTGTCTCAGTTCCGGGCGGGGAAAACGGACAATGACATTAAGTAAGTGCCCCTCACACATCAATTTGAAAAGGAGAACAGGATTATGGACGCCAAACTGCAAAGCTACATTGACAAGCTGAACAAGCTCAACTTCAAGGAGATGTATGAGAACGACTTCTTCCTCACCTGGGACAAGACCGACGACGAGCTCGAGGCCGTGTTCACCGTGGCCGACGCCCTGCGCTATATGCGGGAGCACAACATCTCCACCAAGATCTTCGAGTCCGGCCTGGGTATCTCCCTGTTCCGGGACAATTCCACCCGCACCCGGTTCTCCTTTGCCTCCGCCTGCAACCTGCTGGGCCTGGAGGTGCAGGATCTGGACGAGGGCAAGAGCCAGATCGCCCACGGTGAGACCGTCCGGGAGACCGCCAACATGATCTCCTTCATGGCCGACGTCATCGGCATCCGGGACGATATGTACATCGGCAAGGGCCACACCTACCAGAAGGAGGTGGTGGAGGCCGTCACTCAGGGCCACAAGGACGGCGTGCTGGAGCAGAAGCCCACCCTGGTGAACCTCCAGTGCGACATCGACCACCCCACCCAGTGCATGGCGGATATGCTCCATATCATCCATGAGTTCGGCGGCGTGGAAAACCTGAAGGGCAAGAAGGTGGCCATGACCTGGGCCTACTCCCCCAGCTATGGCAAGCCCCTGTCCGTGCCCCAGGGCGTCATCGGTCTGATGACCCGGTTCGGCATGGACGTGGTGCTGGCGCACCCCGAGGGCTACGAGGTCATGCCCGAGGTGGAGGAGGTGGCGAAAAAGAACGCCGCGGCCACCGGCGGCACCTTCACCAAGACCCACTCCATGGCGGAGGCGTTCAAAGATGCCGACATCGTCTACCCCAAGAGCTGGGCCCCCTTCGCCGCCATGGAGGAGCGCACCGAGCTGTACGGCAAGGGCGACAGCGACGGCATCAAAGCCCTGGAGAAGCGCCTACTGGCCCAGAACGCCCAGCACAAGGATTGGTGCTGCACTGAGGAGCTGATGAAGACCACCAAGGACGGCAAGGCCCTGTATCTCCACTGCCTGCCCGCCGACATCAACGACGTGTCCTGCGTGGACGGCGAGGTGGAGGCCAGCGTGTTCGACCGCTACCGCACCCCGCTGTACAAGGAGGCCAGCTTCAAGCCCTACATCATCGCCGCCATGATCTTCCTGGCCAAGGTGAAGGATCCCCAGGCCACCCTGAAGGCGCTGGAGGAGCGGGGCATGGCCCGCTGGTTCCAGCGATAAGACAGCACACCCTGCGGGGCAAAGCGCCCCGCAGGGTCGTTGTGATTTTTTGCCGCAGCAATTTGGAGGTATTTTCATGTCTATTTTGATTCAAAACGGCACCCTGATCTGCCCCGAGGGCCCTGTCCGGGCCGACCTCCGGGTGGAGGGGGACAAAATCGCCCAGATCGGCCCCGACCTTCCCGCCGGGAACAGCCGGGTGATCGACGCCTCCGGCAAGCTGATATTCCCCGGCTTCATCGACACCCACACCCACCTGGAGATGAACAAGGGGAAGCCCAACGAGACGGCGGACGGCTGGGCCTCCGGCACCTTGGCCGCCCTGGCGGGGGGCACCACCACCGTGCTGGACTTCGCGGAGCCGGAGCGGGGGGCCTCCCTGGCCTCCGCCCTGGAGACGTGGCACGGTAGGGCGGACGGAATCGCTTCCTGCCACTACGGCTTCCACATGACCATCAAGGACTGGCATACCACCGTCCGGGCGGAGTTGGCGGACATGGAGCGGGCGGGGCTCACCTCCTACAAGATCTATTTCGCCTATGACAACCTGCGGGTATCCGACGGTACGGCGCTGGAGGTGGTTCGGGCCGTAGGGGAGCGGGGCGGCATTGTGGGCTGCCACTGCGAGAACGGGGATCTGGTAACCGCCGGGATTGAAGCCCAAAAAGCGGCGGGGAACCTGGGGCCCTCCGCCCACCCCCTGTCCCGCCCCGCGGCGGTGGAGGCGGAGGCGGTAAACCGCTGGCTGACCATTGGAGAGCTGGCGGGGTATCCGGTGAACATTGTCCACCTGTCCACACGCCGGGGGCTGGAGCTGGTTCGCATGGCCCGGGAGCGGGGGCAGGCGGCCTATGTGGAGACATGCCCCCAGTACCTACTGCTGGACGACGGCAGCTATGGGCTGCCCGGCTTTGAGGGGGCGAAGTTTGTCCTTTCCCCGCCCCTGCGCGGCCGGGAGGACGTGGACGCCCTGTGGGCGGGGCTGCGGGCCGGGGAGATCGACACCATCGGCACCGACCACTGCTCCTTCCACTTCAAAGGGGGGAAGGAACTGGGCCGGGAGGACTTCTCCAAAATCCCCAACGGCATCCCCGGTGTGGAGCATCGGCCTATCCTCCTGTACACCGCCGGAGTGGCGGCGGGGCGGATATCCGCCCATCGGATGATGAAGCTGCTGTCGGAGCAGCCCGCCAAGCTCTTTGGGATGTACCCCCGGAAGGGGGCGCTGGCGGTGGGCAGCGACGCCGACATTGTAATTTTTGACCCGGATGATACGGGGTGTATTACCGCCGCCGCCCAGCACCAGGCGGTGGACTACACCCCTTACGAGGGTTTTGAGACCAGGGGCCGGGTGGAGACCGTCCTGCTGTCCGGGGCGGTGGCGGTGGAGGACGGCCGGGTTGTCAAGACCGGGCGGGGCCGGTTTGTCCGCCGGGGCCCGTCCCTGTTCTGGCGATGAGGTTGGGCGCGGTGCTGATGGCCTCCGGGGCGGGGCGGCGGTTCGGGGGGAATAAGCTGCTCTATCCGGTGGACGGCGTACCCATGATTGAGCGGGCCCTGGCCAACCTCCCGGCGGAGCTGCTGGACAGGGCCTGCGTGGTGAGCTGCTACCCGGAGATTCTGGCCCTGGCGGAGGCGCGGGGGTACGTCCCTATCCCCAACCCAGACGCGGCCCAGGGTCAGTCCGCCTCCGTCCGGCTGGGGCTGGCGGCTTTGGCCGATATGGACGGCGTGCTGTTCTGTGTGTGCGATCAGCCCTGGCTGCGGCGGGACAGCGTGGAGCGGCTGCTGGCGGACTTTGCCGCCCACCCGGACTGCATCTGCGCGCTGAGCTGGCGAGGGGAGCGGGGTTCCCCGACGGTGTTTCCCCGGGAGCTGTTCCCAGAGCTGCTGGCCCTCACCGGGGATGGGGGCGGCGGCGGGGTGATCCGGGCCCACGCCGCCCGCCTGCGTCTGGTGGAGGCGGGCGGCGAGCTGGAGCTGCGGGATGTGGATGAGGCGGACGGCGGCCTTGGAAGAACTCCTTGAAATCATCTGATTTCAAGGAGTTCCTTTTTTTCGGGCGCCGCCGCAGAAAGGGGCGGCGCATCGGCTGGCCCGGCGGCCGGCGGTAATTTTTCACAAAAAAGAATGGACACAGACCTGTAAATGTGTTAATATTGGGGATATGCACGGAGGCGCAAACTTTTATTTTTGCGCAGGACAGGCACAAGGCAACGGGACAGGGGTATACCACTGTCTGCCGCTGTACAGCGGCAGACAGTGCCTTTGACCGTGGCCGTCCTGTTCCGAGGAAAAGAAAGGAAGGGTCAATATGCCGCTGGTACCAATGAAGGCCATCTTAGATGCCACCGAGAAGTACAATTACGCCCAGGGCGCGTTCAACGTCAACGCGGTTTGCCAGGCCAAGGCCGTGATCGAGGTTCACGAGATGTTCCGCTCTGCCGCCATCCTACAGGGGGCGGATCTGGCCAATGCCTTTATGGGCGGCCGCACCGACTTCGCCCAGGGCACCCTGGAGGACAAGAAGAAGGGCGCGCTGAACATTGCCAACGCGGTGAAGAAGTACGCCGAGCACAGCCCCATCCCGGTGGCCCTCCACCTGGATCACGGCAAGAATATGGA
>ERZ808037.987-NODE-987-length-21450-cov-5.407243_pt1 | contig 21450 bp, 18 predicted proteins | sample MGYA00380190_ERZ808037 | MGnify/ENA primary metagenome ERZ808037 (study PRJEB31490, sample SAMN06133399) | mouse gut metagenome | isolation source: J9 | host: mice | place: China: Chengdu | collected 2015-05 ... | reverse complement strand
GCCTTCGTTTCGCGGGATTCACATCTAACGCAGACATCAGGTACCTATTCACCGTTATTTACGCAACACAGTACTAGTACGCGAAAGCGTCCATACCGGCTGTTTTCGTCGCCGTCCTCATTTGGATAAAGAAGTTCCATCGCTTTGTGTCTTTCGATTCCCGTCTTTCCGTAAAATAAAATGAGAAGAAATAAATTGTTCGTCTTATTGAACGCACTTCCGGGAAGTTCCAGCTTTTGATTCTCCAATTCCATATAAAAATTGCCCAGCATATGGACGAATAAATGTCTTGCCATGGACTCTCCTCTCCGCTGGTATTTCATATCGTTGAACCTCACCAGTCTTTTGAACATTATACACTCTTAGTTGTTAAAATTCAACCATTAGTGTTTAATATTTCAATACAATATTTCAAAACAATGAATAAATCACGGTTTTTTCTAAAATTATTTTTTGTACAAATATTTTCGGTAATCCATTTTTGTGTAAAAGAAGGAGGTGAACTATGGACGTGGAACTTGGCAATCGTATCAAGCATTTGCGACAGCAGGCAAACCTGAAACAGTCCCAGCTCGCCCAACTTATCAATGTTTCTCCGGCGCTGATTTCCGCCTACGAACTCGGTGACCGAAAGCCAAGTCTGGAGGTTTTAGTCAGCCTGGCTGCTACATTTAAAGTTTCCACCGACTATTTGCTTGGCCTTCAATACCACACACCATGCAGTCTGGAGGGATTGTCAGAACAGGATGCCAAAGCTATTCTTACGCTTGTGGAATCGCTTCGCTATAAGGCACTGTTTCGGGTTGAATCCGATGCATAACCAGCCATTCTTATCCGTAAACGGAAAAATCGGCAGGCAGTAACTTCGCCTGCCGGTTTTTTACGTTATTTTTTCGCGATTTCCAGGCAGTTGTAACGCCGGATGTAACGGAACAAATGCTAAAATTTCTTTAAACCGGAAAGAAAGGTAAAAACAGGAAGAAAACGACAGCATCAGGGATGAAATATTTCCGGGAAGGATAAAAACTAGTTGTCAAAAAGGAGGAAACTGTATGGAAAGGAGAACAGAAAACCGGTTAAGACAAAGGAAACGGGCATTGCAGCACTGGTATCCGGCGAAGCGGCTGGCGGCATTTATCTTGTCGTTTGCGATGATCTTTGCCAATATCGGCAACTCCGCCGCTGTGGCAATGGCAGCGGAAGGAAACGGCGGTCGTGTGGAATTTCAGATGAGCCGGGAGGACGTCTGGGCGGCGGCAAAAGAAGCCGTGCGTGCCGGGGGCGGAATTTCTGCGGAGAATTTTAATTTTACGCAGGGCGATGCAGAAGGCGTCAGGGCATTATTTGCCGGAGGACGGCTTTTTGAAATTACAAACGGCGTTAAATACGAGGCTTACCCCGATACCGAAGGAGCGGAACTGCGTGTATTCATCCGTATTCCCGGAGATGGAGATCCGGAAAATTACCAGCTTACCGGTGAGGAAAAACTGGTGTTTATGTATATGAACAGCGGGGAAGAAGACCTCAGAGCCAGCGTAAAGATTGTCGGGGAGGAAAGCGGGGAGATCGCAGTCAATACCGGAGAAATCCTCGTAGAGTCTTGGCAGGAGGCATTTGGCGAAAGCCGTAAGAAGGACGGGGAGAACTTGTCCGGCCAGATGTCCGCACCAGCGCAGGGAAGCCAGAACGGTGCAGGCAAAGAAGCGGCAGGAAGCACAGACAGCGCAGGCAGTGAAGAAACGTCGGCTGGCGTAGAAAATGCAGTTGGTGAGGAAACGACGGCTAGAGAAGAAAACGCAGTCGGTGAGGAAACGACGGCTGGCGAAGAAAACGCAGTCGGTGAGGAAACGACGGTCGGTGAAGAAAACACAACTGGTGAGGAAACAACGGTCGGTGCAGAGAATATGGGTGGTGAAGAAACCGCGGCCGGGGAAGATGGTTCTGTTCATGATGAAACTGGTGCTGACGAAGCAGACGGTAAAACAGAAATAGAAATCGGAACGGGAACAGAAGCCGGTGCCGGGGAAGATGCAAACAGTACAGATTCTGGAACCCTGGACAATGCCGAAGTGAGTGGAGAAGAAAGCAACAAGGCAGAGCAGGATAATGGCGACATATCGTCCGAAACAGGAGAGGAAGTTAAGGTAGAAACCGAAGTTAAGCCGGGCAGCGAAGCGGGGACAGAAGCAGAAGAAAATGGAACTTCCCATGAACATGATGAAGCATCTGTAGAAAAATCCGAAGCACCGGCAGAGAAGGCAGAAGCTGCGCCCGAACACAGTGGCAAAGATGTGAAAGAGCCGGAGAAGGCGGACGGAGCGGAAGAAAAAACAATAGAAAAGACAGAAGGAAAAACAGAAGAGAAATCAAAGGATGCAGAAAAAGCATCGGATAGGAGTGCAGATAAAGACAGTTCTTCGGATACATCGGGAAGCGATGGAAATGATGAAAATAAGGAAACAGCGAAACTTTCCAAATCCGAAAACCAGGTGCGCGTTGTAGCAGAAAGCGCAGAAGATAAGTATGGACTGGTAGCTTTAGGAGAGAACACGACGGCAAGAGTAATCGTGATGAAACTTTCGTCTACGGGATTTGCGGCAGAAGGTGAGGAAGGAATTCCGGCAGATGTTCCGGAGGAAGTGAAGAAGTTTTTGGAGGCGGTGAAAGAACTGCCTGTACCGGAAGCTGTGACGAAAGAGGATGCAGAAGAAATTATAGAAAAGCTTTACAGTGAAACCCTGAGCGACGGGTATGCGCTGACCATAAACAGCGATGAACCCTGGACACAGCGCGAAGATGTCAAAGCTGCCTGTGTTAAGTATGAGGTGACTTTTGCGGCGGCAGAAAAAGTGCTGAAGCTGGAAGAGGCTGGTACGTTTGAAACTAAGATTGATAAAAATAAGAGCCTGTTTGGTCGGGACTATCATATTTATGAACAAAACGTAGTTGATGAACTGAATCGTAGAACGCTGAATCTGAATATTACTGTTCCTGTAGGTGAAACAGTGATAGATGAAGGTGTGTTCAGATTCTGGGATATGAGTTATGGTGTCTATAATGTGTCTAGTTGGGATGATTTTGATATCTGGAGTACTAATGAAGACGTCCTGAAAGTTAAAGCTGTGCCTAATGGTAAGTCGCTGAAAATTATTTATGAGGGTATCGCGGATGGTACCGCTCAGATTAAGATGGCGTTTAACCTTACTACGATCAGCACAGGTGAAGGTTCTATATGGGGAGCTGGAAACTGGGGCGGAGCGGCATGTGCAAACTGTACAGTAGGTACTATGACGGTGGGGAACGGAACGGGCAACGGTAAGCCAGCTAAGCCTACGGTGAATGATGTTCCAACTGCAAATCAGGATGGATATGTGTATATCAAGTGTGTGACATATCCTAATACAGATCCTACTAATAAGTGGAATAGGACACATGCCGGTTATATGAGATTACGCAACAGTACAAATGGTTGGTCATTTGGTGAAATTTACTCCAATGATGGCAGATTTGGCGATGAATTGCCTACAAATGACTATCCCTGGTTCTGTGATTTGACTATTGATAAGGATTGGTATCTGAAACAGTGGAATTTCAACTATTCTTATGCTGAGAGCGTACATTATCTTGCAAATGATGCGCCTGTAACAATGACTTTTGTTTCAGATGGGGAGGATTGGTATTATTTTGAAGAGGATGTACCATTAGTAGTCTGGATTACCCATGAAAAGCCAGTTGATCCTACCTATGCTGTCACCTATACAGACGGTGTGGCGGGAGAGGTAGTATTTCCCGATCAAGGCTATGAAGGCTTGAAAGTTAAAGATAAAACACCTGAATTTAAGGGAATCCCAAGCCGTGATGGCTACACATTTATGGGTTGGGCACCAGCAGTTAATCCGGTAGTAAGTGCAGATGATGCGAATGATAAGAATGAAATAATCTATACAGCTACCTGGAAAAAGAATGAGGAGAAGCCTACTCCAACCACTTATACTGTCATCTACACTGACGGTGTGAAGGGAGAGATAGTATTTCCCGATCAAGGCTATGAAGATTTGAAGGTTGATGATAATACTCCTGCATTTGTAGGAGAAACAGGAGAACCGTCAAGCCCGACCTGTGACGGCTATACATTTAAGGGTTGGTCACCAGAAGTTAAAGAAAAAGTAAAGGCAGAAGATGCAAATGATAAGGGCGAAATAATCTATACAGCTACCTGGGAAAAGAATGGAGCGAAGCCTACGCCCAAATTAGTAGTTACCAAGAAAAACGATGGTTTTAAGGTAGATAATAAAACCGGCAAAGCTACAGTAGATTATACAGTAACCGTAACAAACGTAAGCGGTTTTGACATTTATGGCCTTCGGATTACCGATGAACTGGATGAGCCGACATTAGAGAAGGTAAATGCAGCCGATATTGGAAAACCCAGTATAACATACAGTTTTAAGGATTTTAAAATAGACAAGGGAGATGGAAACGGCCCTTCAAAGGCTTCACTGAAGTCAGGCGGAGCGAATGATCTTATTCATGTATTGGAGCCTTTGGATAGAAATGAAGAATTTAAAGATAATCAGAAAGTTACTTTAACCTATACCATTGAAATTGAGAACGCAAATGATGAAGTTGAAGTAAAAGTTACGCTTTACAATAAGGTTAAAGGTGCGTCCTGGAGCAAAAAATCAGGTACTGCATCACAGACCAGAAAATCTCGCTCAGCGGCAATGTTTTTAGCAGATTCGGCGGACTATGATGAGCCTGATGTAGACGGCGAGGCTTCCTCAAGCACCGGTGGTGAAATCAGTGACAGCGGCAGTTCCGACACGGAAGGTACTATTCCAAGAAAATACCATGTAAGCTACACATGGAATCTTCCTGAGGGTGCGGATGAAAAACTGCCTGAAACGGAGAAATACTTCAAAAATACTTTTGTAACCGTAGACAATAGCTACACGAACAGTACCAAAATTACGGTGGATGGCAAAACTTATACCTTCTCTGGCTGGAGCACGGAGGATGGAGAAATAAGAGATGCGGTTGAAAACGGCGAGTTTACTATGCCTGCCAGAAATGTAGTGATTAAGGGAACCTGGACACCGGATAGTCCTGATGTACCTGTTCCTGATTCCAGATATAAAGTTACCATTCACTATATTTACAAGGAGGACGGCACGAAAGCTGCGGATGATAATATCGAAGACAATCTGGCTAAGGACGATACGTACAGCATTACCTCTCCGGAAATTGAAGGCTACACGCCAGATCGATCTGTAGTAAACGGCACGATGGGAACGGAGGACATTGAGATAACTGTTACTTATACCAAAAACGATCCCGGCAATAACAGGGAAGAACCAGACAGTCCAGAACCAGATAATCCAGGTCCGAATAATCCAGAACCAGATAATCCAGAACCAGGTAATCCAGAACCGGATAATCCAGAACCAGATAATCCAATTCCGGATAATCCAGAACCGGATAATCCAACTCCAGATAATCCAGAACCAGATAATCCAACCCCGGATAATCCAGGACCGGATATGCCTAATACTGAAATGCACAAAGTAACTGTTCACTACATCTATGCGGACGGCAGCAGGGCAGCAGACGACGCTGTACGCGATAACCTGACAGAGGGAACGACATACAGCATTACTTCACCAGGTATCAGCGGCTACACGCCTGATCAGTCCATAGTCAATGGCACGATGGGAACAGAGGATGTAGAGATAACGGTTACCTATACCCGAAACAGCAGCGGAAACAGCGGCGGTGGTGGTTCTAACGGCGGTGGAGGCGGTGGTGGTTCCCGTACCACGAATATAAGAGGCCGCGTCCTTGGAAGTACGCCGGACAGTGAACCTGATGTTCCTGTAGCGGAAGTTCCGGACGAGGATGTGCCGCTGGCAAATATCCCTGTTAATATCCCGGATGCGGATGTGCCTCTGGCAGGGATTGTGCAGTGGAATATTCCGGACGATGACGTTCCTCTGGCGGCAGTACCGCGCACCGGGGATAGTTCAGGCGTGTGGCATATGATGGCTATCCTGTCCGCTTTTGGTCTGATAGCTATGTCCCTCCTGGACAAAAAGAAACGTCAGGAATAAAGAAATGTAAAGGTTAAAGCTAAGAAGCGTAAAAGTTGAAGAGAAAGTTAAAGCAAAGATAAGCTGAATCATTTACCGGCAGGCCGGAATCCGCATGGGTTCCGGTCATGTCGTTTATTCACAGAAAAACAGGCAGGAAGGACTAGCAAATCATGCAGAAAACCCGAAAATTTTTGCTCCGGCTGTGTCTTTGTGTGACCCTGGCGGCGGGGCTTTGGATGTCCTTTGTCTATATGCGGGACACAAAAAGAGCGGAGAAGGACAGGCAGGAGGCGCTGAAGACGGCAGGGGACGGCGATTCCTCTGCTAAACCCTCATCCGCCCCTTACGTTCCTCCCGGACCGGATTCCCGGACAGATTCCATGGAGGAAAGGCAAAAAGACCGCATAGGAGAAACTTCCCCCAAATCCGAAGCCTACAGGCCAAAGCAGATGACGCTTGCTGAACTCCCCGAAGAGGCGGCTGGAATTACCAATATTGATGTAAAAGCTCTTAAGGAGGTCAATGCGGATGTGCTGGGCTGGATTGAACTTCCGGGAACTAAGCTTTCCTATCCTCTTTTGCAGGGGGAGGACAATGAAGTCTATTTGGATCATAACTGGAAGAAGGAACCTTCGGTCAGCGGATCGATTTTTCTGGAGTGCACCAATAAGGGAGATTTTTCCGGCTTCCACACCATTATCTACGGTCACCGCATGAAAGATAACAGTATGTTTGGTGTATTGAAATATTATGAAAGTCATGAGTTCTGGAAAGAACATCCCGCCATCTACATTGCCGACGGGGAGAGTGTCCGCTGCTATCGTATTTTTGCCGCTCATGAAACGGATGTGAAGGGCATGGTCTACCGTTTGGATCTGGAAAAAAGAAATCTGGAGGAGGAATTTGTCCGGTTTTGCCTGGAAAATTCGGTCCTCGACGTGGGAGAGGAGGAGAACAGCCTTCCCAAACCCGGGGCACCCATTCTGACCCTTTCCACCTGTACCGGGCGGGGACACGATACCCGCTGGGTTGTGCAGGGATATTTGTTAGAAATTTACAGTAATTCTCCGCTAGACGAAAAGCAGCGCCTGACAGAGGAAAGCGAAGCCATAAAAAGCAGCACACCTTAAAATTTTCCTTTGCGAAATGGCACTTGTAACGCCGGGTGTAACGTAAAAAATGATAAAATTTTCTTAATTTTAAATCTGAACACTGAACAAGATTTATGTAAATACAACAGAAAGGAGCTGTAAATGGATAGCGCGGAAAATAGGATACATGCAGGAAGCCACAGGTCAGCTACCTTTGTGGTCAATGTCTATTCACAGGAAAATTCAACCTGGCAGGGACGGATAATGTGGGCGGAAAATAAAGAAAGCCGCATGTTCCGCAGTGCACTCGAAATGATCAAACTCATTGACGGCGCGTTGGAAAACGAAAGCACATAAGAAATAAAAAAAGAAAAAAAGAAAAAATAAAAAAAATAGGTTAAAAAGTAAAAACAAAAAAACCAAAAACCCCCGTTATGTCCCGGATAAATTATCTGCGGCATGGCAGGGGGTTTTGTAATGTAAAAAAGGGCTTTTATTATATTGCCTTCGTCTACAGAAGCTTCCTTAAAATCGATGAAATCATCTGCGGCCCCATGGATCGTTCGTATTGTTCCATAATCTGATTCATCAGGCTGGAGAAATTCGGGTCCTGCATCATTTTGACGGTGAGAATATAGCTGAAAAATAAAAACAAACTCTCACAAATGCCCAAAATAGAAACAATCAGTCCGGCAATGGCATATCCGCTGAAGGGTTTTCCTTTTTTCGATGAGATGGCAAGTACCAGTCCAACCATTGCTAAAACAAAGCCAACGATAAATCCAACCGGGAAACAGCAGCAGCTTACCAGCAGGGAGATAATGCCCAGGACGAGGGAAGTTGCAGCCATGGGATTAACCGGCGGCTTGCCCATTCCCTGCTGTCCCTGAAAGTTTGTGTTCTGCAGGTTCGGATTTGGTATATTTGGGCCCTGCATATTCTGCATATTTTGGTTTTGCATGTTGGGATTTTGGAAATTCGGGTTCTGGTTTGGATAAAAATTCCCGCCTCCTGTAGGGGGAATATTGGGAAATTGCTGGTTTTGCCATGGCATTCCCTGCTGTCCCTGCCCTTGCTGTCCTGGATAGGGCGGTTGGTTTTGATGCCCTAGATAAGTCTGTTGATTCTGCTGCCCTGGATAAGTCTGTTGATTCTGCTGTCCCGGATAAGGCTGTTGATTTTGCCAGGGGGCATTTTGCTGTCCTGGATTTGGCTGTCCCTGCCATGGAGCGTTTTGCTGCCCGGGAATTTGCTGCTCTGGGCAAGGCTGCTGATTCTGCTGCCCTGGATAAGTCTGCTGACTTTGCTGTCCTGCATAAGGCGGCTGATTCTGCCAGGGCGCGTTTGTTTGTCCGGGATTTTGCTGTCCCGGATAAGGTGGTTCGGGATAGAACTGTCCTGGGTACGGCTGCTGATCCTGCAAGGAAGGTATCTGCTGTTCCGGATTTGGACGTTCTGCCTGCCAGGAAGGGGTTGGTTCTTCATTTACTGTATTCTCAGGCGCAGTATTGTCGTTTTCTGCTTCCAAGTCATTATTATTGTCATTGTCAATATTGTTTTTATCATTTATATTATCGTTACTGCTATTACTATGAGAAAATTGATTATCGAATTCCATATCTTTTTGTTCACTCATTTTGTGTCCTCCATGATAAATATTTTACTGCTTGATTATTATATTTTTTCCAGTCCTCCCTGATAAGTATTGGAGAATTTCGCCATGGCAAGTATTGTACCATGAATGGAAGCTATTGTCCAGACGAATAGCATCTTCCTGCAAATAAAAGTTGCTGAAATTATAAAGATATGTTGTCTTATAATGGAATAAACCATTGCATTTTATGAATAAAACATTAAATGTAGGATATAATTTGATAAAAAACGAAAAATTATATTGCCTTTTTTGTAAAAGATGGTATTATAATGATAAATGACAGAAAGGATAGGCGACTTATGAAAATTCAAAGAATTGCATTGGATGGTTTCAGAAATTTGAGTAATATCAATATTGCATTTAGCAAGATTACTTCATTAGTTGCGTTGAATAATTTTGGTAAGTCTAATGTATTATCGGGCATTGATTTTGGCATTGATTTTATGAAGTATAATGAGGAACAGAGGAAAACTGTCATGGGTTCAGATAGTGTTATGCCGCTTGGCAAGGCTTCTCTGGATAAAGATTTTCGATATGAAATTGAAATGACTACAATGGTTGACTCTGTTAAATATCGTATTATTTACGGCTTTGCTTTTGGATGGCTACGGACAAAAAAAGACGAAGCAGGTATTAAAAATGAATATTTAAAAGTAAAGGTTGATGAAAAAGGAAAAAAATACAACCAGCTTATTAATAGACAAGAGCAGGAAGCATTCTATAGGAGTTCAGAAACGGGAAGGTGTGCTACGCCTACCCGGATAGGTAATCTGGAATTAGTTGTCAATAAGTTAAAAGCATTTGATCATCTATACTATATAGAAATAATTAAAAGATTGAATGATTTAAAGCTGTATGTGGAAAACAGCCTTGATCCTAAAGAATTTTATATGCCAAAGTTTATTATAAGTAAGAGAAACCCAGAATATTTTATTGATTCGCGCAGTCTGCCGAGAGTGATTGCGAAATTGAAACAAATCAATCCGGGGAAATTTGAGTTGCTATTAGATGCTTATAAAAGTTTATTTCCTGATATTGAGGATGTAATTGTTAAGGAAATCCAGATTTCTAGTGAGGGAACAGTAGTTATTCCTGATGATGTGCCATTTGTTGTTTCGGATAGTGTCTATTTGCTGTTTGTTCGTGATAAAAATTTATGCAGGCTAATTGATTTTGAAGCAATGTCGGATGGTGCGAAAAGGGTATTTATGATTTTGACCAAAATTATAATGGCAAGCTTAGAGGAAAGAAATATATCTCTGATTGCCATTGAAGAACCTGAGAATTCCATTCATCCATCGTTATTTCGGACATATTTGCAGATAATTGCCGATTTACTGGATGACTGTAAGGTAATAATTACAAGTCATTCCCCATATATTATTAGCTTTATGAATTTAGACAGCATTTATGTCGGCATACATCGGGAGGATGGAATGGCCGAATTCCATGGATTTAAGAGGAGCAAAGAAAAAACACTTGAAAATGATGCGGATTCACTTGACATGGGTATGGGAGATTATATTTTCTCTATGTTGGCGGATAACGAAAGCGAAATTGAAGAATATCTGGAGTGTGATACCATTGAATAAATGCTTAGTGTTGTTTGTTGAAGGTCAAACAGAAGTTGAGTTTTATAAGGCACTCATAAAATATATAAGAGAATGTCATGCGGAAAAAAACTTGAACATAAAGTGATTTACAGAAATATAGATGGAATAGGCGGATATAAAAAAGAAGTAAATCGGATTTTTTTAAAAGAAGTTTTGCCTAAAGTGGAAGGATATCAAGTAACGGTTGCTCTTTGCTATGATACAGATGTATTCGGTTATGTGCAAAAGCCTAAAATTAATTGGAAAGAAGTGGAAAAAATCTTAAAGGAGGATGGAGCACATAAAGTGCTGCATATCAAGGCGGAAAAATCAATAGAAGATTGGTTTCTGGTTGATAAGGAAGGCATAAAACGTTTTTTAAAGCTAAGTTCGGATGTAATTCCACAAGGTTCTAGTGGATATGAGAAATTGAAATATTTGTTTAAAAAAGCATAAGATATATGCGAAAAAGGGGCGTGAGGTCAATGGACTTGTTCAGGCTTTAGATATTGGTTTGATTAGCAGAGAAGCAGCAAAAGGCTTGGATCTGTTGTATAAAGAATTGGGAGTACGGGGTGATATAAGCAAAATTTAAGGTACACAGGACCAGGGATGTGAAAAGTTAAATAAACATTGCGAAAGCCGCCAAGATGAATTATAATAAGACAATCGACCAAGTACATGAGAGGTAAACCAAGACATGGATATTATTAAAGCATTACAGGAAGAACTTCAGATTACCCGTCACCAGGTGGAGGCTGCGGTTAAGCTTATTGACGAGGGGAATACTATTCCGTTTATTGCCCGCTACCGCAAGGAGGCAACCGGTTCGCTGAATGACGAGGTGCTGAGAAATCTTGACGAGCGCCTTCGCTATCTGCGCAATCTTGAGGATAAAAAGGCCCAGGTGATTGCAACCATCCGTGAGCAGGAGAAATTAACGCCGGAGTTAGAGCAGCAGATTCTGGATGCGAAAACCCTGGTTGCGGTAGAAGATTTATATCGGCCTTACCGCCCCAAGCGCCGCACCCGTGCAACGATTGCCAAGGAAAAGGGGCTGGAGCCTCTGGCGGAAATTATTCTTGCCCAGGCTGCGGATGTGCCGGTTGAGCAGTCGGCTGCGGTTTTTGTTGACCCGGAAAAGGGTGTGGAAACGGTGAAGGACGCCATCAACGGGGCGCTCGATATTATCGCCGAGGGCATTTCCGATGATGCGAAGCACCGCACCTACATCCGTGATATCACCGTGCAGGAGGGGCTGATTCAGTCTGAAGCCAAGGATGAAACCGCGCAGACGGTGTATGAGATGTACTACCATTATGAAGAGCCGGTAGCCAAGGCGGCGGGGCACCGTGTCCTGGCGTTAAACCGGGGTGAGGCGGAGAAGGTGCTTACGGTAAAGATCATTGCCCCGGAAGAAAGGATTCTCCGCTATCTGGAAAAGCAGGTGAATACGGAGGACAACCCCCATACTGCCCCGCTGTTAAAGGCAGCTTCCGAGGACAGCTACCGCCGTCTGATTGCCCCGGCGATCGAGCGGGAGATCCGCAATGAATTAACGGAAAAAGCCGAGGACGGCGCTATCCGGGTGTTTGGAAAGAATCTGGAACAGCTTCTGATGCAGCCGCCCATCACCGGGCAGGTGGTGTTAGGCTGGGACCCGGCGTTTCGGACGGGCTGTAAGCTGGCGGTGGTTGACGCCACGGGAAAGGTGCTTCATACGGTGGTGATTTATCCGACGGAGCCGCAGAATAAAGTAAAAGAAGCCAAGGAAACGCTGAAAAAGCTGATTGAAACCTATCATATTACACTAATTTCCGTGGGCAATGGCACCGCGTCCCGGGAGTCGGAGCAGGTGATTGTAGAACTTTTAAAGGAAATCCCGCAGAAGGTGCAGTACGTGATTGTCAATGAGGCCGGGGCATCGGTCTATTCGGCAAGCAAGCTGGCGACGGAGGAGTTCCCGGAGTTTGATGTGGGACAGCGAAGCGCGGCTTCCATTGCCCGCCGTCTTCAGGACCCGCTGGCGGAGCTGGTGAAAATCGAACCGAAGGCTATCGGTGTCGGTCAGTACCAGCACGATATGAACCAGAAGCATCTGGGCGAAACTCTGAGCGGGGTGGTGGAGGACTGTGTAAATAAGGTCGGCGTGGATTTAAATACAGCTTCGCCTTCGCTTTTAGAGTATGTTTCCGGGATCAGCAAAGCCCTGGCTAAGAGCATTGTCGCCTACCGCGAGGAAAACGGAGCGTTTACCAACCGCAGGCAGCTGTTAAAGGTGACAAAGCTTGGCCCCAAGGCGTTTGAGCAGTGCGCTGGCTTTCTGCGGATTAAGGACGGCGATAACCCCTTAGATTACACCGGAGTACACCCGGAAAGCTACCAGGCAGCACAAAGACTTCTGGAAAAGATGAAGATAACCCCGCAGGAACTGTTAAAGGGACCCAGCAGCTTTCTTATCCGGGATTATGCTGTGCTGGCGGAAGAGCTGGGAATTGGCGAGCCGACGCTGCGGGATATTGTGAAGGAATTATCAAGCCCGGGAAGAGATCCGCGCGACGAGATGCCAAGGCCGATTCTTCGGACGGATGTGATGAATCTGGAGGATTTAAAGCCAGGGATGATTTTAAAGGGAACCGTGCGCAATGTGATTGATTTCGGTGCCTTTGTCGATATCGGCGTTCATCATGACGGCCTGGTGCACATTTCGGAGATGGCCAACCGGTATATCGAACATCCCCTGGAAGCGGTGAGCGTGGGTGATATCGTCGATGTCCGGGTATTGTCCGTCGATGTGGCGAAGGAGAGAATCGCGCTTTCGATGAAGCTGGAGGAAACGTCAAAGGAGAATCGGGCATCCCAGGCAGGAGGCGAAAGGAACTCGTCCGGTAAAAAAGGCCAGGGGCAGGATAACCGGAAGCGTCAGGGCCAGGGAAGCGGTTCGGGGCAGAAGAGTTATGGTCAGGATGACCGGAAGCGTCAGGGGCAGGATAACCGGAAGAGCCAGGGCAGAGGTTCCGAGCAGAAGAACCATGAAGGAAGCACGGCAGATAACCGCAGAAAAAGAGAGGACGGCGGCGTAAAGATCCCCAACCGCGGAATTTTTGCCGGGAAGAGAATTTGACGTTTGACACTTTGAACGATTTGATGCTTTTGCGTGTTTTTATTTATTCGGGTATTTAGGAGATAAAATAATTATGGAAAAACCAAAAACCAGCTTTGCTTATGAAACAAAGCCTACAGCCAAGGAACTGTGGAAGTTTTCCATGATTTATGCCTACAAGGGAATCCGGGCAGGCGTAAATATCATTTTGGTCGGCGGGTCGCTTTTTCTTCTGCTGACCAGATGGGAAACGCTGGAGTTGTTTCAGCGCCTTATGCTGCTGTTTATTATTTTCCTGTTTGTTCTGTGGCAGCCGGTGATGCTGTATTTAAAGTCGCTTCGCCAGGCCAAGGAACTGGAAAAACAGCCTCCTCTTTTGCTGAAGTTTACCCAGGAGGGCGTTGATGTTGCCCAGGGAGAAGAAGGGGGCCATGTGGCCTGGGAGGATATCGGAAGGATTGAAATTGTCGGCGGTATGGTGATTGTCTACGGCGATCGGGTACATGCCTCGCTGATTCCTCTGTCGGTGATTGGAAAGGATGAGGATGCATTCCGGTCACTGATCCGGGAAAAGCTTCCCAAGGTCAGGCGGAAAGGGATTTAAAGAAAGGATTATCCATGGAACAAGGACAAAAAAGGCTGATAAGCCACGGGCCGGGAGAAACGTTTGCCCTGGGGGTACAGATGGGGAAGGAAGCTGTTCCGGGGCAGATTTTCTGCCTGGAAGGGGATCTGGGCGTGGGAAAAACCGTGTTTACGCAGGGATTTGCCCGGGGGCTTGGGATAGAACAAACCGTGAACAGCCCGACGTTTACCATTTTGCAGATTTACGAGGAAGGGCGGCTTCCCCTCTATCATTTTGATGTGTACCGCATCGGGGATATCGAAGAGATGGAGGAGATTGGCTATGAGGACTGCTTTTTCGGCGAAGGTGTCAGCCTGGTGGAATGGCCGGGATTGATTGAGGAGCTGATTCCCGGACATGCCCTTTGGATAACGATAAGAAAAGATATAAGCCGGGGATTTGATTACCGGGAGATTTTGATAGGAGAAAGGGAGGAAAGGGCATGAAGATATTAGGGATTGAAACTTCCTCTCTGGTTGCCGGTGTGGCCCTGGTTACGGACGGGGTTTTAACGGCAGAGTATACGATGAATGATAAGAAAACCCATTCCCAGACGCTTCTTCCTATGCTGGATGCTGTTGTACGGCTGTTAAATCTGGATTTAAACACCATTGACGGGATTGCGGTTTCTGCGGGGCCGGGGTCATTTACCGGGCTGAGGATAGGCTCGGCTACCGCCAAGGGGCTGGGACTGGCGCTGGACAAGCCCCTGATTTCCGTGCCGACCTTAGATGCCTTAGCCTATAATCTCTGGGGAAGTACGGCGCTTATCTGCCCGATTATGGATGCACGGCGAAATCAGGTGTATACGGGGCTTTACCATGTTTCCGAGAATCTCCAGGTGATAAAGCCTTCCTGTGCCATGGACATGCATGCGCTGGCTGGGGAGTTAAATGAACGGGGCGAGCAGGTGATTTTTCTTGGTGACGGTGTTCCCGTCTATCAGGAAGCGCTGTCAAAAGAACTTTATGTGCCGTTTTCCTTTGCCCCGGCGCAGATGAACCGGCAGAGGGCGGCAAGTGTGGCGGCCCTTGGCATACAATATTGGAAAGAAGGAAAATGGGAAACTGCCGCTTCGCATAAGCCGGAATACCTGCGTAAGCCCCAGGCGGAGCGGGAGAGAGAGGGGATTTCGCTTTGAAGATTCGGACATTGACTTTCGAGGATTTGGAGGAAGCAGCTAAGATCGAGGCTGCCTGTTTTCGGCAGAACTGGTCGAGGGCTGTGTTGGAGGAAAGCTTTTGCCGGGCCTGGAATTTGTTTTTCGGTGCAGAGGAAGGCGGGCATCTGGCGGCCTATGGATGTGCTTCGGTGATTGCCGGGGAGGGAGAGATCCTTCGCATTGCTGTTTTGGAGGGGTTCCGCCTTCGGGGAATCGGGAGAAAACTGCTGGAAGCGTTGGAAGAAGAATCCATAAAGAGGGGAGCAAAGATGCTGATGCTGGAGGTGCGCGAATCGAACCTGGCAGCCCGAAAACTTTACCTTCATGCGGGTTTTTCTGAGGAAGGGCAAAGAAAAGAGTATTACCGCGAGCCGAAAGAAGATGCCATTATTATGTGGAAGCGGAACCTGTAGAGAAAACATGAAACAATTACCACTCAAAATCGACAAATTTTGCGCTATACTTGGGGCAAGGGAAATTATCGTTACTGTTCATGCGGGTCTGTGAATGCGTGAACCGTAACTAATTATCGTTTCCTGCAGAGCACGTTTTATCCCCTGGGGAAGCATTGGATGGACGTGAAAATAGGAGAATCCGATTTTGAGAAAGGTGAGGATGTTATGAGAAAACACGGAAAGAATGGACAGCTGGAATCGGTTGTCTGCAACAAGTGCGGGAAGAAGCTGGTGGTGGAGCAGGGAATCCTGAGAGAAGGAGCCGTTATGTTTGACCATTGCTGGGACTTTTTTTCGGAAAAGGACGGGGAAGTGCATCACTTTGATTTATGCGAGGACTGTTATAACGACTGGATCAATCAGTTTCGTATTGCAGTGAACGTAGAAGAACAGAAGGAATTTTTATAGTGATGGACTTTTTTGCTGCTGTTTAGGTAAAAACTGCGCAGGGGCTGCGCCAGTGAAGGTATCGAAACAGCAACATTTGTTACTGTTCACACGTTCACAGCAACAAGCAAAAATCCATGAAAATCGCCTTCGTCGATGGGATTTTTGCTCACTTGCCCAGTTTAACATACGGTCAGCGCAGCAGGTGCGCAGACCTACGTGAACAGTAACCAACATTTTCCCTGCATCCAGAAAGCTTGCTGCCGGCGGTCTTTCTGGGTGCTGTTTTTTTGGCTATTTGTAAAGAAATGAGGGATTAAAGCTATGTTGGATGTCTGCCTGCTTGGAACAGGAGGAATGATGCCGCTGCCTTACCGGTGGCTGACGTCGATGATGACCCGGTGCGGGGGAAGCAATCTTTTGATCGATTGCGGAGAGGGCACACAGATTGCTCTGAAGGAAAAGGGATGGAGTCCCAAACCAATTGATTTTATCTGTTTTACGCATTATCATGCCGATCATATCAGCGGGCTTCCCGGCCTGCTTTTAACGATGGGAAACGCGGAGAGAACGGAACCACTGCTTCTTGTGGGGCCGAAGGGTCTGGAAAGGGTGGTTGGGGCGCTAAGAACCATTGCCCCGGAACTGCCGTTTCCGCTGCAGTTTTTAGAACTGGATCTGCCGTGCCACAGGATGCAGCTTGGGCCTTATGTCGTTGATGCCTACCGGGTAAATCACAATGTAACCTGCTATGGTTACGCCGTTTCCATTCCCCGGGCAGGGCGGTTTGATATTGCCCGGGCAAAGGAGCATGGAATCCCGCAGGAATTCTGGAGCCGCCTGCAAAAAAAAGGAGAGCCGGTAAAAGCGGAAGATGGGCGTATATTTACCCCGGATATGGTGATGGGTCCGGCCAGAAAAGGTCTTAAAGTGGTTTACTGCACGGATACCCGCCCGGTTCCGGTGATTGCCGAATATGCAAAGGATGCAGATCTGATGATTTGCGAGGGCATGTACGGGGAAAAGGAAAAGGCGGCGAAGGCAAGGGAGTACAAGCATATGACCTTTTATGAGGCGGCAGCGCTGGCGAAAGAAGCCGGGCCGAAGGAACTTTGGCTGACCCACTACAGTCCGTCCCTTACCCGTCCCGAGGAATATATGGATGAGGTTCGCTCCATTTTCCCGACAGCGAAGGCCGCCAGGGACGGGTGGAGCATGGAACTGCAGTTTGAAGAGGACGGATGATGCACGGTTTTGCCGGATATCTGTGAGTCAATATACGATTTGATAAGGATCAGGAAATAAGGAAAGGATGAACCAATGAACAAAGACATTACAATCCTGGCAATTGAAAGTTCCTGCGATGAAACAGCGGCGGCGGTGGTAAAAAACGGAAGGACGGTTCTTTCTAATGTTATTTCGTCGCAGATTGCGCTGCACACGCTTTACGGCGGGGTGGTGCCGGAGATTGCTTCCCGCAAGCATATCGAAAAGATTAACCAGGTGATTGAACAGGCGCTTTCGGATGCGGATAAGCGGCTGGAGGAAATCACCGCCATTGCCGTAACCTACGGCCCGGGTCTGGTGGGTGCCCTTTTGGTAGGGGTGGCGGAGGCGAAAGCCATCGCCTATGCGGCGGACAAGCCCCTGGTTGGTGTTCATCATATTGAAGGCCATGTTTCGGCAAACTTTATCGAGCACCCGGATCTGGAACCGCCCTTTGTCTGCCTGATTGTTTCCGGGGGGCACACCCATCTGGTGATTGTCGAGGACTATGGGAAGTTTAAGATTCTCGGGCAGACCAGGGACGACGCCGCCGGGGAAGCCTTTGACAAGGTGGCAAGGGCGGTGGGCTTGGGCTATCCGGGCGGGCCTAAGATTGATAAGGAGGCAAAAAAGGGAAATCCCGACGCTATCGTTTTTCCACGCGGGAAGGTGGAGGGTTCTCCCTATGATTTCAGCTTCAGCGGGTTAAAATCCTGTGTGTTAAATTATATTAATCATGCCAATATGACCGGGGAAGAGATTGCTGTCCCGGATCTGGTGGCGTCATTCCAGCATTCCGTGGTGGATTCCCTGGTCAGCCGGGCGGTGATGGCGGCAAAGGAATACGGCTATCCCCGGCTGGCGATTGCCGGAGGCGTGGCGGCGAACAGTGCTTTAAGAGAAGGGATGAAAGAAGCCTGTGCCAAGGCGGGATTAAGCTTTTATTACCCCTCACCCATCTATTGCACAGACAATGCGGCGATGATAGGGGTCGCCGGGTACTATGAATTTATTAAAGGTGTGCGAAGCGGCTGGGATTTGAACGCCGTTCCCAACCTGCGCCTGGGGGAACGGTGATGCAGTTGGTCTGTACGCAGGAAACAAAGAGGATTGCCGATATCTTTTGACCTGACCGGGTAGAGAAAGATAGCGGTGATTGGATGGAGGAAAAAAAAGAAATGAAAGAAAGAGTCGGCGCTGTTGTCCTGGCTGCGGGGAAGGGAAGGCGCATGGGGACGGAAACGGCGAAGCAGTTTCTGGAATTAAAGGGAAAACCCCTGATTTATTATGCGTTAAAGGCGTTTGAGGACAGCCGTGTGGACGAAGTGGTTTTAGTGACGGGAAAGGAGTCCGTTGCTTACTGTCAGGAGGAGATTGTCCGGGCATTTGGCTTTTGTAAGGTCAGGGCTGTGGTGGAAGGCGGAAAAGAAAGGATTGATTCGGTCTATGAAGGATTAAAGGCATTTGCCGGCAAATCTTCTATTGATTATGTTCTTATCCACGACGGCGCAAGGCCGCTGGTATCGGAGGAAATGATTGTAAGGGCAATTGAGGGGGCGATTCGTTTTCAGAGCTGTGTAGCTGCCATGCCGGTTAAGGATACGATTAAGGTCTGCGATTCGGAGCATTTTGCCAGAGAAACCCTGGATCGAAGGCTTTTGTGGCAGATGCAGACACCGCAGGCATTTGCCTTTTCTCTGATTTACCAGGCTTATCGGGAGGTGATGGGCTGGAAGGAAGGAGAAGGGCGGGAAAGGATCACCGATGATGCCATGGTGGCTGAGGCTGTGTTTGGCCCGACCGGGCAGAAGATAAAACTTATTGAAGGCGATTATCGGAATATCAAGGTGACAACACCGGAAGATTTGCTGATTGCCGAGGCGTTTTTGACAGCGCGGGGAGGGTGAACCTTTCCGCGCTGTCTTGTCGTTATCTATGCTGTTTTTTTAATACTTACATCCCGCAAAGTTCGTCGTCCAGCCAGGTATCGGTGGGTTTCAGTTTTACCGTAAGTACCCGGGCATTGTTTTCAGGGTATTTGCTCTGGTGAAATTTGAACACGGTTTCGCCGTCAGGCAGTTCGCACACGATTTCGATTTTTCCCAGAGGATGGCTCATCGCATAGCGCACGCCCTTTCCGAATCCGTTCTGGCGGGATTTGGCATCGTCTACGATTTTGATGCCCTCGGATAAGGGGACCTGAAAATGCCCTTTAACACCGGTAACGGGACGGCACTGGAAGATATAATAAGGAACGATGCCCAGGCGGGTTAAGCCGGAGAGCAGTTTTCCAAGGGTTTCGCCGTTATCATTGACACCGCGGATTAAAACGGTCTGGTTGCGCACCTGCACGCCCCGTTCGAGCATGGCGCGGATGGCCTTTGCCGCCTGCCTGGTCAGTTCGCGGGGATGGTTAAACTGCGTAACCAGACAGAGTGCCTTTTTCCTGGCATATTCTTCAAACATGGCTAAAAACTCTTCATCGTCATAGAGCCGCTCGGGAAGCGTTACCGGCAGGCGGGAACCAAAGCGGATAAAGTCCAGATGTTCGATGGCGGTAAGTTCCTCAAGGTAACGTTTTAAAATATGGTTCGGGTTAATCAGGGCATCACCGCCGGAAACTAAGACATTAGAAATTTCCTTATGTCCGGATACATAGGCCACGGCTTCATCCACCCGTTTATTTAATTCCGCATCGGAAAGGCCGACCATGCGCTTGCGGAAACAGTGGCGGCAGTACATCGCACACTGGTTGGTGGACAAAAGAAGGGAGGTCTGTGCGTATTTGTGCTGAAGTCCTTCTAGTTTTGTATTATGTGCCTCGCCGCTGGTGTCAAAGGAACCGCCCTTATCCAGTTCTGCCAGGGAAGGGATACACATGCGCCCGATAGGATCGTCCGGATCTGACGGATCGACCAGAGAAAGATAATAGGGGGTAATCAGCATAGGATATTTTTGAATCACCTCGTCATACTGTGCCGTTTCTTCGGCGCTCCAGCCAAGAACCGGGGCAAGCTGCTCTGCGGTTCTGAATCCATTTTTTAATTCATCCTGCCAACTCATCTTGTAACCACCTTTCTACAAATTTGCTGTTTTTTATGAAGTTTTTTCGTTAAGGAATGTTTAAGCTATCAAGGAAGTCCCATGCTTTTCATTTGCAGAAAGATAAGCTGTGGGGTGAGAGGGACTTGCAGATTTGATTTTTCTGAACTGTAAATGGATGTTATTTTAATCTATCTAGGGCGTGTAATGGAGGAAATGAATTTTCAAACACGATCTAGGGAAGTCCACCGTTTCTAATTATATAAGGATATAGATGAAAACGGAGGGTAAAATATCAGCCTTTTTGACAGACAAAATTGCAAAAAACTTCCATATTGATTGTACACTAATTTAAGTGGTATGTCAACTCGATAGGAGGGACAAAGTTTATTCGACAAAATAAAGAATAAGGTGAAATAGTAAAATAAAACGAAACAAAGAATAAAGAAAGGATAAAAAGAAAAATAAAAAAAATAAAAAAAGGGGTTGACAGGATTAGACAAGCGTGGTAGACTAATCGAGTCGCGCCAAGGAAGGCCAGGGAAGTAAGCAAGCCAAACTTAGCCAGATAAAAAAGAATAAAAAAAGACAAAAAAGTCCTTGACAAGCCCTCGCATATCTGATAAAATAGCAAAGCACGTTTGGAGAGATATCGAAGTGGTCATAACGAGGCGGTCTTGAAAACCGTTTGTCCATTAGGGCGCGTGGGTTCGAATCCCACTCTCTCCGTTTCGGACAAAGGAATAAAATAATGGCAAGTGAAGTCAACCATGCAGAAGTACCCAAGTGGTTGAAGGGGCTCCCCTGGAAAGGGAGTAGGTCGTTAATAGCGGCGCGAGGGTTCAAATCCCTCCTTCTGCGTTCGGTATCTTCATTGAATATCTTCATAAAGATACCAAAATGAACCTTGAAAATTAAAGACTGAACAATACACAAACCCTGAAAATTCTTAAAAAACAAGGCGCAGGTTTGGCCTTGGATTTG
>ERZ808037.986-NODE-986-length-21459-cov-8.975821_pt1 | contig 21459 bp, 21 predicted proteins | sample MGYA00380190_ERZ808037 | MGnify/ENA primary metagenome ERZ808037 (study PRJEB31490, sample SAMN06133399) | mouse gut metagenome | isolation source: J9 | host: mice | place: China: Chengdu | collected 2015-05 ... | reverse complement strand
TCCGTTTCCTCTGCTGAGGCTATGGTTAAAATTTCTCATTTCCACACACTCATCAAACGCTTATGAATACAGGTTCTTAACCCGATAACCATAAACGGAAATGAGCGAGGGAAAAATAGGCAACAAAACCAGACGGAAGGGACTCCGCCAGAAAAAAGGGGTGTAAAGAGGGATTTAGCGTGCAGAGGCGTAGCAGGAGGAAATGCGGTTACCCGTGATTTGGGGCCTTGGCGCGGTTCGGCCGGAGTAGAAGTGACGAACAGAACCAGCAAGCGGCGAGGGTGGGGGCTGTATGTTGGTAAGAGCAGATGCCGCCGTTGTTTCCCACCTCCCATACTATTGCTTTGCCCGTATGAGTTCGTTAGCGGGAAAGAACAATCCATGTCAGAGAAATTTTGTTGTGCCATTGTGTGTGATGTGATATGGTATATATCACTGAGATATTGGAGGGAAGAGGTTTTTGCCATGCCGATTCAAATTGTACGGGACAACATCACAGATATGAAGGTGGATGCCATCGTCAATGCTGCAGGCCCTTCGCTGCTGGGTGGCGGCGGGGTGGACGGAGCGATTCACCGGGCAGCGGGCCCCGGGTTGCTGGCAGAGTGCCGCACACTGGGGGGATGCGAGACGGGACAGGCCAAGCTAACCGGGGCCTATCAGCTGCCATGCAAATATGTCATCCACACTGTGGGCCCCATTTGGAAGGGCGGTTGCTGTGGAGAGCAAGCGCTGCTGGAGTCGTGCTACACTGCTTCTCTCCGCCTGGCTTGGGAGAACGGGTGTGAGACGGTGGCCTTTCCGCTGATTTCCTCCGGGGCCTATGGCTATCCCAAGGATCAGGCCCTTCAGACGGCCATGGAGACGGTGGGCCGCTTCCTGCTGGATCATGATATGACGGTATACATTGTGATTTTTGATCGAGAAGCCTATCGGATTGGGGAAAAATTGTTTGCCGACATTACCGCCTATATTGACCAGCGCTATGTGGACGAACATCTGGAGCATCCCGACGAGCAGGCCCGGCGCCGCCAGGCTGCGCTGGAAAGCCAGATGGATGAAGCGTTCCCTCTGCCCGGGCCCTGTCCGGTGGCCGGCATCGCATCCCCGGCGCCACCCCCACTGGCCGCGGTGATGAGCCTGAAGGAGGCACTGAGCCGCTTGGATGAGGGCTTTTCCAAGACCTTGCTGCGCCTCATCGACGAAAAAGGAATGACCGACGCACAGTGCTATAAAAAGGCGAATATCGACCGGAAGCTGTTTTCAAAGATCAGGAGCAATCCCATTTACCGCCCAAGCAAACCCACTGTTCTGGCATTCGCTGTGGCGCTGGAGCTTCCACTGGACGAAACGGAGGCGCTGCTGAAACGGGCGGGCTTCGCGCTGTCCCACTCCAATAAGTTCGACATTATTGTGGAGTTTTTTATCTCCAATGGCATTTACGATATACTTACGATCAACGAGGCGTTGTTTGCCTTCGACCAGCCTTTGCTGGGCGGATGAATTGTCGCATCGCAGGCGACCAAATCCAAGCGGATATCTTCTATACTGAGGCTGTCGGGAGAAAACCGGCAGCCTCAGCTTTTTCATGGAAGCACTTGTGACAGCTCCTTTTCATCTAAAGAAATAAGTTCGACAGAAAAAGGAAAAAATGTGATACCATATTTTTGCTTCTTTAAGGGCTGAGAGATTTATTGAGGAGGTCTGTTTGAATGAAAAAAGGTTTGACGGAGATTATTTTCATCCTTGATCGCAGCGGCTCCATGGGCGGGCTGGAGGCGGACACCATCGGCGGATTCAATTCCCTGGTGGAGAAGCAGAAAAAGGAGCCCGGAGAAGCCCTGGTGTCAACTGTACTGTTTGATAACAAGATCGAGGTGCTCCATGACCGGGTGCCGCTGGCGGAGGTGCCGCTGATGACGGCGGAGCAGTACTATGTCCGGGGCTGTACCGCCCTGCTGGACGCGGTGGGCGGAGCTATCCATCACATCGGGAACGTCCATAAGTATGCCCGGGAGGAGGACGTGCCTGAACACACCTTGGTGGTCATCACCACCGACGGCATGGAAAACGCCAGCCGTCATTATGACGCGCCCCAGGTAAAAGAAATGGTGAAGCGGCAGCAGGAAAAATATGGATGGGAGTTTCTGTTCCTGGGCGCGAACATCGACGCGGTGGAAACCGCCGCTCATTTCGGCATCGCTCCCCAGCGGGCGGCCAATTACCACAGTGACAGCGAGGGAACTGCGCTGAACTACGAGGTGCTCAGCGACGCGGTATGTGCGGTGCGAGCGGGCGCCCCGCTGGGCGCAGACTGGAAGGAACGCATTGACCACGACTATGAGGAGCGAAAGAACCACAGAGGATGAGTGCGGTATTGTCGATTCTGTTTGCAATACAGCTGGTAATATGGTATACTTTTGTCATAACTTGACAGAAATCGACTGCTTCATTTTGAAGGAGATTGTATAGAATGGAGTCAATCATGAACCGATCCGCAGCACTGGAGCTGGCCCAACGCTGCAAAATGGGCGACCTCGCCGCCATGGAGGCGCTGGCCTTCCATCATTTGGAGCTGTGCCCGCCGGAGACCCGGACGCTGCTGACGGCCTACGAGTCTCAGCCCAACGAGGAAAACAGGCAGGTCCTGCACCGCCATTTAGGGGAGGAACAAGAAGCACGTCTTCCCGCTGAGGCATACATGATGTGGCTGCTCCGGGCGGCGCGATTTGGAAGCGAACGCGCAATGGAACAGGTCGGGCGGCTGGCTTATTTTACAGACTACGGCGCCCGGGAGCACATCAATTTCTACCAGACGTTCCCGTGGGAGCTGCCCATCCGATCCCTGCTGGGCCGGTGGAGCTTGAGGTCGGAACTTATGTCCTGGGGAGGGAAGCTTCGGGACATTGGGTTTCCGGACCTGCCCGCCGTCGGACCAGGCAATGAGTTCAGCATCACGTTTTGGCCCAGCCCCGGCGTGTACCACATCTCATGGTTGGACGACTACATTCCCCGGGACGAGTCTGGCTTCGGGGAGGAGAGCGACTACGCTTTTCTTTGGCTGGATGAGTTCTTCTGCCCTATGGCCGCCAGGCGCCCGGAAGATATGCCTGCCGAGCTGGATCAGCTGGATCAGCTCCGGGAGGCGTACTGGCAGGACCCGGCCCGCCGTGCGACGGAGCGGAAATACCGTCACCGGCTGCGGATATCCAAGGAGCTCCCCTGGGGAAGAACCTTGGAGGAGATTGCCCCGCTGCTGGGGGCGAACATCAGTCGTGCATAAGGCAGCGTATTCGTCTGCCTACGAAGGGAAAGCCCATTGGCCTGTTTACCTGGGCCGGATGGAAAAAGCGGAAATTCGGCGGCGTCAATGGCCATCTGCTGGCAGCCGCCTCACGGAACAGACAGAAAGGAGTGCAATCCGATGCCCGAGGAACTGCCGATCAAGAAATATCCCCGCACCCCTCACTTGGAGGGCTCGCGCCTCCAGCCCGGGGACGAGGACCTGAGCCAGATCCCCTTTTCGGACATCGCCGGGCGTCACGTCGTGGTGGAGGAAAAGTGCGACGGGGCGAACAGCGCGGTGTCCTTTGACCGGGATGGAACACTGTTGCTTCAAAGCAGAGGCCACTACCTCACCGGCGGCTGGCGGGAGCGCCATTATAACCTGTTCAAGCAGTGGGCCAGCGTCCATCAGGAGGCGTTCTACGAGGTGCTGGGCAGCCGGTATATCATGTACGGCGAGTGGATGTATGCCAAGCATACGGTTTATTACGATGCTTTGCCGCACTACTTCCTGGAATTCGACGTGCTGGATCGGGAAACTGGCTGCTTTCTGGATACCCCCTCCCGCCGCAGGCTGCTGGACCCCTTGCCCGTGGTGCCAGTCCCTGTACTGGCACAGGGCGTTTTCCGGGACAAAGGACCGCTGCTGGCCCTGCTGGGGCCATCAAACTATATCACAGCGGACCACCTTGAGCACCTCAGTGAGGACGCCCGAAAGTTAGGTCTGGACGAGGACCGCCAGTGCCGGGAAACGGACGGAGCTGATACCATGGAGGGGCTGTATCTCAAGGTGGAGGAGGGGGGACAAGTGGTGGATCGGTTAAAATTTGTCCGGCCGTCCTTCACCCAGACGGTGGACGCCTCCCAGACCCACTGGCTGGATCGGCCCATCGTTCCCAATCGGCTGAGCCGTCCGGTGGAGGATCTGTTCCTTCCGGAGCTGGATTAGACGGTGCGGAGGGAAACCGTATGGAGGAAAAGGATGCCATTCTGCGGCTCACTCCAAAGCCCCCGGATTGGAGCATATCCTGGGACGCGCTGCGGCGCTGCGGCCTGGGGGCGCTCCTTTCGCAAATGTCGGGTATCCCGCAGGACCCCGCCTATCACGGTGAGGGGGACGTGCTGACCCACACCCAAATGGTGTGTGAAGCGCTGGCAGGGCTGGATCAGTTCCGCAAGCTGAATGAACGCAAGAGGCAGGAAGTATTCCTGGCCGCACTGCTTCACGACATCGGCAAGATCCGCTGTACACGGCTGGAGGACGGACGCTGGACATCGCCCCATCACGCCGCTGTGGGCGCGGCCATGGCACGGGAGCTGCTGTGGCTGGACTACGGCTGGTGCGGTCAGCCGGACTGGCAGGCTCTGCGGGAGACGGTGTGCACGCTCATCCGCTATCATACCCTGCCCCTCCATGCGGTTTATGAGGCGGACGGCGCGAGACGGCTTTTGAAAGCGGCGGCGGACGGGGCGCTTCTGCCTGATTTCAGCGTCGAGCTGCTGTGCCTGCTGGCAAAGGCGGATATTCTGGGCCGGATCTGCGGAGACCGGGCGGAACTGCTGGAGGTGGTGGAGCTGTGTGAAGTGATGGCGGAGGAGTACGGGTGCCTCGCCGGGCCACGGCCATTCCCCTCCCGGCACACCGCTTATTCTTATTTTTCCGGCAAGCTGGAGCTGCCGGACTATGAGCTGTATGACGCGGCGTGGGGCGAGGTCATCCTGATGTGCGGCCTGCCGGGGACGGGGAAGGACACCTGGATTGCTTCCCGGTATCCAAGTATGCCGGTGGTGTCCCTGGATGCCATCCGGGCGGAGCTGGGCATTTCTCCGGAAGGGCCGCAAAAGAGGGCAGCAGACGAAGCCAAAGCCCGGTCAAAAGCCCTGCTGCGGGGAAAGCGGCCCTTCGTCTGGAATGCCACCAATGTCTCCGCCGACCTGCGCCGGGGGTTGGTGGAGCTGTTCACCGCCTACCATGCGTCGGTACGCATCGTCTACCTGGAAACGGAGTGGGAGGAGGAACGGCGGCGCAACACGGACCGCGCCGCCGTGGTGCCGGAGCGGGCCATCCTGCGTATGCTGTCCAAGCTGACGCCCCCGGAGGGGTTCGAGGCCCACGGGGTAGAATGGCGCTGCACCTGATTGATTTTTGACGCTATGGAAAGGCAGGGCGGGAATGAGACGGGAAATACTTCTGATGGTGGAGGAGGCGCTCAACTGCCGCGGGACGAGCCGGGGAGAGGGTGCGGTGGACTGTGCGGGGAAGTTTAACGCGCAGCTGCTGGACGCCATCGACGCGCATCTGGGGCGGCCCGAGGAGATCGGGGAGTCCACAATTTATGAGGACGCCGTATCCTATCTGCGGCGGCTGGGGAACCCCCGGTTCCTGCGCAAGAGCGGCGGGGTGAAGGAGGCGGCGTTCTATCAATACGCCTGTATCGACAAGTCCACCTGGAGTGAGCTGAAGTGGAACCAGGTCAAGCCCAGCAAGAAAACCGTATTCAAGCTGATTCTGGCCCTGGAGCTGACGCAGGAGGAGGCGGAGGCCCTGCTGGGAAAGGTGCAGGCCGCCTTTGACCCGGCAGAGATGCAGGACCAGGTGATCCTGGCCATGGTCAACCTGCGAGAGCAGGGCTACGAGCTGAGCGTGGACGACGCGGCGCAGGTGCTGGACTACTACCGAGAAAACGGCCCCCGGCCCTTCAACAGCATTTACGACACTCCGGAGATCCTCGCGGAGCGGAAAAAGCAGGGCAAAGGGTGAAAACTTCTGCCGCCGGCAGGAAGAACCGGCCGGAAAAATGTGCTATCCTAATTTCAACAGGGGAACCTGGAAGAAATAAATCTTTATTGGAGGTAACAGCTATGACGTTTACGAAGGAACAGACTGGGGCCATTCAGGCCAAGGCCGGCGAGCTGATGCGGAGCGTCGCCCAGGGCAGGAGCGCCCGGGATGTAATGGCGCAGCTTTATGTGAGCAGCCTGGAGGAGAAAACCATACAGCAGGGCGAGCTGATGGCGGATAAGATTCTTCAGAGCGTGAAGGACTTTGACGCGGACTATCAGGCGGCCCAGGAGGATCTGGACGGGCTTGTGGAAACCTTCCAGAACAAGATGGACGAGGGGCGCACCTGCGTGGAGCGATGCAACTACTGGCTGAAGCTGGGCGCGGCGATCTCCGCGGCGGCCATGGGCCAGGAGGCGGGCAGCCGGGAGGAGATCATCCGCACCATCGAGGGGATGTCCGTCTCCGAGGAGGAGGCCACCCCCCAGCGGGAGGCGGAGCTGCGGGAGAGCGCGGCTCAGGCCATCAAGAACTCGGGCATTCTGCTGGGTACGCTGGCGGACCAGGCCAAGGCCCTGGAGGAGCTGGACAGCGCGGAGCAGGCTGCGGGGCTGCTGCTGGATCTGGGCGGCCAGGAGTTTGAGTACCGTGCGGTGGTGGCCATGGCGGCCTACACCATGGTGAAGAACGGCGAGCTGGAAGGGGTGCCGGTGGATATGACGGCGGCCCAGGTGACCGCGGCGGTGTGTGCGGAGATGGAAGCGGCACGCATCGCGCAGGCCGTGGAGAAGGGCAGCATGGCCGTAGACGTGGCCGCGCTGTTGCTGGGGCTCTTGGGCAGCGTGGTGCTGATGATCTATGTGGCGATACCGGCGGCGGTCATTGTCAGCCAGGCGATCCTGTCCATGTTCATCCCCATAATGGCTATCCCCCTGTGCCTCCTGGCGGTGGCGGTCATTATGAACGTGTATGGCAAGGTGGCAGATCTGTGTATGGAGGGCAGCAAAGAGATGATAAAGGACGCCATCGCCGGGGCGCGGGCCGTGGCGAAGGGCATGAAGGCGGTGGGCGCGTTCGCCGTAGACCGGGTGCTGCCCAAGGTGATAGAGACCGCCAAGGGTATCTGGGAAAAGCTGAAGAACCTGGCTTCCGGCGTGAAGGAACCGGCGGGCGTGAAGAACCGTGCCGCCGTCACCCAGTAACCCGGCGGGGGGCAGGCGATGGAGCTGCTTCGGGTGAACGGGACGGCTGTCTTAAATTTCCTCGATCTGCAAAGCAGGTTCTCGCCTCTTTCGGTGTACGGCCAGCTGGAGACGTTTGACCGGTTCGCAGCGGTACATTGTGTACCGCTGCCCCTCCAGCTGACCGGCGCCGGGGATGGGAAGAAGTACGTTGCGAAGTACCTGACCAAAGAGTTCTGGCACGGGATGGCGCGCCGCGCCCAGTGGCCGGAGCAGGTCATGAACGTGCAGGCGTGGAGTGACTTCATTTTATCGTGTGCGCGGGAGCGCGCGGGCGAAGACGCGGGCGAGGACGGGCCGGAACGGGAAGCGGCGGACTCCGGCCTGACGGAAAAGCTGGACTTTATCGTGCGGTCCGCCGGCGCGGAGCGGGAGGGGAGAAAGGCGGTGGTGCTGCTGGCCCTGTGCGAACTGGCGGAGGTGGACCCCCGCAAAACCGCCCCAGAGGACTGGCGACCGGCGCAGGATCAGAAGGATGCCCAGGCGGCGCCGGGACCCTTCCTTTACGAGCAGACGGCCCATTTTACGGCGGACGGACAGGTCCGCCGCTATTGGTATTATGACGCGGCGGAGCTGAAGCCGGGAGACAAGCTGCGCACGGTGCGCGTCGAGGCCGCCGATGGCGGGAATCAGTATGCCCGGGTGAAGCTGGAGCTGTACAGCCGGCGCACGGGCCAATGTGTGCGTACCCTCACCCTGGGAGGCGGGGAGTTCTGCTTCTGCACCGCGGTGGGGGATCAGATAGCGGCCGTGCTGCCGTCAGTGAGCCTGAGCGACGAGCTGTGCCTGACCCGGCCGGACTACGGCAGGCCGGCCATCCGGGTGCGCGCCAGGGACGGCGAGGCCTGGGAGCTGAACGCGGAGCGGGTGAGCTGCTTTGCCGCCGGAGGGCGGGAGCAGGGCTTCCTGCTGGTGCAGGAGGGGAAGGTGAACAGCAAGTTTTATAAGCCCGCCCAGGATTACCTCACCCGGCTCCAGCTGGAGATGATCCCCCTGCCGGTGGTGGAAGTCCGCATCGGCGCGGCGGGGTATGAGCTGCTGCTGGAGGACGGGACCACCCGTTCCGCCGCCCCGGGCGGGGAAAGGACGGGTGTAGTCACGCTGACCCGCCCGGACATGGGGGCGGCGGTGAAGGATTTGCCCCGGGTGCGGGAGGCGGTGCTGTCGGACAGCGGGGAAAGTCTGGCGGTGCTGTATGGAACGGACGAGGAGCGCATCTGCTTTGCTGGAGAGGGCGGGAAGTTCTGCATCCGGGAGGACGGCAGCGTGAGCGTAATCGAATAAGACAAGGAGGGTGTATGCAGTATAAAATTACGATTTCCAACGGGGCCCTCAAAAGCGTGAAAAACAGAATCTCCGGCTACCTGCACCGGGACGGCGGAGAGGATGGCGCGGTCGGCGCACAGCGGTCCGAGGGCCTGGAGAACCGCGGGACGCTCACCCAGCGGGAGCTGGATCATGTGCGGCACAAGCTGGCGGTGGTGGACGAATTTCTGTGCCCCGGGGATCCCGGGCTGAGCCGGGAGCTGACGCGGGGGCAGCGGGAGCTGTCGCTGGCGCTGGGGGAGGGCTTCGCGGCGTGGCGGGAGCTGCACGCCCTGCGGGAAGGCGGCGCCGCGGCGGAGGCGGCGCTGTCCGCCTTTTACCAGCACGGGAAAATCCGCGACACCTTGGGGAAGACGCAGGAATTTGCCGAGCGGCTGAAGCCGGAAGGGGACGCCGACCGGGCCAGGGAGAAAGGCTATCACAACTATATTTTCTTCCTACGCCTGATGATGGCGGAGCTGGAGGAGCGCTTCGCCCAGGCCCAGACCCAGGCCCCGGTGAAGCCACCCCTGGAGACCACCCCGGACAATGTGGCCTGGTTCATCCGGGAGGAGTGCGGCGGGATTGCGTGCTTGTGCAGCCTTCCCGGGGCCCGCTCCGCCATGGAGCAGCTGGCTGAGCGGGCGGTCCCCGGCCAGCCCAAGGAGCCGGAATTTGACCGGGCGTTTGGGGCGCTCACCGGCGCGGTGGACGAGTATACGGACTGCGGGGACGGGGTGGAACAGCTGCGGACGCTCACCGCCGAGCTTCGCCGGCGAGGCCAGGCCGTCCGGGAGGAGCTGGAGCGGGGAGAGGCGGTGTACGCCGCGCTCAGCTCCACCATGACGCAGGAATGGTTTGACGGCTTTGACCCGGAGGCGGAGGGCTCCGCCGCGGCGGGGATGAGCTGCGGGGAGCTGAAGGCGTTTTATCTGGAGCGGATCGCTGCGCTGCGGGAAAAGCTGCCCACCGCGCCGGAAGGCGCGGAGTAATACTGTTTCTTGATAAAAAGGTTTTAACCTTTTTATCGCGGCGCTTTGCGCCGCCGCGCCCAGCCGGCAGCTTCGGCTGTGAATACAGGTTCTAAATCCGCGGTCAAAGAAAAAATATCGGGAGGGAATAGACGATGGAACGTAAGACAATCGGGATCGATTTAGGGCACTGCGAGACCACAGCGGCGTACCCCAGGGCGGTCGGGGCCGACGGGATATCCCATGAAGTGCTGCGCCTGGCGGTGCAGGGCAAGGATCAGGTGATCTCCACCCAGATCATCCTCACCTACGCGCAGATGGAAAAGCTGGCTGATGCCCTCCGGCCGGACTACCAGCTGCTGCGCACGCTGGGCGACATCCGCATTGGCAGCGGCCTGCCCGCCTATGTGGAGGACGGGGAGAAATTTGCCTATTTCAAGGTCCCGCCCAGCCAGTTTGACAAGCCCATCGGAGACAAACGCTCCCAGGCCGTGGGGCTCACCCACGGCAAGGTGATGGCCTGCTTTGTCTATGCGCTGGTGAACAATATCCTGAAATACAATGTGGGAGACCTGAGCGACTACGACCGGGCGGACGTGGATCTGCTGGTGGGCTGCCCCACCACCGAGGACTGGACGAAGGAGGAGACCCAGCGCGCCTATGCCGAGCTGGTGCAGCGGGCCACCCAGGTGCACGCGGTGCACATCGTTCCGGAATCCCGGGCGGCCATGTTCAGCAGCGTGGAGAGCAAGCAGCAGACGGTGTCCGCCATCGAGGGAGCGGTGGTGTTCGACTTCGGCTCGTCCACCGCCGACTGCACCTATATGCTGCTGGGGCGGCGGGTGGAGGAGTTCAGCTGGGAGCTGGGCGCGTCCAAAATCGAGGAGACCATGATGCGCTATGCCTATCGGAAGGCCGTGGAGGAGCACGGGCCGTTTACCCCGGACGAGAAGTCTCTGGTGGAAACCGCCGACCTGATGCGCACCAATAAGGAGAGCTACTACAACGGCAGCTTCGGGCAGAAGAAGGGACAGACCGTTTACTGCGACTTTGTGGACGCGGCGGACGGCAGTGAGCAGGGCGCGAAGGTGCGGGTGGACGACGAGTTTATGGACGAGGTTACCAACAGGATGTCCATGGGAATCCTGTGCGACAGCACCACCGAAAAGGCGGGCACGTGGCGGGGGCTGTGCCGGGAGTTTTTCCTGGAGGCGAAAAGCCGGATCGGCAGCGCGTCATACACGGTGACGGAGGACGGCAAGGAAAAGCGGGTAAGCTGCCCCATCGGCACCGTTGTGCTTACCGGCGGGGCCAGCAAAATGAACTTTATCTACGAGCTGTGCAAGGAAGTTTTTCTGGACGCGGCCATTCTGCGGGAGCAAAACCCGTCCCACACGGTGTCCAACGGTCTGGGCTGGGTGGCGGTGTCAGACGAAAATGTGGAGCGGTGCAGGCAGGAGGCGCGGGAGGAGCTGGCGGCCAACCCGGAGTGCGGGGTGGAGGCGCTGCGCGTCGGGCTGTCCGACGCGCTGTTTGAGCGCATCTGCACCATCGTCGAGGAGCGCACCCGGGCCTGGGCGGAGCGGCCGGAAGAAAACCTGCCCCTGCGGGAGCTCCAGGATGATCTGCGCGCTTACACTGCTGGCGACGAGGCGAAGGACGAGCTGGAGCGGATCTGCCGGGAGCGGCTGGGCAGCTGGAAGGCCGAACTGTCTAAGGCCATGGAGGGCGCGGTAAACCGCCAGGTGGATCGGCTGTATTCCGAGGAGGTGGCGCGGGGGCTGATGATCCCTGACGATGTGTGGGAGCAATTGCAATCGGAGGGCCTGTCCGTCGGCATGATCGACGTGGGCAAATTGCTGGAGAAGTTCGATGTGAGTGGCTTGGCGGCAAAGGTAGGCACAATCGCGCTTCACGCGGTAGCGTGGGCAGTGGCTCTGGCCCTGGCAATAGAGACGGGTGGCTGGTCTCTCATCGTACTCACAGCGCTGGAGCTGTTTGGGGGGGCGGAGATAAGCGACACCGACTTGGATAAGCCCCGGAAGAAAAAGGTCCGCCTGGACGTGGCCAACAAGGTGGGCGCCGAGCTGAAGAAGAACAAGAACAAGAAGGCGCTCCTGAAGGCTTTTGACGAGGATCTGAAGGAGCAGACGGCGGGCTACGCCGACGTCGTGGACGGTGCGCTGACCGCAGCCTTCGAGGTGGTCACCCTCAAGCGGTTCTATCGGTGAGCGGCCATGGCGGACGTATTACATGAGGTGCTCCAAAAGTGCCGCAGCGCGCTGCTGGGGGGAACGCCCATTCTTTACATCAAAACGGATTCGGACATCTTCATCCGCCAGCTGGTGAGCTGCGAGGACGAGCCGCTGGTGGTGCTGCTCAGTTCCGGGGGCGGCCAGGCGCCCGGGGAGGAGCAGGAGCTGCGCAGGATGCGCCCCATCTACGAGCTGCGCGACCCCCGGGACAAGCAGCTCAAGTACTGCAAAAATTACCGGGAGGGCGTGCCTCGAGTGTCGTCGGGGCTGTATCCAGAGCTGTACGCCAGCGAGAAGGATAAGGCCGCCCGGAGGGGCATGGGGCCGGTTTTGTGGAGCTGCAAAATGCCGGACGGCCAGGGAGAGGAGGCCAGGAAGATCCACGAAAGCCTGGAGCGGTATGTGGCCGACCACGAGGACCCCGGGCACCCGCAATACCTATATCTGCAAAGCTCAGTGGTGCTGCTCTACTCCTCCACAGTGAGCCTGTCACCCATGCTGCGCGGCTACACCGAGGTGATCGACGTGGGCTACCCGGACGAGGAGGAGATCCGGGAGCTGATCAAATCCCAGTCGGCTGGGGACCCCAGCGTGGTGGAAAACGAGCGGTATCTGGATGCGCTGTGCACCGACTTCAAGGGGTTCAGCGCGGAGGAAGTCACCGTAACCATGCAGCGGATCATGGCTGTGACGCCGCTAAAGGACTCCAAACGGGTGGAGCAGCTCATCCTCAAGCGCAAGCGCCAGCGGCTGGAGGGCGGGCTTTTGGAGCAGTGCGCGGCGGAAGGGGACATCGGCGGGATGGAGAGCTTCCGCGCCTGGCTGGAGCGGCAGCGGGACCCGCTGAAAAACGCGAACTCCTACAAGCGCAGCATCGGGACCCTACCGCCCAAGGGAGTGCTGCTGTGCGGCATTCCTGGCTGCGGCAAGTCCGCTGCCGCCCGTTTCGCCGCCCACACCCTGGAGCTTCCCCTGCTGAAAATGGATATCGGCAGCCTGATGGATAAGTACCAGGGCGTGTCCGAACAGCGGATGCGGGAAGCGTTGCAAATGGCCAAGGCCATGTCGCCCTGCGTGCTGTGGATCGATGAGCTGGAAAAGGGCTTTAGCGGCGCAAGCTCGGGGGACGATCCCTCCTTCAAGCGGATGTTCGGCTATTTGCTGGGGTGGATGCAGGACAACGAGGAACCCTGCTTTATCTTTGCCACGGCCAACGACATCGGCGGACTGCCTAAGGAGTTTTTCCGCAGCGGGCGGTTCGACGCGCTCTACGCCGTGTACGCCCCCACGGCGGAGGAGTGTGTGGGCATCTTTCAGGTGTGGATGGAGCGTGCGGAAAAAACCGTGGCCAAGGAGCGGCACCTGGAGCGCAAAGAGGTGTGTATTTTCGGTCAGGGGTGCCGCGAGGCCAAGCTGCTCCGGCGGGTGGTAAACGAGGCGCTGGTCCGGCAGGACGGGACGCCCCGCATCGTCATCGGCTCGGACATCCAGAAAATCTTCAGCAGCGCCCTGCGTACCCTGGGAAGCAAAGCGGTGGGCGGGAAGGCGATTGGGGCACAGGAGTGGGAAAACGCTCTGCGGGATGTCATTTCCTCGCCGGGCTTTACCGCCTATGGGGATGGGAAGGAGAATGTGGACAGTATTGCCATCAGCTATTGCCGGATGCTGCGCAAGGGCTTTATCCCCACGTCGGATACGGTGCTGTTCCGCACGCAGGATTACCACATGGAATACGCGCAACGCTATGAGCGGCTGAAAAGCGTACGGACGGAGGCCATGGGGGAGGAGGAGCGCCGGCAGCACGAACAGGAGCTGCGCCGCTGGGAGGTTTTGCAGGATCGGCATACGGCCTTTCCCGATGCCTATGACCGGGCGGTGTATGCCTTCCTGCGGGCGAGGATTAACGAAGTAGCGGCCCCGCTGGAGCAGCGGGAGCTGGAAAAAATGATTTTGAGGTGATCATGCCATGGTATCGGAATGGATTGTAGGCGTGGCCGTCAGCGCCATCATCGGCGTGGCGGCGGCCATCATCGATGCGCTGCGGGAACGCTGGGGGCCCCAGAAGCTGCCGCAGGCGTCCTGCGCGCAGATGAGCGAGACGGACCAGGCCCAAATCGAGGCTACCCGGGAGCTGATCCGGAAATGCTTCGGCGAGGATGTGGTGGAACGGCTGCAAAAGGCCAGCAACAAAGAGCGCATCGACCTAATGGCCCGGTTTGCCGAGGAGCTAGCCAGGCAGTACGAGCTGGACATCGAGGTGGATGTCACCGTCAGCAAGGTGGAGGAGTGCGGCGCGTATAACTGGAAGGAGCGCAAGGCGGTATTCAACATCGCGCTGCTGATGGTGGACGGGAAAAACGAACATTTTGACTACTGCGTGCGGGAGACGCTGGACACCATCGTGCACGAGCTGCGCCACGCGGTGCAGCACCGGGCGGTGGAACAGCCGGGATTCTGGAACGTAGAGGAGTCGCGGCGGCTGGCCTGGGCGAAGAACATGACCCCGGGGAACTACATAAGCCCCAAGGCAAACATCCGGGCCTATGCCGCCCAGCCGATTGAGAAGGACGCGGTGACTTTTGCCGCCATGGTTATGGGGGAGGTAAAAGCGAAATGAAAATTACATTTCGGGAGTTCCACCAGGCGCTGGCGCAGGACGGCTGCCCGGAGGAGGAGATCCGCCGGCTGTACAAGGCCGTCAAGGCGATGGACAAGGAGAGCCGCGGCTGGGTGGTGCGCTGGTTCTGCACGGGGGAATACCCCGAGCGGGAGGTGGAAAAGGTGACGGCGGAGCACCTGGTCAACGTCTGCGGCTACCGGCCCATCAACGCGCTGATCCTGCTGGATTGGCTAAAGACGGAGCCAGAGGCGGCGAAATACTTTGCGATGAAAATCCCCGTCACCCTCTCGCCCAGCGAGGCCATTGGCCCGGAGGTGGCGCGGCTGCTGGAACGGGAGGGGCACGAGGCGTGGGACGCCCCGGAGGAACACGAGGATTTGGGAGATATCAGTGAATGAGGAAAAAGCGCGCCCCGGCGCAGTCCGGGCGGAAAAGGGCGGGGCGGACCCCGTGCCGGCAGGGAAGCTGGGGGCCAATAGGGCACTGTATGCACTGGTGGAGGAACAGCTGACCTCCCGCTGGGCGGTCCGGCAAAAAAACGAGAGGAAGTGAACGGGACTTGATTGACCGGGAGATGGTGGAGAAGGCCGCCCGGCTACTGGAGTGCATTTCCGGGCAGGAGGACCCCTGGAACGGGGCATCGGCGTTTTTCACTCAGATTGTTGACCCCGAGCAGTCCGAGGGCGAGGTAATCAAGACGGCCCGGTTCCATATGTTCCGGGTGAAGCGGCTCCATACGGAGCTGCTGCACAAGCAAGAGAGCCTGCGGGAGAACCCGGAGCGCTTCTGGCTGGAGTACACCCCGGTGGGGCCGTTCCCGGAGGGCTTGAGTGCAGAGGAGGCGCGGCAGTGGTTCCAGGTGGACGCTGTGCTCACCGTGTTCAGCACCATGGCGGAGGGGGACACGGGGCGGCGGGACCGCTGCATCTGGGCGCTGGACCGGGCCATCAAGAGCATGGCGAAGAACCCGACGAGGGACAGCGCGCGCGACCAGGCGCTGAAGCGGCAGGGCATAGCGGCCTTCGAGGTGGCCAGGCCGCTGCTGTGCGGGATGCCCGAGGTGGCCCGGGCCATCCGGGAGGAGGCCGGCCAGCACGAGCGGAAGCGGATGCTGGTGGGCTGGGGCGGCTTGCCGCTGCCCCTGGTGGCGGTGACTGCGATTCTGATGGAGGCCCTGGAGACAGCGGCGATAAAGAGAAGCGAGCACAACCGGGGCCTGCTGACCTGCGGGGGAACCCGCTCTGTGACTATGGTCTGGGCGGCGGTGGAGGTGCTGCGCGTGGCCCAGGCGGTGGGTGTGGGCGAGCTGTCCCCCGGGGAGGGGGCGCAGAGGCTGGCGGACGTGGACCTGCTGATGACGATGGAGCCCATGACGCGGGCGCGGGTTGAAAGCGCGGAGGATATGCGCCTGCTTCGCCGGATAAGCCTTTTGGAGTATATCCCCCTGGGCGTGGGGCTGGGGATGGAGGCCCTGTCCTGGATGGCCAAGGCCGCCGAGCGAAACGGCTGTCCGGGAACGCAGCCGGAATGGGTCAATACGGAGGCGGCAGCCGACGGCGCGGAGCAGATCGCGCAGTACGCCCAGCGGGAGCTACTGCCAGAGATAGCGGGCAAAGCCGGCCACCACCTGGACGAACTGATGGATTACGCCGTGCTGCTTTTGAACGGCGAGACACAATGAGGAGGAAGGTCATGTTACAAGAAGGTAAGGCGCCGGAGCTGTCCCAGGAGGACCGGCTGTTTTTGGAGAAGCGCCGGCAGGAGGGGGATCCCTACCGGGACAAGATCCGGGGCTGCCTGCTGGGCGGCGCGGCGGGAGACGCGCTGGGCTATCCGGTGGAGTTTCTCTCCTGGTCGGGCATCCAGGCCCGCTACGGCGCCCGGGGCATTCAAGAGTACGAGCTGGACATGGAGACGGGCTTTGCTCTGATCTCCGACGACACCCAGATGACCCTGTTCACCGCCAACGGGATCCTGCTGCGGGAGACGCGGGGGATGACGAGGGGGATCGCGGGCCCTCCCAGCGGCTACGTGCGTGAGATGTACAAGGACTGGCTGCTGACGCAGACTGGCGGTGTACGGGGGAAGGACAGCCTGTCCTGGCTGATGGACATTCCAGAGCTCTACTCCCGCCGCGCGCCGGGGGGAACGTGCCTGTCCGCGCTGGGCGCGGGGGAATGGGGCAGCGTGAAGCACCCCATCAACGACAGCAAGGGCTGCGGTGGAGTGATGCGAGTGGCGCCCATGGGACTGCGCTACGGCCCCGGCAAGGGCTGGAGCCGGGAGGAGCTGGACATGGAGGGGGCGGAGATCGCCGCGCTCACCCACGGCCACGCCCTGGGGTATATCCCCGCGGCGGTGCTGGTTCATATTGTCAACGTGGGCGTCTATGGCGGTTGCTCCCGGGGAGGCACCCTGCCGGATGCGGTGGAGGACGCCATGAACACAGCCCAGCGGCTGTTCGGTGACGACCCCCACTGGGGGGAGTTACGGGCGCTCATCAGCCGTGCGGAGGCGCTGGCGGAAAACAGCGCCCCCGACGAGGAGAACATCCGCGCCCTGGGCCAGGGCTGGGTGGCGGAGGAGACGCTGGCCATCGCCGTCTACTGCGCGCTGCGGTACCAAGACGACTTCTCCAAGGGCGTCATCGCGGCGGTGAACCACGGAGGGGACAGCGACTCCACCGGCGCGGTGACGGGGAATATCCTGGGTGCGTGGCTGGGGTATGAGACCATTGAGGAGAAGTGGAAACGGAACCTGGAGCTGCGCAAAGTCATTCTGGAGATGGCGGACGACCTGTGCTACGGCTGCTCGCTGAAGGAGTATCACGAGGATCGCGACCCCCGGTGGCTGAGAAAATATGTGGAGGGGAGATATCATGCCTGACACGGAGCGGGGGACGTACCCCATCCATCTGCCCCAGGAGCTGTGCGACGGGCTGGCGGCCCGGGCGGATGCTCTGCCCCGGCATATGTGGTTCAGGATCCACGTGTTTTTGAATTTCGCAGAGGGCAGGACCGCGAAGATCGGGGAGCGTTTCCTGAACTGGAGGGAGCACAACACTCTCGAGGGGGAGAAGCTGGACGACTGGCTGGCCAAGCAAGGGCTGAACCGGGAGGAATTCCGGCGGCAGTTCGCCCCGGAGCTGGCCTTCTTGGAGGAGGCGTCGAAGCTCCTGCTGGCGCAGCCTCCCCAGGAGGAGCTGGACGCGGGCTTTCGCGGGGCGGCGGAGCGCTATCTGGCGACCCCCTCCCCCCGGAGCGAGCAGGAGCGGCTGAAGTGCGTGGTAGAGAACCGGAGCAAATCGTGTCCCAACTGGCTGGAACTCTTCCTGATAATCCTGCCGCGGAGCGATCTCCACATCACGACCGATCAGGGGGTGATCACCCAGCAGACGGTGATCTCCGAACGTGGGGCGAGGGCGCTGAAGATTGCGGAACTCTGTACCCCGGAGACAAAGGAGATACTGGAGGAGAGCTATGCCCTTGAGCTGGAGCTGGTGAAGGACTGCATGGCGGTGATAAGCCTGGAACAGGAGGACTTTATCAGGCGGGTCCGGGAGCTTTTGCGGGCGTACGCCGCCGTCCGGGTGGAACGGAAGCGGCGGCTTTGGTGGGACACGGTACAATAGATGGGTAATGTATCGCTAAAAATAATGTAAAGTCACCTTCTAAAACTATTGAAAAATTAAAGAAAACCATCGTCAAAACTTAACATAATTCCGTATAATTCGAGTAATGGCTCTGCCACATCAACGAATAGGAGGAATATGCTATGACGATGGAGTACACAGGTCCGCCAAATGAATGGCTCGAAAAAGTAATTGCGGATTTGAAATTGTACTTGGCCAAACTTAGCTACAGCGAAAGTACAATTTTAAGGTTAGACGCAACATGGAAGGAGTTGGTTATATACTGCAATGTGCATAGGCCTACTGAATTCACAGTCGATTTAGAACGAGAGTTTGTTTGGGAACGGTATGGTGCTGATCTGGCGATAGAGATATATCTCAGAATGTCAGCCGGGCCATCCATATGCTGGATGACTATCTACAGTATGGAATGGTCTTTAAGCAATCAACTATTATGCCATGCGTTTTGGGCGTTTGCTTTTCCGCCCCGTCTGCTGTAAAATAAGGGTACTACACAGAGCATGGAGGGAATTTTCATGGAATACCGGGTCAACCAAAAGACCGGCGACCAGATCAGCGTCATCGGCCTGGGCACCAGCTACATCTGCGACGCCAGCGAGAGCGAGGCGGTGGACGCCCTGACCTTCGCCTATGAGAACGGGGTGAACCACGCCGACCTGGCTACCGCCAAGGCAGCCACCTTCGCCTACTACGGCGCGGCCTTCGTCTCGGTGCGGAAGCATATCCGCTATCAGCTGCATTTTGGGGCCAACTACGAGGCCGGGGAGTACGGCTGGTCCACCAAGCTGGACACGGTGAAACGCTCGGTGGACTGGCAGCTCACCCAGCTCAAGACCGACTACATCGACTACGGCATGATCCACTGCCTGGACGAGGAGAAGGATTGGCAGGCCTACCAGGACGGCGGCATTTTGGACTTTCTGCTGGACATGAAAAAGCAGGGGGTGGAAATCATGTTATCTGATAAAGGGCGGGCCCGGATGGGTCTGCCCTTTGCTTATTTGTGGAGGAAAACCATGGCCGTCACCAAGATATTAGCCCGCCACGCCCGGCTGGATCTGGGCATCAAGTACATCCTCAACGGGGACAAGACCGAGGAGCGCGTCCTCACTGCCCATCTGAACTGCGACCCTGGTTGGGAGTGCCGGGAGATGCTGGACACCAAGCGGGCCTATGGGAAGATGGGCGGTGTTCAATACTACCACATCATCCAGTCCTTCAAACCGGGAGAGGTCACGCCGGAGTTGGCCCTGGAAATCGCCCGAGAGTTCGCCAAGGAACACCTGCCGGGGTATGAGACGGTGATCGCCGTCCATGTGGATAAGCAGCACATCCACGCGCACCTGATTTTCAACTCCGTCAACGCCGACACCGGCGAGAAATACCACAGCAACGCCCAGAACTACTACAGCCAGATCCGGGCCGTCTCAGACCGGCTGTGTCGGGAACACGGGCTGTCTGTTGTCATGACGGGCCAGGAGATGACGGCCTTTGAAACCCGCACGGAGGGCACGCTGGCCGACCTGACCAAGCGGCGCACCATCCTCAATGTGCGGAAAAAGAAGCGAAAGAAGCTATATGACGCCCTGGCGGATGTGGCGGCCCTGGCCCCCGCCGCCCAGCTCTACGAGGACGGCCTGTCCGGGATGGAGGCGGAGTTCGCCCGGTACATGGGCGCCGTGGACACGCTGGAGCGGTGCCCCATCCCCAGGGAGCGGCTGACAGCGGAGAAAGCGGACGTTTACCGTCAGCTGGCGGAGCTCAACCGGCAGATCAGGGTGGAGCGGAAAAAGCTGGCCCTGTGCCGGGAAATCCAAGAAAACCTGCCCCGGATGGAGCGGGAGATCAATCAAATTGAACCGAAGGAGATGATTCGAGATGACCATAGGAGGCGGTGAGGCTGCCGATCAGATGGTGCGCATGATGCTGTCCGGGGGCGAGGTGGCCGTCCGGCTGGGCGGATCCGCGTTGAAGAACCTGCTGGCGCTCACCATGGCGCTGGCCAGGCATGAGAAAGCCCTCTCCGGTAAGGTAAACATGAATAAGATGCTGCGGGAGACTCGGGATCTACGGCTGTTCCCCATGTCGCCCGAGCAGTTCAAGCAGTTCCAGAAGCACGCCAAGCGGCAGAAAATTCTATTCTCTGCTATCAAAGATCGGGACGGCAGGGGCCGGGTGATCGACGTGGCGATGCCGGTGACGGAGCTGGATCGGGCCAACCCGATCTTTGAGCGCATACTGTACCAGGGCCCTACCCGGCAGACCCCGGAGCGGGAGGGACGGGCCCCGTCCGGGCCTGTGAGGGGCCCTGTGGAGCCCTCCAGGAACGAGGCAGGGGAACTGCCCCAGCGGAGCCGGAAGGAGCCACAGGCGGGCCGTCTGGGGCCGGAGCAGGCTGCGCCAGGGACAGAGTCTCAGCAGCCCCAAGATCCTCCGGCTCACTCCCGACTGCCGGACGATCCGTGGGAGATCCCGCCAAAAAAAGATTCTCGGTCGGGACGAGACTCGCGCGATACCAACACCAGCTCCTCTACCTTCAGAGGGAGCGGCGGGACGAGTGACAGGCCGTCCATCCTGGGGCGGCTTCAGGGGTATCGCGCCCGGCTGGACAGTGAAAGCCGAGCCGTCCCGGCCAAAGAGAAAACCAGGGTGAAACCCAGGCAGCGGTAATACTGCCGCAGAATGGTACTTGTAAATTAGGTAGGATGTGCTATACTTATCCCTCGGTGATAAAGAATGATTTTTGCCTGTGATCAATGCTGCTTTGTGTTCAGCCGCACTGTGGAACCGAAATAATGCCCGGACTGCGGCAAGTATGCGATCCGTCCGGCGAACGAGGCCAAGCAGCAGGAATACGCGGAACATCTGAAAGAATTTCGAGAGGGATCGGATGAGTAATCATTTGCAGCGGAAGCGCATTACGCAGTACATACAGGATACCTACGGAACCGCGGCGGAATACCTATGGGCAGACAGCCCTGGCAATGCCATATTCCGTCACCCAGCCAGTAAAAAGTGGTACGCCGCTATGATGTGGGTCCGACCAGAAAAACTGGGTTTGACAGGCGGGGAACCCCTCGATGTGATGGATATCAAGTGCAGTACCATCATGATCGGGTCGCTGCTGTCCACAAAAGGATTTCTTCCAGCGTACCACATGAACAAAAATCACTGGATCTCCATCGTTCTGGATGGATCTGTTGGAATTGAGCTACGACAGTGCTGCGCCCAAAAGGCCGAACCCCAGGAAACAGGCCAGCAAAGTCATATGAAAAATGTTTGATTCGGTCAGGAGGCGACATCATGCAAACAGAAGTGTTCCAAGGACTCATGATCCCGTTTCTGGGA
>ERZ808037.985-NODE-985-length-21499-cov-10.643451_pt1 | contig 21499 bp, 22 predicted proteins | sample MGYA00380190_ERZ808037 | MGnify/ENA primary metagenome ERZ808037 (study PRJEB31490, sample SAMN06133399) | mouse gut metagenome | isolation source: J9 | host: mice | place: China: Chengdu | collected 2015-05 ... | reverse complement strand
ACGAACTCCTGACCACACTCTTTGCAAACTAAGGTCTTGTCTTCGTACATGGAAATACCCTCTCTTTTGATGCCCAGAATCGGAACTGCAACCTGCTGGGACTGTAATATTTGCGTCAGCTTTCGCTGATAACGCCAAGATCGCCGGCCACCTTGCGCCGGATGCGTTGAATCGCGTTGTCCACCGATTTGGCGGGACGTCCCACCTGCTCGCTGATTTCCCGATAGGAGAGGCCGTGCAAAAAGAGCGCCATAATGCTCCGCTCCAGCGGAGACAACTTCTGGGCCAGCATGGTCAGCCGCTCCGCCTCTTCTTCCCTGCTGATATACAATTCCTCAGGGCTGGCGCCGCTGCCCAGCATGGGGGATTCAAAGGGGATGCTGTTGTTCAACGGGGCGTGCTTACTCCGGGAGGCGGTGGCCACCGCGGAGCGGATCCGGTTGCGAATACAGACCTCCGCAAAGGTCTTGAAGGTGGCGTCGTGTCCGGGTTCAAACTCCCGGATCGCCTTCAGCAGGCCGAAGGTGGCCTCCTGAATCAGATCCTCGCTGTCTCCGCCTGCCAGAAAGTAGGGGCGGGCGCACATACGCACCATCCGAAGATACCGCTTGACCAAGGCTTCCTCCGCGTCCCTGCTGCCGGAGGCGGTGAGGCGGCACAATTCTTCATCACTGTATTCGCATCGTTGTGAATCAAATGTACTCATACTTTAACCCTACATATTATAATCACAAAAGCAAAGGCTTGTCAATCTCTTTCGGCAATTTTTTAGAAATTTCACGAAAAATTCTTTTCACTTTATGGGATCTGCTCAATTTACCTGTCCATCATGCGCCATTGAGCCGAACTCAAGCTAAATTAAAAGGTTAGCTGCTCCGGGATCTGGCCTGATGCGGTTTCGCTGGGGGCCGAGATTCCCAGATGCTGGTAAGCCTTCGGGGTGACACACCGCCCCCTGGGCGTGCGGGTGAGAAATCCAAGCTGCATGAGATAGGGCTCGTACACATCCTCCAGGGTGACGGATTCCTCGTTGATGGTGGCCGCCAGGGTGTCCAGCCCCACCGGACCGCCGCCGTAGTTGGTGATGATGCTGTTCAGCATCCGCCGATCCACGTTGTCCAGCCCCAGCTCGTCGATCTCCAGCGCCTTCAGCGCCCGATCCGCCACCCCTTGGGTGACCACGCCCCCGGCGGTGACCTGGGCGAAATCCCGCACCCGGCGGAGCATCCGGTTGGCAATACGGGGGGTGCCCCGGCTGCGGCGGGCGATCTCCAGCGCCCCCTCCCCTTCTATGGGCACGTTCAAAATTCCGGCGGATCGGGTGACGATCAGGGCCAGCTCCTCCGGCGTGTACAGCTCCAGCCGCAGGGTAACGCCGAACCGATCCCGCAAGGGCGCGGACAACTGCCCGGCCCGGGTGGTGGCCCCGATGAGGGTGAATTTGGGCAGATCCAGCCGGATGGAGTTGGCGGAGGGGCCCTTGCCAATGATGATGTCGATGGCGTAGTCCTCCATGGCGGGGTACAGGATCTCCTCCACGGAGCGGTTCAGCCGGTGGATCTCGTCCACGAACAGGATGTCGTTTTCCTGCAAATTGGTGAGCAGCGCCGCCAGATCCCCCGGCTTCTCTATGGCAGGGCCGGAGGTGATGCGGATATTCACCCCCATCTCGTTGGCGATGATGCCGGACAGGGTGGTTTTCCCCAGACCCGGGGGGCCGTGAAGCAGCACGTGATCCAGGGGCTCCCCCCGCATTTTGGCCGCCTGGATGAAGATGGACAGGTTCCCCTTGGCCTTCTCCTGGCCGATGTATTCTGTCAGGGATTTGGGGCGGAGGGAGCCCTCCCCCTCGTCGTCCCGGGTCAGGGAGGTGGTGACCAGCGGGGCCTCCGTCTCAAAGCCGCCGCTGTCGGAAAAATCAATGCTCAAGGGATCACTTCCTCTTTACTTTTTTAGAGGTGTTCATGTAAATCACGCCAAAAACAATGAAAACAAAGAACAAAGCAAGGCCAATCCACATAAGCGTGATACTTTTCAGAGCATCGCTCAACATCAGCACGCCAAAAGAGGCGGCGCAGGCGCACATCATCCAGCCCATGGTGTGGCACAGCGCCTTTTCGTCGTATCTGGCCTTTTCCTCCGGGCTGGCTGTGTTGTAGCCCGCAATCAGAAATGTCCCCTTACCGCAGAAAAAGACAATACCCAGAATCGCAAACAGAAGAACCGCACAGCCATGCACGATCAGCATAGGTATACCTCCTTTTAATTCCGCATCATTTTTTTCAGCGCCTGCTTGATCACGTCCTCTAACGCCAGCGCCTCCAGGTCGATTCCCTTCAGCGCCATCGCGATCTCGCTCTGGCTGTAGCCCAGCACCGCCAGGGCCGCCGACGCCTCGCTGGCCTTGTTCTCCGGAATAACGGTGATTCCCCCGGCAAAGCTCTCCCCTCCTGCCGTGGTGAGCTGACCCTTGGCCAGCTTGTCCTTTAGCTCCAGGATGATCCGCTGGGCGATCTTCTTGCCGATCCCCGGGGCGGAGGTCAGGGCTTTTTCATTGCCTGAGACAATGGCCAGCGCCAGCCCCTCCGGGGTGTTGGAGGACAAAATGGCCAGCGCCGCCTTGGGCCCCACGCCGGACACCCCGATGAGCATCCGGAAGCAGCCCAGCTCACTCTCGCTGGCAAACCCGTACAGCTCAAAGATCTCCTCCCGCACATACAAATGGGTATAAAGCTTTGTGGCCTTCCCCACGGTGAGTTTGCTGATGGTGTGGGTGGTGGTGCGGCAGGCATACCCCACCCCGCCGCAGTCGATTACCGCCAGGTAGGGCTCCACATGGGCCACCGTTCCGTTCAGATAATAATACACATTGATCCCTCAAATCTTACCGTATGGTTTGCAGCAACGAGGTGGACGACCGGGCGTGGCACAGGGCGATGGCCACCGCGTCGGCGGCGTCATCCGGCTTGGGTACGGCGCTCAGGTTCAGCAGCCGCTTGGTCATGTCCATCACCTGCCGCTTTTCCGCCTTGCCGTAGCCCACCACCGCCTGCTTCACCTGAGACGGGTTGTACTCGCAGATGGGCAGGCCCAGCTTTTCCGCGGTCATCAGGATCACGCCCCGGGCCTGGGCCACGCCGATGCCGGTGGTGACGTTGTGATTAAAAAACAGCTCCTCAATGGCCATCACATCCGGGTGAAACTGCCCGATCAGCTCCTCCAGATCGGTGGCGATCCGCCACAGGCGGGCGGGCAGCCGCACCCCCGCCGGGGTGTTGATGGCCCCGCAGGCCGCCAAGCGGTACTTCCCCTGAACCGCCTCCACCAACCCAAAGCCCACGATGGCATATCCCGGGTCAATTCCAAGTATCAGCATTGCGGGCACCTCCCAGCGTACTGTCTGAGACGGCAACGCCCAAACACAAACTATTGTACCACAGCCCAACGCAAAAGACAAGCCGCAGGAACCGCCCTCCATCCGCAAAACCGACACGACAGCAAAAACCACCGAAACAGCCTGCTGTAACAAAAAAATCCGGGCGAAGCCCGGTTCACAGCCGCCCGCAGGGCGGCCTCCCCAGCCGTGAGCCCAGCGTAGCGGGTCGCGGCTGGAAGCGAAGAAATTCCCGCCAGAGTGCAGTTTTCGGCGAAGCCGGAAACGGAACGGTGGCGGGAATTTCTGAGCTGGAGCAGGTGAGGGGAATCGAACCCCCGTGTTCAGCTTGGGAAACCAACCCCTGCTTTTGCTCCCGTGAACGTCAAACCCAGCAAACCCTTTATTTTCAACGGTTTTTAGGCTTTGGCACTTTAGCGTCATTCTAATCTATTACAAGGTTTTTAAAGGTTTTACAAGGTATTAACATATCTGAAGCATATCTGAAGTGTTGACCTCTACCCTGCCCCGTGGTATAATGGAGCCAAAGGAGGCGGGAGCCGTGGAGAGGCGAAAGCGAGGGACAGGACAGATAACCCAGGTTAAAGACCCCATCAGAAAAAAGCAGTGGAAAGCCACCATTATAGACGAGAGGACAGGAAAGACAAAAAATAAGTATTTTGAAACAGAAAAAGAGGCAAAAGCCTATTTAAGAGAGTTAAACGCAAACGAAAAAGCAAAAAAGCTATTTTTAGACGGTGGGGGGCTTACTCTAAACGATTATAAAAACAATTATTTAGAAGAAAAGCAAAGCCATATGAAGCCCGCACCTTTTGAAACCTTAAAAGGCACCGTAGAGATAATAAGCCGGGAAATAGGCAATTATAGGCTTAAAGATATAGACAATAATACACTACAACAACTTATAAATACCCTTGCAAAGAAGGGAAACAGCCAGCGAACCAAAAGCGGGTATAGCGAAAGCGTCCTTTTAAAAGTAAAAAACACAACCATAGCCATTTTAAAGAGAGCAACCGCTAAAGGTTTATTAGAAACTTTGCCCGTTTTTGATATTATCATACCCCGGCAACAAAAGCAAGCAGAAAAACAGGCAAAAAGCAACTATTTAAAGGACGAAGAAATAATCAGATATGAAGCTGAAGCCGTAAAAACATATGAGCCTAAAAAATACACAAAAAATTACGGCAAAACGATTTTAAGCCATCCAAACGGCTATAAGCTATTGTTTCTTTTGCACACGGGCATTAGATTGGGCGAAGGTATAGCCCTTACCTGGAGCGACTATGACGAAGCCAGCAAAACCCTTATAATCAATAAAAACGTGGTTCGTACCAGCGAGGGCAAAATATTGCAAGATACCCCTAAAACAGAAAGCGGCGAAAGGGTTATAATTCTAAATAAAAAAGCACTTGAGGACATACACAACCTACGGCGGCAATTTGACGAACAAACTGAAGAAATACAAGCCAGGGAAAAAGAAGAATTAGAGAAAGCCGCACAAACACACGAAGGACAAGACTTAAAAGCAAAGCGAAGGGAGATAAAAGAAAAATTTAAAGCCATTTTAGACAACCACAAATATATATTTTCAGCCGCTACCTACCCTTACGGAATGAGCGGGAAAGACAGCATAAACCAAAGCCACCAGAAAATTATAAATGAAATGAATATAAGCCATAAAGTCAATACTCACGGCTTACGACATAGTTATGTTACCCATTACTATATACACCATTGTAATGACAAGGATTTTGATTTGGCAACATTCTCCAGGATGATAGGGCACTCAAGCATACGCACAACTATGGAGATATACGCACACCTAAATATTGTTGAACAACGCTTTATAATGAGAGCAACTGAAGATTTAAAAGATTTTTAGAAATAAGAATTTAGAGGGCGGGAACCAACCCCGCCCTCTTTTTGGTTTTAAGCCATCTTAAACACACGCCCGCCTACGGGGGTATGGAGAGATACCCCTTATACCCCAAAAGCCTGTTAAGGGGCACCAGAAGCCCCGCAAACCCCCTCTCCCCTTTTACCCTTCAAAACAAAGAAGCAATTTACCCCCTTTTGGGCAAGGACAATCAGAAAAATTATAGATATAAGAATTTTGATAAATGCTGTTTCACTCTCAAAATAAAATCTATACCCACCCGGAGCATATGATAAGGCTTATATACCTATAACCTTATGCCCTTTCACCCTTCACAGGCGGTCACGCTATAGAGCGTGCCGCCTTTTTTTGCCCCTTCTTTCTTATTTATGGGAGGCGGTTTTATAGGTGCTTTTACCTACAAACCCACCCCCTCAAACCCTCTAAAACGAACTCAGCCGCTTATTGACAGGAGATTTAACCCGTATGGGAGGCAAAAATTTTCATAAAACCGTTATATTTTAAGGGCAACGGCTTAATATAAAATATAAGAAAAAGAAGCCAAAATAAAAAGCAGACCTCGCCTACACCCTTGCCCCCTTAACAGGGGGCGGCGGGCTTCAAAACAAAACAAATAAATTTGTTTTGTTTTTCGGGTAAAGAAACGCCCTACGGGACGTAAAAGGCTACGCCTTTTACTCGTTTCTTTACCTTTCGGCTCGGTCTGCCAGCGGGGGACGGAGGACGAGGGACGGGAGACGAGGGACGGAGGAGGTGAAACCCTATGGGGAGAAGGAGCAACTATATAAACCACATATCAGAAAGGGATATGGACGCCTTTCGTATTTTGTGGAATTGCCAGCACGTACCCAGGGAACTTTTAAAAATTAGCGATAACAGGCTGGAGAGTTACCGCAAACAGGGCATTGTAGACGTGTGTAAAAATAAGGACAACGAAACCATTATTAGGTGTAACGCCAAAGGGCATAAATATCTCTCAAAATTAGATGAGTTTAAAGATAGGAAACCATACCAAAGCCCCACAGCCACAGCACACAACGTTAAATTGGCAGAAACCTATTCCAGCCTCTCCAGGGAGGAGCAACAAGCCTGGAGGACTGAAAAGGAATTAAGGGAGTTTTACAATAGTCGTTTAGAGGAGATACGCACCCACGACCACGACAGATGGGAACAGTTGAGGGACACCCCCGCAGCCGCTCCAGATGGGGGAATAGTAATTAGCGGAGAGATACAAATGATATATGAAATTGTAACGGGCACCTATGGGCAGGCAGAACTTGAGGCACACGAAGCGTTTATTCAAGTAATGGGGGTTGAAGCCTCTTATATTCACGCTTAAAGGAGGTGTAAAAAATGAAACTTAAATTTGAAGATAAGATATTAGCCGAACAAGCCTTAATTGAAAATGAAATCTTTTTCTTGATGGTGAAGGAGGTTTTAGGCGGTGTAATTCTCTACAAGCAAGCCACCCGCATAGTTAAGAATTTAAGCCCCAAACTCAAAAAATGGGAGCGATACGGCATAGTCAAAACCTACACGATAGCGGGCAATAAACTAATAGCACTACGAAAAAGCAACTTCCTACATTTAAGTTATACCCCCAAAATTACACCAGCCCTTATAAACCGTTCGTGCTTAAGGCTTGACAAACTTTTAAATCAGGGTTTTAGCACTCCAGAAAATATTTATAAGTATGCTATGAAAGGCGGGGACAGAGCCGCATTTGGCGGGCACTTTATGGAGGAAGTATTAACCCGCCAGAAAAAAGTATTAGAGGAAAGGGGGGTAAACCTTAATTTAGTGACCCCGGAAAACATATCAAGCCTTGAAGAATTAAAGGGCAGAAATATTTTTTTAAATGGTATAAATTATAACATAAGCGAGGATAAAGGAAGGGTGCTTTTAAGACCTACATTTTCTTATTACATACTTTTTAACGAAAACAAGGCAAAAATAGCGAAAGAACTTTATAACACCTATTTGATATGCCAAAGCATTTTTAGTAATCAAAATAGCAACATTGAAATTAAACCCCGTATAAAAATTTTAATGTATAGAGAAACAGAAACTTTAAAAAATACAGTCCATAAGATTTTAAGCGGAAAACCAGAATTTACGGGGCACCCAGAAATTATAGAAGCCGTCTTTACTTTTATAAGTTTTAATAGACCATTTACATATATAGATACTCAAAACATTGTATAAGAAGGTGATAAAATGGAACTACAAGAACAGCAATATAATCAGCAAAACCAGGAACCAACCTATATAGACGATGGCATAGACCACGACAGCCCGGAATGGATGGAGCAATATGGCAACAGCGACTTTAACCTTGAGAACTGCCGGGTATTGAGAGCCTCCAGATATGGGACAAGCCTTGCCCTTGATGATATGATGGAAACAGGGGAGCTTACCGAAAATTACAACATTTTTAATTATATAGACAGTGTAAAAGTAAACGGTATAGACATCACAAAGCCAGAGGGCTACGAAGCCAACGGGGAACCAATAACCGAGCCGACCGCAACCTATCTTTTACAAGCCGACCCTACAAACCCCTACGACCTGGAGCAACTTTTAAATAATTTTGACGAATTACATCTAAAAGATGGCACCATTATATGGAGCGAAGCCTATTTTGAGGAACACATAAAACCCACTCTTTCAGAGGAAGAATTAAGCCAAATAATCTATATAGATAATGAAGAATTAAAGGAGTTATTACTTAACCAGGAGCAAGCTATAGACCTTTACAGCACAGCAGACGCAAGCGACATATCGGAGACCCCAGAATACCAAAGCCAGTTTGACGAATGGGCGGCACACGTTGAGGAGGAGGCAGAAGCCGAGGATAAGCAAACCGCCCTTGAGATAGCCGAGGCGGAGGATAAGGAGGCAGAAAGGGAAGCAGATTTTAATTTTCATTTTGACATAGACCCATAAAAATTTTAAATAGGAGGATGAAATAGTATGTTAATAACACAAGTAATTTTTTGCCCCCCGGATATTGAGGGGGCAGAATGGAGGGCAGACATTACACTATTAGGACATATAATCATTAAAGGACTACATATAACCAAGGATAACGAGATTATATACCCCAGCAATATGCAACCCGTAAACTCAACAGTAGACAGAATTTTAAGAAGTCAAATTTTAAATTTTTATTGGGACTTCAAACACCCAAATTAAAAGCAGAAGGAGGATATTTTAAAATGAAAAAGTTTATATCTTTATTTTTAAGTCTTATGATGATTACGAATATTAGCACTATTGCAGTTTACGCAACAGAAGCAACAGAATTTAAAGCCGGGTATAGTTCCACAGGGAGCGAGGCAAGCGACAGCGACAGCGAAACCCCAGCAGGACAGGACACTTTCCAGGGCTACCAAAGCCAATATGGACAGTATAAAGATGTTAATGAGGCTACTACAGAAGTTTACGCAACCCGAGCCTCTACTTTTACCGTGAAACTTCCAAAAACTATTATTTTGGATGGCAAGGACGGCACCGCCCAATACTCTGTCCAAATTAAAGGCGATGTGGTGGAAGGAGATACAATAACGATTGCCCCAAACAATACTGAAATTACCTTAAACGAGAAAAGCGGAAGAACCACCACCGCAGCAGTCACCCAGGAGCGGGACACAATGACTGGAGCAGACATTAACGAAGATTGGACAACCTTTAGCAACGGAGCCATAATAGCCGAGGACTTGAAAGCCGGAAGTTGGGAAGGGGCAATAGCATTTAATATAAGCATAGAGAGAGAAACCGATAGGGAGTATATACCCTTTACAGTGACAAGTGATAATAGAGGTATGATAGGCTATACAGACGAAGTAACAAACCTTGTAATACCCGCCACCTTCCAAGGTGAGGACGGCACTTGGTATAAAGTAACCAAGATTGGAGAATACGCTTTTGAAAACAATATCAATTTAAAATCTGTTATTATACCAAATAGCGTAACCACTATTATGAGTTATTCTTTTAGGGGATGCACCAATTTAAAATCAGTTATTATACCAAATTCTGAAATTCGTATTTTAGATATGGTTTTCCAAGACTGCAAAAGTTTAACAAATGTTATTATGTCTGATTATGTAAATTATATTGGACTTTGGGCTTTTAGCGGTTGTAAAAACCTAAACTCAATTACATATAGAGGCGTTGAATATTCTTCTATGAGTGAATTTAGAGCCGCCAACCCCAATATAGGAGGCCCGGGCTATTAACTAAAACAAAATCAAGTTATATTTTTCTTTAACTTGCTTAATATTAAATATAAGGTTTATTACAAACAATTCCTAAATTAAACTCAAACAGAAGCCGCCGCTTTTATTAGCGACGGCTTTTGTTATTGTCTTTAATTTTAGATTGTATATTAAATTGAGTTTAAATTAAATGGAGTTGATTGTAATGGAAGCCTTGTTTTTTTATACCCAAAAAGCGGAAATAGCCGCTAAAGAAATAAACGCCCCTTATGAAGCCGATACTTTAACCTTTTTGGAAAAACTTTTTAAGTGGAAACACCCCAGTGTGTCCACCTACCAGGGCGAGAAAGCGTGTATAGTCCTTATACGCCCAACGGAGAAAGGAGAGAAGCCAGACAGCCCACCCGTTAAGCAAATATGGGTGCCTATCTATAAAGCCCACCAGGAGGGCGGCGAATGGGTGTATAAAGATAATTTAGAGTATATGGCAAAACTCATTAAGGCTTTAAGCACTACCCAGGAAGAAGGAGGCTATAACATATTTATAGCCTATAATACCTTTATCTTTAATACCAAAAAGAAAAAATACACCCGCACGCAAGACCGGGCTTTCAGAAGTCAAGCCATAGGCATAGACCTTGATTTTTACCATATGCCCGCATACGAGGGTTTGACCTATGAGAAAGCCATAGAAAAGATAAAGGCAGACCATAAGGACATATTCAAAAAATATGAGCCGATGATTATAAAAAGCGGTGGAGGATGCCAACTTTATTTTCTAAACTGCAAGCCCCTTTTGTTCTTTGATACCAGGGAGGATAACCCCCACCAGCTGGAGGAAAGGACACACACCTTTAAGGAGTTTTCCAAATACTTTAACGAGCAGTTTATTGATGCCGGGGCAGACGCAAAGTGCCGGGGAGACGCAGCCCGCATATTTAAAATACCCGGAACCTATAGCCTCAAATATGAAAAGCCCGTTAAGGTGCTTTTAACGGCTCCAGGACGCACGCATAGCTTCAGGGGTATAGATATACCCCCTATGCCCGAGAAGCCCCTTAAACGCCCCCAGAAGCCCCAGGAGCAAGCCCAGGGAAAGGAGCCGCCCAGGAAGCCCACTAAAGGCGAAAAGACCTATAAGGGTATAAGCAATATAGCCCCAACGCCAGATAATGGGCTTTTAATCTATAGCAAACCCTATGAAGATATTATACAAAGGCGTTTAGAAGATTTAGATACTATTCTTTATACCGTAGATGATTTAATAGGGTTTAGGGAAATTTGCCTTTTCGTTTATTGTATTCTCTTAAAGGGTTATAATGATGTAGACCATATAAACTATATTCTCTGTTCTAAAAATCAGATGTTCAAGGAGCCGCTACCGCAGCCAGAGATAGACAACATAGTAAGGCAAGTAATGAGCAAGCCCTATAAGGTAAGCAATAACTACATATACAAAACGCTTATAGAGCCTTTAGGCGTTGACCCCAGGAACCTTAAAGGGTATTATACCGAGGAGCAGATAAAGGCGGCAAACCGGGAACGCAGAAATAAATGCTATGAAAAGAAAAGCAAAAAAGCCTTTAGCAAGCAGGAGAAAATAGCCTTTATAAAAAGCCATAGTGATATGAGCACCCAGGCTATAGCGGCGGCTTTACATTGTAGTAAAAGGACAATAGAGGTTTTGAGAAAGGCGGCATAAAAGCCGCCTTTCTTTCTTTTTAGCTGAAGCGAAAAAATTGTAACGACATATCTATATATAAGTGTAAATAGTAGAGAGAGTATAAATATATATTATTAAGGACAATAGATTTTTTGTTTTTTTGAGTTTAGATAAAAGACAATTTAGAGGCACGAAAAAGCACAAAATATCGCAAAACGCCAAACATAGATAATAAAAGCGTTTGGCTAATTGTTGGCAAAACGCAATAAGATATATCAATAAACAAGCAGAAAGTATAATATATTATTAAAGTAAAACATTTGTAAAGGAGGGGGTTTTAATGAAGAAACTTTGCTCTATGCTTATTTTGTTAATAATGCTTATTGCTTCTTTTATTCCTGCTTTTGCCGCTGATTGGAGTAATTATAACGATGAAAATGCCTTAACTTCCACAGATAACACTTATTCTTCAGATGTGACGGTTCCAGGACGGGAAGCGGGTTTGCTTATAGATGATGAAGCCACCAGAATTTATAATGGCTACATTGACGTAATGCCTATTGTTACTACTGATGACCTTCTGCAGTGGGCTATTACAAAAGGAAACGAAATTATTTACCTTTTACAAGTAATCTGCCAACCGTTTTCTATCATTATTTTTATAATTGCATCATTTATAACGCTTATTGGTGCCATAGGAAAAGGTGACTTGGTGGGTAAAGGCATATTTAGTATGATTATTGCCTGTGTTGTATACGCCGCTGCCCTTTATGCCCCCGTTATTCTTCAAACATTTGTAGGTTGGGTAGCATCTTAAAATGTTTGCAAAAGTTTTTAAAAAATAATCAGTTTTTAGTTATATTCTGCACAGACAAAAAGTATATTATGATATAAACAAAAAAATGGCAAGAAATTAAGAGGTTTCTTTTCATTTCTCCTTTCTATGAAATATATATAAGCGGCGTCTGTCACCCTAAAAGGGCGGCAGACGCCGCCCTTTTTTTGTTATATTTTCTTTCTTGCTATTGTAATATAAAGTATAAAACAAATTAAAGGGAAAGAACTTTTAAAGTTGGGAAACATCCGGTGGAAAGAACAGGCGGGAAATATCCGTCAGGAAAACAAACCACCATTTTTAACTTTTAATACAATTAAACACCCGTAGGGGTTATCTTATGAAGCCCCTATAAAACGGGGGCTTCTTCTTAATTTAGGAGGAGTTTGTGATGAAAACCAATAATCAAGAGGTATTTTCTTCGTTTATACCGCTTTATACTTTAAAGGGGCTTTATAAAGTCTACACAACAAATTTAACAGAATTTGAAGTTATGGCTTTGGACGATAAAGAAATAAAGGTTTTAGATGAATGGGGCATCGCTTATGAGTTGATAACAACAGATATTAACGGCTATATTAAAAACCTCATTAACAATTAAACACCCGCAGGGGTTTTGTAGAACACGAAGCCCCTTATAAAGCGGGGGCTTCTCTTATAATATAATATATATTTAAGTTTTAGGAGGAGTTTGTGATGAAAAAGAATAGCACTCAAGATAAAATTGAAAAGGTTAAAGATTACTTTGACTGGGCTTATATTATTAACCCTGATAGCCTTGAAAGATTTACACTACATATCGAATACTTAAATATTGAGTATGTGGTGAACAATCTTGATAACTACCGCCTTGACCCGTCTATGCTTGCCAATTACTTTATTGAGGAATTAGGAGAAACCATTGAAACCATAATTGGTTTTGATTGGGATGAAGCAGACGAATGGGAGGAGCAGGAACTGTGCAATATTCTTGATGAGGTTTACGCCTATATTTCCTCTCTGATTGAGGAGGACATAGAAAAGCACAAAGCCGAAATTATAGCGGTATTACGCAGCAACGCCGACAGCTACTTGCTTTACGATTGCACCGCAAAAGATTTAATAGACTTTATCAGTTAAAAATGGGGGTATATAGAAATGGGGAGGTGCTGATAAGCACCCCCCCTTTTCTTTTTAAAGGCTATTGCTTTTTATTTTTTCTTATGTTATGATGTTTTCATTCCAAAATAAGAGGAGGCTTTAAAATGGCGGAGGGAACAAAACGGACAAGACGCACCAAAGAGGAAATGATAAAAGCGGTAAAGGCAAAGGTTGAAGCGGAGAACAAGCGGCATATTGATGCACTCTGCAAACTTAATAATGAGTTGGAGAGGTTGGAGGGAAGCGGTTTAACCAAATTACAAAAGCAAAAAATAGTTAATGACGCTATCAAAAAGTCTGGTTTAACCCCGGAAGAACTGGCGAAAAAATTAAAATTAGATGTAAAGTTTTAAAAAATTTTATAGCGTATTTTATATAAAAAAGGGGGGCTTTAATGAAGCCCCCCCTTTTTGCCTTAAATTTTATAACTATATTTTTTAAGTTTGATTTTTTAGCATAGTTATGGTATGATTGAAAAAATTATTTTTGCAATTTTTTTAAAGTTTTCGTGTAGGGGGAGCCTAAAAAATGAATTATGAAAATCTTATAAACGAAAAAATTGAAAGCTACTTGTTCCAAAAGTATCAAAATATGGCGAATTGCACTAAAATAAGCACTAATCAACTTATTGCAGAGTTAGGGCTATTTTTAACCATCAAAGACCTCCAGGAGATTTTGAAGGTTAGCCGTCCTACCATAGAGCGATACATACGCCAGCAGAGCCTACCAGCGGCAAAAATAGGCAGGCAGTACCGCATTAGGACTCCAGATTTTGTGGAGTGGTGGAATGAACAGGTGGAGCAGGGGCGGCGGGACTTGATAAAAGGCATACTGTAGAGGGGGGAAACCCCCTCTTTTCTTTTCTATAACATACCTTAAAGCATATCTGAAGCGGGAAAAATCTACTTTATCTATTTTTAAATGGAGAAAAGAAAACCCTGAAACCCTTGGCATATAAGGGTTTCAGGGTTTGGAGCAGGTGAGGGGAATCGAACCCCCGTTTTCAGCTTGGGAAGCTGACATTCTACCATTGAACTACACCTGCATCTGCTTTTAGCATTATAGCAGACCCTGCTGGAAAAAGCAAGCTATTTTTTTGCGGCGCCCTACCATTTTCCCGGCGGACGGGCACTCCCCCGCCCGCCGGGGTTTCATTCAGATCACCTGATTTTTAAGAACGCCCACGCCCTCCACATCTACCTCCACCACATCGCCGGGGATCATGGGGCCCACTCCCGCCGGGGTGCCGGTGGTCACCACATCTCCCGGCTCCAGGGTCATGGCGGCGGTGATGAACTCGATCAGCTTCCCCACCGGGGTGATAAAGTCTGAGGTATTCCCCTGCTGCACCACCTTGCCGTTCAGTCGGGTCTCCACCTTCAGCGCCGACGGATCCACGTCGTCCACCACAAACGGCCCCACCGGACAGAAGCCATCCATGGACTTCCCCCGCGTCCACTGGCCGTCATGCCGCTGCACATCCCGGGCGGTGACGTCATTCAGGCAGGTGTAGCCCAGCACATAGTCCGCAAAGTCCTTTGCCTTTACATCCTTTGCCGTTTGCCGGATCACCACAGCAAGCTCCCCCTCATAGTCCAGCTGGCCCACGAAGTCCGGCGCGTGGATAGCCCCCTCGTGCCGGTTCAGTGTGTTGGGCCCCTTCAAGAACAGCACCGGGAAGCCGGGAGGTTCCGACCCCATCTCCCGGGCGTGCTCTACATAGTTTTTGCCTACGCACACAATTTTGCTGGGGGCGCAGGGGGCCAGCAACCTGCATTGGCTCAAGGGCAGCCGCCCGCCGTCGTAGTCCAGCCCGTCAAAGGGCGGCTTTGAGAGGGTGAGCACCTCCTCCCCCTTCACCACGCCCCAGCAGGGGCCCTCCGGCCGATCAATTCGCACATATCTCATGCCCGCGCCTCCAAACAGTTCAAGATTTCCCCGATGAGTTCCGCCTTTCCCTCCCCCTTTTCCGCAGAAAAGGGAATCACAACAGCTGTTTCCGGCAGATCCAGTGTTTCCCGGATGCGGAGCAGATTGCCCTCAATTTCGCTCTTTTTCAGCTTATCCAGCTTGTTTGCCAGCACCAGGAAGGGCTTCTCCGCGCTCAAAAAGACCTGGGCCATGGTGCAGTCGTCCGCTGTGGGCTTGTGGCGGGCGTCCACGATCAGGATACCCACCGCCATCCGCGACCTGTCGGCGAACCAGGCCTCAATGAGCCGCCCCCAGCGATCCCGCTCCTGTTTGGAAACCTTGGCGTAGCCGTACCCGGGCAGATCCACCAGATACAGCTTTTTTTCAATTAAAAAGTAGTTGATGTGGGTGGTTTTTCCCGGAGCGGAGCCCACCCGGGCAAAGTTCTTCCGGTTGAGCAGCCGATTGATGACCGACGACTTACCCACGTTAGATCGGCCCGCGAACACCACCTGAGGCAGGCCGTTTCTGGGGAAGTCGGCAGGTTTTGCCGCCGAGCGGATAAACTCCGCCATGTTCCAATTGATTGTCATACCCCACCTCACTGCCGCAGGCTGACGGTTCGCCCCACAGCCTTGGGCGGCTCAACCGCGGGGGTCAGAGGCTTATCAACCTGTAAGGGAAAACCACCTGTCAGTGCTTGGGCCAACACCTCGTCCGCCTGATGAACCGGGAGAAATTTCAGCGCGGAGCGTACCGTCTGATCGATCTCCTTTAAGTCCTTCACATTGTCCGCCGGGAGGATTACCGTGGAACAATGGCTGCGGAGAGCAGCCATTGTCTTTTCCCGCAGACCACCGATGGCCAGCACGCGCCCCCGCAGGGTGATCTCTCCCGTCATGGCCACGTCCCGACGGACGGGAACGCCGGTGAGGGCGGACACCATGGCGGTGGCAATGGCGATGCCGGCGGAGGGGCCGTCCTTGGGCACCGCCCCCTCCGGAAAGTGGACGTGGATATCTTTAACAGTGTGAAAGTCCGGATCCACCCCCAACTGGGCTGCCCTGCTGCGGATATAGGACAGCGCCGCCCGGGCGGATTCCTTCATCACATCCCCCAGGTTGCCGGTGAGGACAAGCTTGCCCGAACCGGGCACCACATTCACCTCCACCTCCAGTAGCTCTCCACCCACCGACGTCCAGGCCAGCCCGTTCACAACCCCCACTTGCGGCTCCAGAGACGGGGCTTCGTCCAGATAGCGCCGGGGGCCCAGAAACTCCTCCAAGTTTTTCTCGGTCAGGGAGATCTGCTTGATCTCTCCCTTCACGATGGCTGCCGCCGCCTTCCGGCACAGAGCGGCCAGCTTCCGCTCCAGCTGCCGCACCCCGGACTCCTTGGTGTAACCGGTGATCAACTCATTGATCCCCCCGTCGCTGAGCTTCAGCTGGGCGCGGGACAGACCGTGGCGCTTCAGCTCTCGGGGCAGCAGATGCTTTTTCGCGATCTGCAGCTTTTCCTTGTCGGTGTAGCTGGGCAGCTCGATGACCTCCATCCGATCCAGCAGGGGCTTGGGGATGGTGTCGGTGGTGTTGGCGGTGGTGATAAACATCACATCGGACAGGTCGAAGGGCAGCTCCAGGAAATGATCCCGGAAGGTGCTGTTCTGCTCCCCGTCCAGCACCTCCAGCAGGGCCGCCGCCGGGTCGCCCCGGTGGTCACTGCCCACCTTGTCGATTTCGTCCAGCAGCAGCACAGGGTTGGCGCTCCCCGCCTGCTTGATCCCCGCGATGATGCGCCCCGGCATAGCCCCCACGTAGGTCTTGCGGTGGCCCCGTATGTCCGCCTCATCCCGGATTCCTCCCAGGGAAATTCGGGCCAGCTTCCGGTTCATGGCCCGGGCCACGCTCATGGCGATGGAGGTCTTGCCCACCCCCGGCGGGCCCACCAGGCAGATGATCTGCCCCTTGAGCTGGGGGGCCAGCTGCTTCACCGCCACAAATTCCAGGATCCGCTCCTTTACCTTGTCCAGCCCGTAGTGATCCGCGTCCAGCGCTTTGGACACCGCGGCCACGCTCACCCGCTCCCGGGTTTTTGTCAGCCAAGGCAGCTCCAGGCAGGTGTCCAGGTAGCCCCGCAGCACCGCCGCCTCCGAGGAACTGTAGGGCTGCTTTTCCAGGTGCCGCACCTCCTTGAGCAGCTTTTCCCGCACCTCGTCGGGCAGCTTGGCTTTGGCGATCTGCTCCCGGTACTCGACAATCTCGTCGTCCTCCTCCGGCTCCCCCAGCTCCCGCTGGAGCACCCGAAGCTGTTCCCGGAGGAAATAATCCCGCTGGCTGGCCGCCACCTGCTCGTGAACCTTGGCCGCCAGATCGCTCTCCACCTCTAAAATTTCCACCTCACGGCCCAGAATCCGGCACAGCCGATCCAGCCGGCGGACGGGCCGCAGCTCCTCCAGCACCGCCTGCTTGTCCTCAAACCGCAGGGGCAGGTGCTGGGCGGCGTAGTCCGCGATATAGGCCGGATCGTCGCTGGCCAGCAGCTTGAGATAGATCTCCGGCGCCACCCGGTCGGACAGCTCGGTGTACCGCTCCAGATAGTTGTACACCTGGCGGATGGCCGCCTCGGTTCTGGGAGAATTCCCCTTTGCGGCGGTCAGCTCCGGGATCAGCTCCACCTCCGCCGTCAGATAGGGCTCCAGCGACGTGAGGCGAAGCAGCCGGCCCCGGCTCCGCCCCGCCACCATCACCCGCACGCCGTTTTCCGGCAGGCGGAGGATCTGCTTGACCTCCGCCACCGTGCCGATGGTATAGAGATCCCGCTCCTCCGGGCTCTCCACCGTCAGATCCCGCTGGGTCACCAGGAAGATCTCCCGCTTTTGCTCCATGGCCTCCTCCAGGGCGCGGATGGAGGCGGGGCGCCCCACGTCAAAGTGCAGCAGGAGCTGGGGAAATACGGTGAGCCCCCGCAGGGTGAGCACCGGGATGGTCAGCCGGACGGCCCCGTTCTCAAGCGTATCAGTCATGGGATACCTCCTCTATATCGGGCAACGGGGCGGGCCGATGCGCCCGCCCCGTTTCAGTTTATTGTCTATTGTGCCCCTCGTTCAGGACACATTTCCCCGGGGGTGGGCCTGCTGTCCGCCCCGCTCCGCCCGCAGCTCGGCGGCGCCCAGCCGCGGCCGGGCCGGCCGGCCCTCCTCCCGCTGGATCTCGGCCTCGCTCTCGCCCTTGATGGAGCCGGCGGTGATGGTCACCTTGGCGATGCTCTGATCCGAGGGCACCTCGTACATCACCGGGGTCATGACCTCCTCCAACACGGCCCGCAGGCCCCGGGCGCCGATCTTGCGCTCCAGCGCCTTGTCGGCGGCGGCCTCCAGCGCGCCGGGGGCAAACTCCAGCTCCACGTTGTCGTAGTCCATCAGGCACTTGTACTGCTTCACCAGGGCGTTCTTCGGCTCGGTGAGGATACGCACCAGCTGCTCCCGATCCAGCGCCTTCAGGCTGGTGAGGATGGGCAGACGGCCCACCAGCTCCGGGATGATGCCGTATTTCAGCAGATCATGGGGCTGAACATGCTGGAATACGTCGTCCTTCTCCCGCTCCGCCGAGGTCTTCACGTCGGAGCCGAAACCGATGGTCTTCTGATCCAGCCGGCGCTCGATGATCTTGTCCAGCCCGTCAAAGGCCCCGCCGCAGATGAACAGGATATTCTTGGTATCGATCTGCAGGAATTCCTGGTGGGGGTGCTTACGCCCGCCCTGGGGGGGGACGTTGGCCACAGTGCCCTCCAGAATTTTCAGCAGGGCCTGCTGCACGCCCTCGCCGGACACGTCCCGGGTGATAGAGGTGTTCTCGCTCTTGCGGGCGATCTTGTCGATCTCGTCCACGTAGATGATGCCCCGCTGGGCCAGCTCGATGTCATAGTCGGCGGCCTGCACCAGCCGCAGCAGAATATTCTCCACATCGTCCCCCACATAGCCCGCCTCGGTGAGGGTGGTGGCGTCGGCAATGGCGAAGGGCACCTTCAGGATCCGGGCCAGGGTCTGGGCAAACAGGGTCTTGCCGCAGCCGGTGGGGCCCACCATGAGGATGTTGGACTTTTGCAGCTCCACATCGGCCCCACCGCCGAAATAGATGCGCTTGTAGTGGTTGTAGACCGCCACGGACAGGGCGATCTTGGCGTTGTCCTGGCCGATGATATACTCGTCCAGCACCGCCACCATCTCCTGGGGTGTGGGGATCACGTCGGGGATCTCCGGCGTCTCCTCCGGCCCGTCGTCGTACTCATCCCCCAGGATATTCATGCACAGGCGGACACACTCGTTGCAGATATAGGCCCCAGGCCCGGCGATGATCCGCTCCACCTGTTCCTGGTGCTTGCCGCAGAAGGAGCAGCGCACCGACTTATACTCGTCTCTTGCCATGGTTCATCTTCCTTTCAGGGAAAGCGCCAAAGAGCGGAGACGGGCAGCCTCCGCTCTTTGAACCGTATATCAGCGATTGGTGATGATCTTGTCGATGAGGCCGTACTCCAGCGCCTCCTGGGCGGTCATGAAATTGTCCCGCTCACAGTCGGCGGTGACCTGTTCCACGTTTTTGCCGCAGTTGTCGGCCAAAATGGCATTCATTCGCTTCTTGATGATCTCCAGCCGCTTCATGTGAATGGCCATGTCGGTAATTTGGCCCTGAGTTCCGGCGGAGGGCTGGTGGATCATGATCTCCGCGTTGGGCAGGGCCATCCGCTTCCCCTTGGTTCCCGAGGACAGCAGGAACGCCGCCATGCTGGCGCCCATCCCGATGCAGATGGTGGACACATCGCATTTGATGTACTGCATGGTGTCATAAATGGCCATACCGTCGGTGATGGAACCGCCGGGGCTGTTGAGATAGAACTGGATATCCTTATCCGGATCCTGGGCCTCCAGGTAGAGCAGCTGGGCCACCACCAGGGATGCGGTGGTGGCGTTGACCTCCTCGCCCAGGAACACGATCCGGTCGTTCAGAAGCCGGGAAAAGATGTCATAGGAGCGCTCGCCCCGGCTGGTCTGTTCCACAACATAAGGTACTAAACTCATGAGAAACTCTCCTTTCCGATGGGAAAATTGCAACCCCCAAATGCCGGCAGACAACAGTATACCCACCGGTGATGGGAACTTATTCCCTCCCATCCTCAAAAAGGCAGATTATGCGTTCTCGCCTTCTGCCTCGGCCTTTGCCTTGGATTTGGAGGCGGTCTTCTTCTTGGCGGGCTTCTCCTCCGCCCCGTCCTCGGTTCCCTCTGCCTTCTTGGCCTTTTTGGCGGGCTTCTTGGCCGCGCCCTTCACCAGTTCCAGCGCCTTCCGCATCGCCAGATCAACCCGCAGATCCTCTACGCTCACCAGCTCCCGAACCTTATCTGCCTCCATCTTGTACTGCTCGGCCAGCTTGGCGATCTCCTCGTCCACATCCGCGTCGGTGGCCTCAATACCCTCGGCGGCGGCCACGGCCTCCAGGGCCAGATCGCTGCGAACATTGCGCTCAGCGGCAGTCTTGGACTGAACCCGCAGCTCGTCCAGAGTCATGCCCATCATCTTGAGGTAGTTCTCAAAGCCAATGCCCTGGCTCTGAACCCGATTGGCGTAATCCTCCAGCATCTTGTCCGCCCGGTAATCCACCATGGCCTGGGGAACATCGCACTCCAGCTTCTCAATAAGGGCGTCGATGACGGCGGCCTCAAAGTCCCGGTCGGCCTGCTCCTGGCGGCGGGTTTTCAGCTTCTCGCCCAGATCCTTCTTGAACTCGTCCAGGGTGTCGAACTCGGACACGTCCTTGGCGAACTCGTCGTCCACCTCGGGCTCCTGCTTCTCCTTCACCTCGTGAACCTTGACCTTGAACACCACGGCGGCGCCGGCCAGATCGGGGCTGTAGTTCTCCGGGAAGGTGATGTCCAGATCCTTCTCGTCCCCCGCCTTCATGCCGATGACCTGCTCCTCAAAGCCGGGGACAAAGGAACCGGAGCCCAGCTCCAGGCTGTAGTTCTCCCCCTTGCCGCCCTGGAAGGGCTCGCCGTCCTTGAAGCCCTCGAAGTCGATGACGGCGGTGTCGCCCTTCTTGGCCTTCCGATCCACGCTCACCAGGCGGGACGCCCGGTCGATGTACGGCTTCAGCTCCGCCTTGATGTCGGCGGCGGACACCTTCACGTCCGCCTTGCCCACGGGCAGGCCCTTGTAGTCCTTGATAGAGGCCTCGGGCTTGACGGTAACGGTGGCCTTAAAGGTAAAGCCGTCGGCGCTCACGTCCAGCACCTCCAGCTGGGGATAGGCCACGGGCTTCAAGCCGGTCTCCTTCAGCGCGGCCTCGTAGGCGTCGGGATAGGCCAGGGAGATGGCGTCCTCAAAGAAAATCTCGGCGCCGTACATCTTCTCCACCATCTTCCGGGGGGCCTTGCCCTTCCGGAAGCC
>ERZ808037.984-NODE-984-length-21502-cov-12.754819_pt1 | contig 21502 bp, 19 predicted proteins | sample MGYA00380190_ERZ808037 | MGnify/ENA primary metagenome ERZ808037 (study PRJEB31490, sample SAMN06133399) | mouse gut metagenome | isolation source: J9 | host: mice | place: China: Chengdu | collected 2015-05 ... | reverse complement strand
ACCCAAAAAGAACTTGCTGAAAGGACAGGAATTAATCAGGCAGATATAAGCAAGCTGGAAAACGGAACGAGGAATCCTTCGCTTAAGCTGCTGAAGCGTTTGGCGGATGGTATGGGAATGACATTGAAGCTGGAGTTTATTCCTAAAAGTCCGGCGAAGGGTTAGATATGAGAAGCGGATACTGAAAGAATGATAAGACATTGTTGGCATAACAAAAGAATGATGAAGTAGGAAAAAGGATAAATTACTTACTTTTGTGTGGGTGATAGTATCCTTTTTTCTAAATAATATTACCATCAGGAGAAATGAGTATGGATGCACCATATAATTTGATTTCAACAATCAGTCCTGAAAAGGGCAAGAGAATAGATGAGTTTGATAAGCATTCAAAATATATAGTAAAGATTTCTGCCCCTGCTGATTTGGCAGAAACACTTTATAAATATGCCGGGAATTTTTTTGAAGCGGCACACATAATCACAGAGTTTATTTTATATGGGGAGCACCCGGACATTGGAAAGTTGGATACTTATTTCTTTTCGATCGCCTTTTTATACCGCCACTGTATGGAAGTAGGATTAAAGGCAATTGGATTTCAATATATAAAGGATACACAGGAACGAAAAAGATTTGTTAAAAATACACGGCACAATTTGTCTGAAATTTTTGATGTAATTGTCAATAAAAGTGATTCAATAAGACCAGAGAAAGAATTAAAGTGGCTGAAAAAGTATTTTGATGATTTGTCACAGACTGACAGAGAATCAGATTCATTTCGGTATCCATTTCATATTGTATGGGAATTGGACGGATGGGAGTGGGAAGGGAAATTGGAGAGGACTTTCAAACGAAATGTAAGCTGATGTTGGATAAGAAGCATAGCATTGAAGGAATGTGGAAAATTATTAAGCCATATGTATTGAAATATAGTAAAGACACAGATGAGCCGGAGTACATTGAAGTTATTGAAGATTATTGCAAACAAATACATAAAATAGACAGTGATGCAAATAAGTTCAGGTATAGACAGTGAATTGAATAGTATGAATGAGATAAAAGCTGAAATAGAGGTTGAATACAGAGCAGAGATGGAAGCTGAATATTATGCGGAAATGATGGCTGAAAATGATTACTATTGGTGAGAGTATTTTAATTATTACTTGTATTGTATGATTCAATCCTTATATTGATTAAGTTGTTGAAGTTTTAGGAATTATATTTTTTAGGCAGGGTAATATAAAATGAGCCAGTTGACTAAAATAGATGAAGAATATGCAGAGAGTAGATGGGGAAGTAAATTTTACAATAGTCTGAGTAAGGACCTGGTTTCAGCGATGCCAGACCAAAAGAGCTTTTCGCTTTTTTAAGTAACACCCTGGAAATATAGAAATCCTATAATTTACTTTTGAGCCTTGATATGCTATACTGACAATGCTCAGCTTGCTGAGCATTTGGTGTTAAGGCTCTTTTTTGAAAGGAGCTTTTACTATGGGAAAAGACTTAACAGGTTTACCACTAAATACGGATAGCGGGAACAGAAATTATTCCATAAACTGCAGGAGTGCAGACAGATAAAATCAAGGTATTTAAGGAGGATATATAGAAAAATGAAACTAGGAATCGTAGGACTGCCCAACGTAGGCAAAAGTACATTATTTAATTCCCTCACAAAGGCAGGGGCGGAATCCGCCAATTATCCCTTTTGCACCATTGACCCGAATGTAGGAATCGCCGTGGTGCCGGATGAGCGGTTAAAGCTCCTTGGGGATATGTATCATTCCAAAAAGGTGACTCCTGCGGTGATTGAATTTGTGGATATTGCAGGGCTGGTCAAGGGAGCTTCCAAGGGAGAAGGTCTTGGAAACCAGTTTTTAAGCCACATCCGGGAGGTAGACGCGGTGGTGCATGTTGTGCGCTGCTTTGAAGATTCCAATGTGGTACATGTGGACGGGAGCATTGATCCTTTAAGGGATATTGAAACCATTGATCTGGAATTGATCTTTTCGGACCTGGAGGTGTTAGAGCGCAGGATTGCCAAGACAGGAAAGGCGGCCCGGATGGACAAGACCCTTGCCGGGGAGGCGGCTCTTCTGGACGCGCTGAAGGCGCATTTGGAAGCAGGAAAGCCGGCCAGAAGCTTTGAGCCGGAGGATGATGACCAGGCGGCTCTTCTGGCTTCCTACAATCTGCTGACCGGTAAGCCGGTGATCTTTGCAACAAATGTGGGAGAGGATGATCTGGCAGACGACGGGGCAGCAAACCAGGGCGTAAAGGCAGTACGGGAATTTGCCGCCGGAAATGGCAGCGAGGTTTTTGTCATCTGTGCCCAGATCGAACAGGAGATTGCAGAGCTGGATGAGGAAGAGAGAGCCATGTTCTTAGAGGATTTAGGGCTTTCCCAGTCCGGCCTTGAAAAGCTGATTAGGGCCAGCTATCATCTTTTGGGACTCCACAGCTTTCTGACGGCAGGGGAGGATGAGACCAGGGCATGGACGATTAAGCTGGGAACCAAAGCGCCCCAGGCCGCAGGGAAGATACATACCGATTTCGAGAGAGGATTTATCAAGGCGGAGGTAGTCAATTACCAGGATCTGCTCAGAGAAGGTTCTCTTGCAGCCGCCAGAGAAAAGGGGCTGGTAGGTATGGAAGGAAAGGATTATGTGGTAAAGGATGGAGATGTAATCCTCTTTCGGTTTAATGTGTAGAAAAGCGGCGCCAGGCCGATGGGAAACAGGCCCATACGGCTGGAAACAGTTGCTTTTGAAAGGAACATGGTTATAATTTATGGAAATAATGGATATTGCGTTTCCCAATCTGGGGATCTATCTGAGGAATGTACCCAAAGGCTTTACTGTTTTTGGCTTTGAAATCGCCCTCTATGGCGTCATCATCGGGATTGGCGTGATTGCCGGGATACTGATGGCGGCCAGAGAGGCGAAGGTTACGGGGCAGGATCCGGATCTGTACTGGGATTTTTCCCTCTATGCGGTGATTCTTTCCGTGATTGGCGCAAGGATTTATTATGTGATATTTGAGTGGGATATGTACAAGGATAACCTTCTGAAAATTTTCAACATCAGGGAGGGCGGTCTGGCTATTTACGGGGGCGTGATTGCAGGGTTTGGAACGCTGTTTGTATATGCGGCGCTGAAAAAGCAAAAAGCCTTTCGGATGGCAGATACGGCGGTGACGGGCCTGATTTTGGGACAGGCCATCGGAAGATGGGGGAATTTTACCAACCGCGAGGTGTTCGGAGAATACACCGATAATCTTTTGGCTATGCGGCTTCCTGTGGCGGCGGTAAGGGAGAGGGATATTTCTGAATCAATCCTGGCCCATATGGGAGAGGGAATCAACTATATTCAGGTGCATCCTACCTTCTTATATGAAAGCATGTGGAATTTAGGCGTTCTTATTTTAATGCTGATCTACTGGAAGCACAAAAAATTCGACGGAGAAATTGCGCTGCTTTACCTGGGAGGCTATGGACTGGGACGGGCCTGGATTGAGGGAATCCGGACAGACCAGCTTTTTATTCCCGGCACCTCTTACCCGGTATCCCAGGTGCTTGCCGTTCTCCTTTTTGCAGGCGCTGTCGTCTGTGATCTGATTGTGAGATGGCGGCATAAAAAATCTGCGGCATAAAAGAATTTAATTGCTTTCAAACAACAAAATGTAGTGTCTGGAATATCGAATTAAGCAATATATTGTATGAATAGATTTTAATTTGTCTGTTTAAAGCCTTACAGGTAAAACTGTGAGGCTTTTTTTTGCTTGCGCTGGGGGACGATATGGGTTAAAATTGTATCTAAAGTGGTGGAAAGTGGTGGATGATGATATTAAAGTGGGAGAAAGTGGAACACTTATGCCGGACTTTCCGTGGCAGACCGCTTTGAAACGAAAGGCAGAATAAGCCATCCGGTTTTGGGAAGATGGATTGGCAGCATGGCAGGTGAGAGCATATGTTTATGGGAGAATACAACCATACAATAGATGCTAAGGGCAGGCTCATCATTCCCTCTAAATTCCGCGAGGCGTTGGGAGACGAATTCGTGGTGACAAAGGGGATGGACGGTTGCCTGTTCGTGTTCGACAATCCTGAATGGCAGGTTTTTGCAGAAAAATTACGGGGATTACCCATGATTGATAAAGAGGCAAGGCAATTTACCCGTTTCTTCCTGGCCGGCGCTGCCGGTGTGGAGGTGGACAAGCAGGGAAGAATCCTGATTCCGGCAGTCCTTCGGGAATTTGCGGACATTACCAAAGATGTAGTGCTTGTGGGAGTGGGAAGCAGAGTGGAAATCTGGAGTAAGGACAGATGGGAAGGTACGGTTACCTATCAGGATATGGAGGAGATTTCCAGGCATATGGTCAATCTGGGAATCGGTTTTTAGAGACAAGTATGTTTGGGTATAAGATTGAAAGCTGAAATTTCCGGTCCGGGTATTTGGTCCTGCTCTTACAGAAAATGGCTCATGTGGGAAAGGCGTAGGGATAAAAATGGCGTTTGAACACACATCTGTGTTGCTTAAGGAGACAATTGAAGGACTTGAGATTAAACCGGAAGGCATTTATGTAGACGGCACTTTAGGAGGAGGAGGGCATTCAAGTAAGATCGCAGAGCGCTTAGGCGACGGGGGCAGGCTTATCGGCATTGACCAGGACGAAGCGGCCCTTCAGGCGGCGGGAGAAAGGCTGGCCGGCTTTGGAGATAAGGTTACAATGATCAGAAGTAACTACCGGGATACCAAAGAAGTGCTGTCCTTTCTGGGAATCAGAGAGATTGACGGGATGCTGCTGGATTTGGGGGTATCCTCCTATCAGCTTGATACCCGGGAAAGAGGATTTTCTTACCGGTTTGATACGCCTCTCGACATGCGGATGGACCAGCGGCAGCGCCTTTCGGCCAGAGAGATTATAAATACCTATGAAGAGCGTGAGCTGTTCCGGGTCATAAAGGATTACGGAGAAGAGAAGTTTGCAAAGAATATTGCAAAGCATATCGTACAGGCAAGACAAAAGAAGGATATAGAAACAACAGGAGAGTTAAATGAAATTATCAGGGCGGCAATTCCCGCCAAAATGAGAGCGGATGGAGGACATCCCTCCAAACGGACCTTTCAGGCAATTCGGATTGAGTGTAATCATGAGCTGGAGGTGCTTAAGGAATCCTTAGAAGAGCTGATAGGCCTTTTGGCTCCCGGGGGAAGGCTGTGTATTATTACCTTCCATTCCCTGGAGGATCGGATTGTCAAAACGGCTTTCAGGCAGGCGGCAAATCCCTGTATCTGCCCGCCCCAGTTTCCGGCATGTGTATGCGGGAAGGTGAGTATGGGAAGGGTGGTTACCACAAAGCCGATTTTACCCAAAGAGGAGGAGCTTGCAAATAATCCCCGGGCCAAAAGTGCGAAGCTGAGGATTTTCCAAAAAGGGGACAAACCTTTAACGGAAACAGTGCCTTAGAAGGGACAGGAATAAAGATAGGAGAATGAATGGATGGCAGTAAACAGAAATGACAGAAGAAGAACTGCATATAGGGAAAGCGTTTATGTGCAGGGAAGTACTGCCAGAAAGCTGCAGGCTCTTCCGGCTTATGAGCAGAAGCAGCCTCAAAGAAAGATAAGCAACAGAACGCGCAGGAACAGAGAGCGTGCCCTGCATATGAATATCGGAACTGTTCTTTCCATGGCGGCGGCTATGGTGGCGGCAGGACTAATACTTACTGTGTATTTAACGCTCCAGTCAGATATTACCAACAGTATTAAGCACATTGCGTCCCTGGAAAGCACACTGAATGATCTCAAAATGGAAAATGACGAGAACTATAACCGGATCACAAGCAGTGTGGATTTGGAGGAGGTAAAAAGAATCGCCATACAGGAGCTTGGAATGCGTTATGCAGAGGAGGGACAGATCATCCGCTTTAACGGTGAAGGCAGCGACTATATCAGACAGGTCAGCGAAATACCGGATTAAAAAGGAAACATGGTTATCAATATGAGAAACAGAAAAAAGGGTAACAGATTTACCATAAAAATGCAGAAAAAACTGCTTGTAATGTTTCTTGTGATTCTGGCATCTTTTGTGGGATTATCCTATCGTTTGTTTGCCATCACCAGAGACAGAGGGGAGAAGTACAAAAAGCAGGTACTCTCCCAGCAGCGCTACGACAGTACCACCATCCCTTATAAACGGGGATCCATTCTGGATAAAAACGGGAGCATTCTGGCCTCCAGCGAGAAGGTTTATAATGTGATCCTGGATGCGGTTGCACTTACCGAGAAGGAGGAGTATTTAGAACCTACTTTAGATGCCCTGCGAAGCCAGCTCGGAATCGATACCGGCCAGGTGCGCAGCTATATAGAGGCAAATAAGGAAACCTCGCGCTATAAGGTGCTTGCAAAGCGCCTGGAGTATGAGCAGATCAGCGGCTTTGTGGAGCTGATGAACGAGGAGAATTCCAAGGTAAAGGGAATCTGGTTCGAGGATGAGTACAAAAGAGTATATCCCGGCAAAAGTCTGGCCTGCGATGTGATCGGATTTACCACCAATGACAATATAGGCTCCTATGGCCTTGAGGAATACTACAACGATGTGCTCTCAGGCACGGCCGGCAGGGAGTACGGCTATTTGAATGACGACTCGAATCTGGAGCGCACGACCATACCGGCGGAGGACGGCAACAGCATCGTCACTACCATAGATCTGAATATCCAGAGAATTGTGGAGAAGCATCTTGCCGAATATAACGAGCAGCGTAAGGATCAGGCCCATGAAGGGAACGGGGCCAATAATGTAGGCTGTATCATAATGGACGTAAACAGCGGAGAGGTTCTGGCTATGGCCAGCTATCCGGTGTTTGATCTGAATGACACCAGAAATACCGATGCGCTGCTGGGAATGCGTCTTTTGGATAAAGAAGGAAAAAAGACGCAGGAATACATTAACGAGGGCAATCTGCACACCTTGGAGCAGGATCCCGACGCACTTTATCAGAACCTGAATGCACTGTGGAAAAATTTTTGTATCAGCGATACCTATGAGCCCGGCTCTGTGTCAAAGCCTTTTACGGTGGCTGCGGGAATAGAGAGCGGCAGTATCACGGGAAATGAGGGCTACAACTGCGAAGGAAAGCTCTCGGTCGGGGGACACGACATCAAATGCCATAACACATGGGGAGACGGGTATCTGACGGTGGCACAGGGGATTGAGGTGTCCTGCAATGTCAATATGATGTACATAGCACAGGCTACAGGGATCGATACCTTTACGGAGTTCCAGCATATTTTTAATATGGGGCTTAAGACCAATATCGATCTGGCAGGAGAATCCCGGACTGCGGATCTTGTGTATAATGAGACAAGCCTGGCAGGCCGTATGGGACCGTCGGAGCTGGCTACCAGTAGCTTTGGACAGGGCTTTAACGTGACCATGATCGAGATGATCGCGGGCTTTTGTTCCCTGATTAATGGGGGCTACTATTACGAGCCCCATATGGTCAGCAAAATCATAAGCCCTTCGGGCGCTACGGTTCAGAATATCGAGCCGCGGATACTGAAGCAAACCATCTCCGAGACTACCTCCGCAAAGGTAAGGGAAATGTGTAATCTGGTAGTGTCGGGAGAAAACGGCACCGGAAAAACCGCAAGGCCCGCAGGCTATATGATCGGAGGCAAGACCGGAACCGCAGAAACCCTTCCCAGGGGAAACAAGGAATATGTGGTATCCTTTTTGGGATATGCCCCCACAGACAATCCCCAGATTGCCATTTATGTGGTGGTAGACAGACCTAATGAGATCGGTGATCTGCAGGCGGACGCCAAGTTTGCCACAAGAATCGTGCGGGCGATTCTCACAGAGGTCCTTCCCTACTTGGGGATTTTTATGACGGAGGAGCTCTCCGATAGCGAGCGGGAGGAGTTAGAGGCTCTCAAGGTCGAAATCATGACGCCTGCCGCGGGCCAGGAAGAGGAAGATCCTTCCGCAGAAAACGCTCCCGGCAAAGACTCCGGGACAGGGGAGGCTGCCGGGGAAAAACCGGAAGGAGCCGAAGGGCAGCAACCCGGGGAGGAAGGGGAAGGAAGCGGACAGAGGCAGGAGCCCTGGAAGGACTTTCCCATTGACCCGGAGACCGGCTATGCAAGGGATCCGGACACGGGGGCCTATGTGGATCCGGACACAGGGGCCGTGCTGGGAGGAAGCTATGAAGGCGGTATAAATCCAAACGCATCAACAGCGCCGACGGCTTCGCCTGAAGCAGGAGCGTCCCCCTCTGATTCCCCGCAGGCATCTCCTTCACAGACGCCGCAGACATAAGAGTCGGATTTTCAGATAAACCAAAGCGAATAACCTCATGAAACGGGTAATAAATTATAATAACACCTGTTCCATGAGGTTTTTTATGGAAAATAGTAATAGCAAAACCTATCACAGAAAGAAAATCGTCACCATTTTTTTTGGCTCTCTGGCTATCATACTGTTTCTTGCAGGGCGGCTGGGGTATCTGATGATCTTTGAGTCTGATTACTACACCCAAAAGGCCGATGATCTCCATGAGAGGGAGCGGAGCATTAAAGCGGCGCGGGGAAGGATACTGGACGCCAATGGCACGGTGATCGCGGATAATAAGACGGTTTGCACCATTTCCGTCATACATAACCAGATCAAAGAACCGGACAGGGTGGTGGAGATTTTGAGTAAGGAGCTGGAGCTTTCGGAGGAATATGTCCGTAAGAGGGTAGAGAAGTATTCCTCTATTGAGCGGATCAAAAGCAATGTGGGAAAAGAAAAGGGAGACGCCATCAGAGCCTATAATCTGGAAGGGGTGAAGGTGGATGAAGATTACAAGCGTTATTATCCCTATGACAGCCTTGCCTCCAAGGTACTTGGCTTTACGGGAGGAGACAACCAGGGAATTATCGGATTGGAGGTTAAATACGAGGAATATCTGCAGGGAAAGGAAGGGATGATCTTAACCGTCACCGATGCAAGAGGGGTAGAGATTGACGCGGCGGGAGAAAAGAGGGTGGAATCCATACCGGGAAATGATCTTTATATCAGCCTGGACATGAACATCCAAAGCTATGCCACACAGCTTGCAAAGCAGGTGATGGAGACAAAGGAGGCGGAGAGAGTTTCCATTCTGGTAATGAATCCTCAAAACGGGGAGCTTATGGCCATGGTGGATGTGCCGGAATTTGACTTAAACAATCCCTACAGCCTGCCGGAAGGGACGGATACGGAAAGCCTTACGGAAGAACAAAAGCAGGAGAAGCTGAACCAAATGTGGCGAAACGGCTGTATCAACGATACTTACGAACCGGGCTCCACCTTTAAGATCATCACCGCCGCCGCAGGCTTAGAGGAAGGGGTGGTGACTCCTGAAGACCGGTTTAGCTGTCCCGGATTTATCATGGTGGAGGACAGGCGGATCCGCTGTCACAAAACCGTGGGACATGGAGCCCAGAATTTTATCGAGGCCACCATGAATAGCTGCAACCCGGTGTTTATTACGGTGGGCCTGCGGCTCGGGGTGGAGAAGTATTACGATTATTTTACCCGGTTTGGCCTGAAAAACAAAACCGGCGTGGATTTGCCCGGGGAGGCGGGAACCATTATGCACAAAATGGAGGATATGAAAGCGGTGGAGCTTGCCACGGTCTCCTTCGGCCAGTCCTTTCAGATCACGCCCATACAGCTTGCCACAACCGTTTCTTCTATTATTAATGGGGGAAACCGTGTGACACCTCATTTTGCAGTGATGAGCGCCGACAGGGAGGGGACGGAGATAAAAAGGTTCTCTTATCCGGTTACGGAGCATATTGTATCAGAAGAAACCTCTGCCGCCATGCGGATGATTCTGGAGCAGGTGGTGGAGAGCGGTTCCGGGAAAAACGGATATGTGGAGGGCGCAAGAGTAGGCGGCAAAACCGCAACCAGCCAGACCCTTCCAAGAGGAAGCGGACGCTATATTGCCTCTTTTCTGGGCTTTGCTCCGGCGGATAATCCTCAGGTGCTGGCGCTTGCCATTGTCCATACCCCCCAGGGAAACTATTACGGCAGCCAGGTGGCGGCGCCGGTAGTGCGACAGCTTTTTGAAAATATTCTTCCTTATTTGGAAAAAATGGATTATAATTGAGAGGTGCAGGTTATGACAGGTAGTTCTATTGCGATGCCGATACTGTTATCCTTTGGGCTCAGTGCAGTCCTTGGACCCGTCGTCATTCCTCTTCTTAAGAGGATGAAGGTGGCGCAGACAGTCAGAGAAGATGGGCCGGGCACCCATTTGAAAAAATCAGGTACGCCCACTATGGGGGGAATCCTGATCCTGCTTGGGGTGACAATTACCTCCATGCTGTATGTGAGAAGCTATCCCCGGATCAGGCCGGTGATGCTTTTGACCCTGGGCTTTGGGATGATCGGATTTCTGGACGACTACATTAAAGTGGTTCTGAGACGTTCCATGGGGCTTAGAGCCTGGCAGAAGATGCTGCTGCAGATTATTGTGACAGGATTATTTGCCTGGTATTTGTCTGAGAGCGGAATATCGCTGGTGATGCGGATTCCTTTTGTAAAAGGGGTCTATGTGGATTTTGGATGGCTAGAGCTTCCGCTTTTGTTTGCGGCGGTAATCGGGACAGTGAACGGCGTAAATTTTACGGATGGCCTGGACGGTCTTGCAGGCAGTGTGACCGTTATGGTGTCCACCTTTTTTACAGTGGCGGCAGTGGGACTTGGGGCAGAGATTACCCCCGTTACCTGTGCGGTGACAGGGGCGCTTTTGGGATTTCTGCTCTTTAATGTATACCCTGCCAGCATTTTTATGGGAGATACAGGCTCCCTTGCCCTGGGAGGGTTTGTGGCAGCATGTGCATATCTTTTGCAAATGCCGTTGTTTTTGCCGGTAGTCGGGTTTATTTATCTGGCGGAGGTCCTCTCAGTGATAATACAGGTGGTTTATTATAAGCTAAGCGGAGGCAGGCGGATTTTTAAGATGGCGCCAATTCACCATCATTTTGAACTCTGCGGCTGGAAGGAAACAAAGATTGTGGCAGTATTTTCCATTGTCACCGCAGTCTTGTGTCTGCTTGCGCTTATGGGAATTTAAGGAGATAAAAAGAGGGATTAATATGGAACTGAAAAATAAAAGAGTCCTGGTGGTTGGAAGCGGAAAAAGCGGAATCGGCTCCGCAAGGCTTTTGGGCAGCATCGGCGCCCTGCCGGTACTCTTTGACAGCAATAAAGAAGCAGATGTTGCAGAGATACAAAAGAAAGCGGGAGAGATACCGGGACTGGAGATTATGGTGGGGGACATTCCCGAAGAGCTCAAAAAAGAATTGAGCCTTGTGGTGATCAGTCCCGGCGTTCCTGTAGACGCTCCTTTTTTGGAGGAGTACCGGGAACGCGGCATTCCTTTGTGGGGGGAGATCGAGCTTGCCTACGTTTTCTCAAAGGGCAGGGTGGCGGCCATCACCGGAACCAACGGCAAAACCACCACCACTGCTTTAGTGGGAGAGATTCTAAGGGCCCATTTTTCTTCGGTTTTCGTAGTGGGAAATATCGGGAATCCTTACACCGAGGCGGCCCTATGCATGAGCGGGGAATCGGTGGCTGCGGCTGAGATCAGCAGCTTCCAGCTTGAGACGATCCATGAGTTTCATCCGTCTGTGTCGGCTATTTTAAATATCACTCCGGATCACCTGAACCGTCATCATACCATGGCTTGTTATGCGGCGGTGAAGCAGGCCATTGCAGTCAACCAGACAAAGGAGGATACCTGTGTCCTGAACTTTGAGGATCCCTATACGAGAGAGTTTGCAGGCCGGTGTCCGGCAAGGGTGGTTTTCTTTTCCTCCCAAAGAGAGCTGGAGGAAGGGGTTTATCTGAAGGGGGAAGAAATTTATCTGGCAGAAGCCGGCCCCGGAGAAAAGAGAGAGACCCAAAGGCTTATGAACATACACGATATGAACCTTGTGGGAATGTGCAACGTTGAAAATGTGATGGCCGCCATAGGGATCTGTCTGGCCATGAAGGTTCCCGCGGAAACGATTCTTAAGGTGATAAAGGACTTTAAGGCAGTTCCCCACAGAATTGAGTTTGTAGGTACCCGAAACGGAGTGGACTTTTACAATGACTCCAAAGGAACCAATCCGGATGCCGCTATTCAGGGGATCCGCGCCATGACAAAGCCCACGGTGTTAATCGGCGGGGGATATGACAAAGAGAGCGAGTATGACGCCTGGATCGAGGCTTTTGAGGGGAAGGTGAAGGCCTTTGTGTTAATCGGCCAGACAAGGGAGAAGATTGCAGCCTGTGCCAGGGCCCATGGGATAGAAAATATCCTTCTTGCAGATACCTTTGAGGAAGCCTTTGAGATCTGTGTGGAGCAGGCAAAGCCGGGGGATGCGGTGCTCCTGTCGCCGGCCTGCGCAAGCTGGGGAATGTTTCCCGATTATGAAGCCAGGGGAAATCTGTTTAAAGAGTTAGTGGAGAAGATTGGAGTTTAATGATTGTGGCAGAGAGACGATACGGAAAGAATCAAAGAAGGAGTAAGGCGGCGAATCAGGACATTTTCTTTGATTACACCTTACTGTTTATCGTGTTGTTTTTGCTGGCATTTGGTCTGGTAATGCTTTATTCCGCCAGTTCCTATGATGCCAGTCTGCACTATGAGGGAGATTCGGCTTACTTTCTGAAGAGGCAGGCTCTTTCCACGGTAATAGGGCTTGTGGCAATGATATTTGTAGCAAATATTCCCTATCATTTCTGGGAGCGCTTTGCCGCGATGGGATGTGTTATCTCCATTGTCCTGATTATCCTTGTTGTGACGCCCCTGGGCTATGAGGCCAACGGCGCCAGAAGGTGGCTTCGGCTTTTCGGCTTTTCCATTCAGCCTGCGGAGGTGGCTAAGCTGGCAATCATCCTGTTTCTTGCAAGCCTGATCTGCAAGATGGGACGCAAGACCAGATCCTGGAAGGGGTTTTTTATCGTACTGGCAGTGCCGGGGCTGATTTCCGTGCTGGTTTGGCGTATCACGGAAAATATGAGCTCCGCCATTATTATCTTTGGAATTGCGGTTTTGATGCTCTATGTTTCCTCCCCGGATTATAAACGGTTTATTTTGCTGGGGATTGCGGGAGTGGCGGTGGCCGCTCTGGCCGTTTTTGTCATCGTAAAAATCAACGAGTCCCAGAGCGCCAGTGCGGTGGGCGTGCGGGGGGCGCGTATTCTTGCCTGGCTGGATCCGGAGGCCTATGCCAGCGGAAAGGGGTTTCAGACCCTGCAGGCTCTCTATGCCATCGGCTCCGGCGGGATTCTGGGAAAAGGGCTGGGGCAGAGCAAGCAAAAGCTGGGATTTATGCCCGAGGCCCAAAATGATATGATTTTTTCCATTATCTGCGAGGAGCTGGGGCTTTTTGGAGCAATCTCTATTCTCATCATGTTCCTGCTCCTTATTTGGCGTTTCATGGTCATAGCCAACAACGCCTCGGATTTGTTCGGAGCGCTTCTGGTGGTGGGCGTGATGGGGCATATCGCGATCCAGGTCATTTTAAATGTGGCGGTTGTCACCAATACCATTCCCAATACAGGGATTTCCCTCCCGTTTATCAGCTACGGAGGCTCGTCGGTTATGTTCCTTCTCGCGGAGATCGGGCTGGTCTTAAGCGTGGGCAGGGGCATACGGCTGAAGGATTTATAGTGAACCATTTCCTTCCGGTTTACATATAGTAGAATAGGTCAAATTTTGAAACCGGAAGGCAGATGGTGAGAATTTGGATACTATTCGTATACGGGGAGGAAACGCCCTTTTTGGGGAAACAAGGATACAGGGCTCAAAAAATGCAGTACTGCCGGTGATGGCGGCCGCCCTTTTGATAAAGGATGTCTGTACCATAGAAAACTGTCCGCGGATTTCAGATGTACATCATATGCTGGCGCTTCTTACAAGTATTGGATGCAGGGTAAGCCACAAGGGGCATACCCTGACAATCGATGCCAGGAATATCTCAGAGGATACCATGTCCGGCGAAAATGTTACGGGGATGCGTTCCTCCATCACACTTTTGGGCGCGATGCTTGGCAGGGTGGGGGAGGTGACCATGGCATATCCCGGCGGCTGTGTGATCGGAGAGCGGCCCATTGATATGCACCTTCATGCCCTTCGGAGGATGGGAGTGGTAATCTACGAAAAAGAAAACAGCTTTACGGCAAGGGCGAAAGCCTTGGAAGGGACGGTCATAAACCTGCCTTTTTCCAGCGTGGGCGTAACGGAAAATATCCTTCTTGCAGCGGTTATGGCAAAGGGGGTTACCGTACTTCAAAATGCGGCGAAGGAACCGGAGATCGTCACCCTATGCGAGTTTTTGAGGGAAGCCGGAGCTGTCATCGAGGGAATCGGCGGTTCCGTCCTGATTATACAGGGAGGCCATAAGCTTCACGGCGTCTGCTTCCGCATCCCGGCGGACAGGATTGTGGCGGGAACCTATCTGATGAGCGTGCTTGGCACGGGAGGGAATATATTCTTAGAGGACGCCCCCGTGTCGCAGATGCAGAGTATGCTTAAGACGGCTGAGGAGATCGGCGCCCAGGTTCATATTTCCAGGGAAGGGCTTTCGGTGATTGCAGGGGAGGCTCTGCGTCCTGTCCCCTATATTAAAACGGAGGTATATCCGGGCTTTCCCACGGATATGCAGTCCCCGCTGATGGCGGCTTTAACCTGTATCCAGGGAAAAAGCCTGATTGAGGAGACCATCTTTGAGGATCGGTTCCGTATCGTGGAGCAGCTTAGGAAAATGGGGGCGCGCATCGAGCTGAGAGGGAAGAGACAGGCAGTTATTGCGGGCACCGACTCCCTTTTGGGATGCGAGGTAAGGGCAGAGGAGCTGCGCGGAGGAGCCGCGCTTGTAATTGCAGGCTGTATGGCGCTGGGAGAGACAGTGATAACAAACCGCCATTTCATAGAGCGGGGATATGAAGATATTTGCAGAGATTACCAGAATCTTGGAGTGAATATCCGTATCGGGGAGTCAGATGGCAAAGACAAAAACGATCAACAAAAAACAGAATAGGGGCGGATTCCTGAGAAACCATAAAAGCCAGTTGATTATCGGAATTATGGCGCTTGCTCTGGTGATCGGCCTGGGGGCAGGGTATTCCTATTTGATAACCAATTACAGTGTCACTACAATCTATGTGGAAGGGAATATCCATTATACCAACGAGGAAGTGATTGGGATGGTGATGGAAGGGTATTATGGAAATAATTCCCTTCTGTTATCCCTTAAGTATAAGGACAGGAGTATAGAGGGCGTCCCCTTTGTGGAAAAAATGGATGTTTCCGTGCTGGATCCCCATACCATTAAGATCGAGGTCTATGAGAAGGCCCTTGCCGGTTATGTGGAGTATCTGGAAAAATATATGTACTTTGACAAGGACGGCATTGTGGTGGAGAGCTCTGACGAGAAGACGCCGGGGGTTCCTATGGTGACAGGATTTGTGTTTGACCATGTGATTTTACATGAAAGGCTTCCGGTGGAGGATGAAACCGTCTTTAAGTCCGTTCTGAACATCACACAGCTTGTAAACAAATATAATCTTACCGTGGACAGGATCTATTTTGGCAGCGACGACACACTCACTCTTTATTTCGGGGGAGTGAGGGCCGCCCTTGGAACCTTTGAGAGTCTGGACGAAAAAATCATGAGATTACAGGACATGCTTCCAAGCCTCACCGAAAAAAAGGGCACTCTGCACATGGAAAATTATACCGAAGAAACGAAAAATATTTCTTTTGAGCCGGATGGGGGGACTTTAGAAGAAATTCAGGGATAAAAAACTGAAATTTGTGGTTGATAATTCACGGAAAAGATTATATGATAATCTATATGAGTTCAAAAGGCTGGCATATGGCATGACAGCTCATTTTGGGAATGATGAAGGAGGAAATACTCTTGCTGGAAATTAAGACAAACGAAGCTGAATCTGCAGCCAAGATTATCGTTATTGGTGTAGGCGGCGCAGGTAATAATGCTGTAAATAGAATGGTTGACGAGTGTATTACAGGCGTTGAGTTTATCGGTATCAATACGGACAAGCAGGCTCTGCAGCTATGCAGGGCGCCGAAGCTTTTGCAGATCGGCGAAAAGCTCACCAAAGGACTGGGAGCAGGCGCCAAGCCCGAAATCGGCGAAAAGGCGGCGGAGGAAAGCAGCGAGGAGATTGCTGCCGTACTTAAGGGTGCGGATATGGTATTCGTCACCTGCGGTATGGGAGGCGGTACTGGAACCGGTGCGGCTCCTATTGTCGCCAAGCTTGCCAAGGATATGGGAATCCTCACAGTAGGAGTGGTGACCAAGCCCTTCCGTTTTGAGGCGAAGGCCCGTATGGTCAACGCAATCAACGGCATTGAGAAGATTAAAGATAATGTAGATACTCTGATCGTAATTCCCAATGATAAGCTCCTTGAGATTGTGGACAGACGTACCACCATGCCTGATGCCCTTAAGAAAGCAGATGAAGTGCTTCAGCAGGCGGTTCAGGGAATTACGGATTTGATTAATGTACCCGCCGTCATCAATCTGGACTTTGCGGATGTGCAGACTGTCATGAAGGACAAAGGGATCGCCCATATCGGTATCGGCGACGGCAAGGGCGATGACAAGGCCAGTGAAGCCGTTAAGATGGCGGTGGAAAGCCCGCTTCTTGAAACAACCATTTCCGGCGCTACCCATGTGATTATCAATGTATCCGGTGATATTACCTTAGCGGACGCTTCTGATGCGGCAAGCTATGTGCAGGAGCTGGCAGGAGACGAGGTCAATATCATTTTCGGCGCGATGTACGACGATACCCAGTGCGATAGCTGCCGGATCACGGTAATTGCAACAGGGCTTGAGGATGCAACGCTGCCCTCCAATAAGACATTGTCTTCACAGGGCGTTTTTGCGGGAAGATATACCAGGCCTGTTCAGCCGAACATTAATTTTAGGAATACGGCTCCAGGCACAGGCGATGCCCAAAGCCACGGGGCAGGAACCGGCACGCCCCAGACTCCTCACAGGACCGTGCCCGGCATCAGCTCTCCCGGCGACATCAGAAGCAATGTGGCGGACAAGCCTTTGAAGATACCGGATTTCCTTCAGAAGAAATAGTTGGCAGATGTAAGACGAACATACATCCTTTGCTGAAAAATAGTCGGGCCGTTTCCTGATTACAGGGAATATATCCGGCGGGGAGTTTTATGAAAAAAGAGAATCGGGCGGCGGCAGAGAGATGTCTTGCCTTTATAAATGAGAGCGTAAGCGCTTTCCATGCCGTAGAAAATATTGAAAATAAACTGATACAACAGGGCTTTAGAGAGCTTAAAGAAAACAGCCGTTGGGAAATCTCACCGGGGCAGGGATATTTCGTAAAGCGAAATGGCTCTTCGATGATCGCTTTGCGGCTTCCGGTCGGTCAGGCAAAAGGCTTTCATATTGTGGCCTCCCACAGTGATTCGCCCTGTTTTAAGCTAAAGCCGGGGGAGGAGACTCTGGTTGAAAACAGCTATGTAAAGCTGAATGTGGAGCCCTACGGCGGAATGATTTATGCCTCCTGGTTTGACAGAAGCCTGTCCGTGGCGGGAAGGCTTGTGTGCAGAGATAAGGACAGGCTGGTCAGCAGAACGGTCAATATTGATGAGGATTTGCTGGTGATTCCCAATCTTGCCATTCATTTGGACAGGGAAATGAACAAAAGCCTTACCTACAATCCGCAGATTGACTTGCAGCCCCTTTTGAGCGCCTGCCCTGCCAAAGCGGAAGAGGAGGAAGAGGGCGGTGATCCCCCCAAGGGCAAAAGCAATATTCTGATGAAAAAGATCGCCTCCCGGGCAGGAGTGAAGGAGAGCGATATTTTAGGGAAGGATCTGTATTTGTATGTAAGGGACAAGGGAAAGCTTGCCGGAGCGGAAGGAGAGCTGATGCTCTCTCCGCGGTTAGATGATCTGGAGTGCGCTTTTGCTTCCATGGAAGGCTTTCTTGCTACAGAGCCCGGAGAATATATTTCAGTATGCGCAGTTTTCGACAATGAGGAGGTGGGAAGCCAGACGAAGCAGGGAGCGGCCTCCACTTTCCTTAAGGATACTCTGGAGAGAATCGGCGAAGCCCTGGAAAAAACCGGAGGCGAATATCGTCAGATGCTTGCAGAGAGCTTTATGATTTCGGCAGATAACGCCCACGGTATGCATCCGAATCACCCGGAAAAGTCAGAACCCTGTGCGAAGCCCCATCTGAATCAGGGGATCGTGATCAAATTTCACGGCGGACAGAAATACACCACGGACGGGTATTCGGAGGCTGTGATGAGAGATATTTGCGAAAAAGCTCAGGTTCCGTGCCAGTCCTACGCTAACCGTTCGGATATTGCGGGAGGTTCCACTTTAGGGAATGTTTCCGCCTCTCAGGTATCAATCCCTGCCGTGGATATAGGTCTTGCGCAGCTTGCCATGCATTCCGCTGTGGAGAGCGCCGGTAGTATGGATGTGGAGTACCTGATCAGAGCCCTCAGCGTCTTTTACGCACAGTGAAATACCAGAAAATAAATTAATAAGGGGATTATTAATAACATGGATTTTTGAGCCGGTCGTTTCAGACCGGCTTTTTTTGTCGTTTTTCTGCGATGAATGAAGCGGCTGAGGACAACGTTTTGACAAATTGTGAAAGCATTAATGTTTATAATGAACAAGTACATAAGTGCTTCCCGCATCTCTTTGGAGTGAGGGAGAAATGGAGGTGAAAAATTGCAGAGTGCAAAGCTGCAGAGTGCAATTGCAGGGTACGATTTATATTGACAGTGTATTTTTAGTGAATCTGGTAATGGATCTGTATCTTCTTGCGCTTACCGTAAGGATTCTGGGCAAAACTGCCACATGCTCACGGATACTTTTGGGGAGTGCAGTGGGGGCGGCGGGATATTGTATCGCTTTGTGCCTGACAGGGATTCCGTACCCATTGAAGGTACTCTTTGGAATGATTCCGGTCGGGGGACTGATGGTGAAGACCGCCTGCAGGACCAAAGGCTTAAGAGAGATGCTTCGAGGATTGGGGATTCTTTTTACCTGTTCCTTTTTTTTGGGAGGGTTTATTCTTTTTCTTAAGGAGAAGGTAAAGGCTTTTTCAGGGCTGGGAGACTCCATGGCCATCCTCTTTGGAGCGGCTTTTCTGGGATTTGCCTTTTTGAGAAGTCTGATTGAGCGATACTGGAAAAAAAAGAACGCCCTTTTTTGTCAGGTGAGCCTTATGGGAGATTTGGGGACAGTGGAATTTTCAGCGCTGATCGATACGGGAAACGGTTTGGTGGAGCCCATAAGCCATAAGCCTGTTGCAATATTGGAGGCGGATCAGTGGAAAAAACTAAAAATATGGATGAGGCCGGAAAAGTATAAGATTATCCCCTATCACAGTCTCGGAAGAGAGAACGGAGTAATGGAGGGATATGAAATAGATACCATGAAAGTAAAAGGAGAAGAATGCGAGAGAGAATTTGACGAAGTGATCATAGCGGTATTTGAGGGGAAGGTATCCAAAAAAGGCGGTTATCAGATGATACTTCCGCCGGAATTGTCGGTATAGAATCAAGCAAATAAAGAGCCGCCGTGCTGCGAAGCGGCCTTTGGCTTATCCAATGAAAATGAGTATGGGAGGAATTTGAAATGATCTTTAAGGTATCAATACCGGGAAAGCTGCAGTTTAAGCTTTACCGAAGGGAGCCTAATTTTTTGTTGACAAGACAGGGAGATGTCCATTACATAGGGGGATCGGAGGTACTGCCGCCGCCCTTAGAGCTTGACAAGGAGAATCAGGTCATCAGCGATTTGGGAACGGAGTATGAGGATGAGGCAAAATCAATCCTGATCGAACACAATTTAAGACTTGTGGTCTATATAGCAAAAAAATTTGATAACACCGGTGTGGGAGTGGAGGATTTGATCTCCATCGGAACCATCGGACTGATCAAATCCATCAACACCTTTAATCCGCAAAAGAATATCAAGCTGGCCACCTATGCCTCGAGATGTATCGAGAATGAAATTCTCATGTATCTGCGCCGGAACAGCAAGACCAAGCTGGAGGTATCCATCGACGAACCGCTGAACGTGGACTGGGACGGGAATGAGCTTCTTCTCTCCGACATTTTGGGCACGGACGAGGACGTTATCTATAAGGACATAGAAAACGAGGTGGAGAGAAAGCTTCTGCTGAAGGCCATTGACAAGCTCAGTGAGAGAGAAAAAACGATTGTCAATCTTCGGTTCGGGCTGGGCACCCTGGACGGACAGGAAATGACCCAGAAGGAGGTCGCAGAGCTCCTTGGGATTTCGCAGTCCTATATCTCCAGGCTGGAAAAGAAGATTATGAAGCGTCTCAAAAAGGAGCTGCTCCGGGAGAGCTACTGAAAAAGCGGGGCTGACACAAAAACGGTAAATGATCAGGTGGCAGCCCTGCAATCAGGAACATTAACATTTGATGTCAACAATAATAATATCCGGGCCAATCTGCTTGATGTCTCTGTAGGGAATACAGATGTCAGGTTCGGTGCAGAGTAAATTAAAGAATTTATTGCCGCTGGGGATGAAAACCTTACAGATCTGACCGCTGCACTGGTCAAATTCCAGATCGGAAATCCTGCCGAGCTTCTTGCAATCCCGCATATTGATTACATCCTTGCATTTCAGTTCAGAAAAGAGCATTCTAAAGACTTCCTTTCTTTTCCGGTTACTTTATATTATGCAAAGAAATAAAAAGTGTGTATCTGCATCCCTGGGTGCAGTCTGATTACACCGGTGTTACAAAATGGTTTACATAATAATATTATGTAAACTAAACAATTTTTTATAAAAAAACTGCCGCTAATTGGTTTCCATTAGCAGCAGTCCATGTCTCTTGCATTTCCCACAATAATATATGAAGTTGTCTGAATAATTTCGTTTATTCCAAAAATTTCTTCAATTCCTCCATAAAGGTATTGACGTCCTTAAACTCTCTGTAAACAGAGGCGAAACGGACATACGCCACTGCTTCTAAATCCTTTAATTTGTTCATTACAATCTCGCCGATTACACGGCTTGGAATTTCCTTTTCTTCTCTTCCGAAAATTTCGTTTTCAACCGAGTCTACCAGGTTTTTAATCTGATTTGCGCTGATCGGTCTTTTATGGCAGGCGCGCAGAACCCCGGCTTCAATTTTGGTACGGTCGAAGGTTTCCCGGTTGTCATCCTTTTTAATCACGATCAGGGGAATCGTCTCGACCTTCTCGTAAGTGGTAAAACGCTTCCCGCACTCATCACAGACTCTGCGGCGCCGGATGGAGTTATTGTCATCTGCGGGTCTGGAATCAATGACCCTGGTATTTTCATGGCTGCAAAACGGACATTTCATAGGTTTCTCCCTAAACCTCCATGCCCGCACACTTGGCACCACCATAAATGAAACTGTGCAGACGATAGGTTCTTGATTTTGTTTGT